>Ga0172368_10007888_pt1 | contig 10971 bp, 6 predicted proteins | sample Lak11m_FD_114540 | JGI IMG/M metagenome (GOLD analysis project Ga0172368, IMG submission 114540) | Freshwater microbial communities from Kabuno Bay, South-Kivu, Congo - kab_022012_11m | ecosystem: Environmental > Aquatic > Freshwater > Lake | place: Democratic Republic of the Congo: South-Kivu...
CCTTTCTTTTTTTATTGTTATGGGAAACTTATCCTTTACCAGTGAATACTTAAACTTATTTTTTAAGCTCCTTCAAAATGTCAAAGAACTACCTGCTACCGCTTAGCGGTTTCGTTCAACCATATAGATATATTCTATAAAAATATACATTTGTTTAATAATCATATACATTGACTTAATAACTATAATCATTTATATTTAAAGTATTGCTTATATTTAGTTCGTTTTCAGAACATATTAGAGGTTTTTTATGCTAACATATAATCTAAACCGTTTATTTAGACTGCGTGGAATTCATAATCCGGTTCAATTCTTAACAGAAAAAGGGTATCACAAAGATACCGCATACAGAATTATCAGAAAGAGGGCATGCAGTTTACAATTTTATCAAATTGAAGATTTTTGTAAATGGCTGAATTGCACTCCAAATGATCTATTTGAATGGACACCGGATAAAGGAGAAAAACCGGAAGATTATCCATCACTTCTTCAATTGATGCCGATAAAATCATCGGACATTGCGCAACTTTTAAAAGATGTCCCGATGAATAAAATTCCCGACTTTCTCAAAAAAGTTGAAGCGGCGAAGAAGGAAGTGTAGGGATGGAAGAAGAATTGCCCACTGTTGATGACTCTTCAAATAACACAGATATTTCATTACCGTTAGTTACGGTAAACATCCTTTCATATAACAGACAAGACGAATTACGACACACACTCACAAAAGTTTTTGAACAGGATTATAAAAACATAGAAGTTATAGTTGTAGATAACGCTTCAACTGACGGAAGCGCGGAGATGGTACAGAAAGAATTTCCGACCGTGAATCTTATTCAAATGCAGAAAAACATAGGCATAGCAGGATGGAATGAAGGTTTTAAAATTGCAAAGGGGGAGTATGTTTTGGTGCTGGATGATGATAGTTACCCTGAAAAATCAACGATAACTAAAGGTGTCCAAGCAATTACTATCGAAAAAGCAGCTATTGTTGCCTTTGACATATATAATAAATATTCAATGGAATTTGAGACAAAAAATTTTGTACAAAATGCACTTTCATTTATTGGATGCGGAGCTTTAATAAACAAAAAAACTTTAACAGAAATAGGCTATTACAATGACGATTATTTTTTGTATAACAATGAACTGGATTTTAGTATGAGAGTGCTTGGGGTTGGCGAAAAAATTTTATTTTTAAAAGACGCAATTATAATTCACGAATTTGTTAAAAAAGAGACAAACAGAACCAATCCTTTCCTATCAAAATCCAGATATTATTATTTCTTTGTCAGTCAAACGACGTTTATTATTCAACACTTCTCAAATAAGGATAAATTAATTTTATTAATCAAATGGATTTTCAATAGACTTCTTATATGTATTATATACAGTTATTGGTCGGAATTTATTAGTGCTAGCTATTTTATAATTAAACATTATTCAAGTAACAAGAAAAAAAATAAAGGAATACCTGACAATTTTAAAAAAGAGTTTTTGAAAACTTTTGCATGGGTTGATCGAAATTTTTTCCCTAATTTTATAAAGCCCTCTTTCTAAAATGAAATACAGACAGAGAATACACTGGTTTATAAATAATTGCATTTCAATAACATCACTTTTTGCGTTAAACCTTTTTTTTCATAAAAACAAAAAATCGAGCAATTCTATTCTATTTATGAATATGAGTGTTTTAGGTGATACTATTATAAGTTCATTAATACTTGAACATGATTATGTGTTTCAGAACAATCAAACAGTTTATTTTCTTTTTCCAGAAGTGTACAAATCTTTATTTGAAAATTATACTGGGAAGATCATACTTCTACCCTATAACAAACATAAATACAAGTGGTCAATTACTTATAGGTTTAAACTACTATCTTACCTCAATAAATTAAATATCGATAAATGTTTTAACCTTACTTCTTCAAGAGGGCTCTCAAATGATGAGCTTGCTTTACTAACTGGAGCAAGAGAAACATATTGTTTCCACAACTCATGGATAAGAACTCCAAAAGCATTTTCAAGATTAGTTGATAAAAAGTACAGTCATATAATTTGTAAAGATATATTAAATGAGTACCAGAGACATGCTGAAGTTTTACAACAATTTGGTATTTTAAAATATGGGTTATTGCCAAATCAAAGTATTTTTTTAGGTTCTTTAACCGGAATAAACATTAGTGATTTTATAAATAAACTCAGAGGAAGTATTTTAATTGCTCCGTTAGCTGGTGATAAAGACCGTACATGGGGGAGAGATAATTTTTTGAATCTTGCCAGAAAGTTATCGTCCCAGAGACAAATCATAATTCTCGGTTCTAAGGAAGAAAAAGATGAACTCACCAACTCGTTTCCCATTTTTACAAACATAGCTGGACAACTTAGTCTTCAAGAATTGGCAATACTAATGGAAGAATGTGATCTCTTTATTGGAAATGATTCAGGATTGACGCATCTGGCACTACGGGTTAACATCCCTATAATAGCCATAATTGGGGGAGGCACTTTTGGGAAATATCTCCCATTTGACAAACACGAACTAAATAATTTCTTTTATAAAGAACTTCCTTGTTTTGGATGTGAATGGTTTTGTGAGTTTAAACAAAAATTTTGTATAACAGAAGTTGATGTCCACTCAGTTTATCGCTCTGCAATTAAAATATTAAATAAATTTTAGAACTACTTTATACAGAGATTTTAATAAATGAACAGCTATTTAAAAACTCTAGGTAATAATTGGAATAAATTAGCAAGTGCTAATCCAATGTCCTCAATTCTAGTTGATAATAGTATTTCAAATAAGAAATGGTCTGAAGAAGTTTTTTTTTCAACAGGCTTTTTCGAGGTGCAAGATTTAATTTCAACAATGCATCACAACCATATTGAGTGTAAGAAGGACAGAGCGTTGGATTTCGGATGCGGAATTGGAAGACTAACACAAGCACTTGCTAATGAATTTACTGAAGTTGTCGGAGTTGATATTGCTCCACAAATGATTGAAACCGCTATTAAACTTAGTAAATTAAAGAATTGTTCGTTCAAATTAAATATTTCCGCCGACTTAAGGATTTTTGAGTCTAATACTTTTGATTTTATTTACTCAAACATAGTATTGCAACATATAAGACCGACATACATTTTCAAGTTTATTAAAGAAATGTTCAGAATTATTGACAATGATGGCTTGATCGCATTTCAACTACCTGATCGACTTGTTAATCCAGTACTAGAATTATTTAATAATAGTATATCAAAGATTTTTCTAAATAAGCTTTACTTACTCTTACAATTAAAAAAAGATCAACCTATTGAAATGTATTCTATTAGAAAAAGTAAAATAGAGGACTTTCTATGTGAAATTGGTGGGAGAATTGTCCATATTGAAGAAAACAGAAATGCTGGACCAAGGTGGATTAGTTACACTTATTATGTAAGAAAATCTTACTGATTTAATGAAGATTCTCGAGATAGCCCGTTCATATTATCCTTCCGTCGGTGGTTTGGAAAAGTTTCTTTCCGATCGATTCCATATGTATAAGAAATTAAATATTGATTTTGATCTAATTGCGACTGATTTTAATACCGGCAAATTCGATGAATCGAAAAGAGTAGAAAATATCAGATTAATCAAACAGTTTACTCCTTACAATATCACACCTTCAATTCGTGAATTTCTCTCAACAGAATATGATCTGATGAGCATTAATCAAGTTGGAAGATTTTTCAGCGATTACGCAATCCGCTGGGCAAAAAAAAATGGAGTAAAGATTCTTCTTACACCTCATTTTACTTTCCACACTGAGAGAAATAAACTTATCAAAAAAATCATAGAGCAGACTTTAGTAAAGAATGGACTCAATCTTGTCGATGCTATTGTGTGTTTTACCGAAGTTGAAAAGAGATATTGGGTGATATTAAACCCGGAAATAGAAAAGAAGATTCATGTCATACCTCATTCATTTATATCCAAGAAATTAAATGAAGAAGATATTTCTGATGATAAATATCTGCTGTACTTGGGGCGTTATGAGAAAAATAAACGTGTCGATCTTTTGTTGAAAGCCTTTGAGCAAGCAAAGTGTTCCAACTTAAAATTAAAACTTACAATTAATGCAAGAGATTTGCCTAAAGAACTTATACATTTTCAAAAAAACCGAGATATTTCTTTTCTTGGTTATATCAATGATATAGAAAAAGAGTCTTTATTGAAAAAGTGTTCAGCATTAATTCTTCCTTCAGATTTTGAGGCTTTCGGGATTGTTTTGTTAGAAGCGTCAAATTATTATAAACCAATTCTTTGTTCAAATCTTGAAGTTTTTGGTGAAGTGTTAGACCATAAAGGGGCAATTAAGTTTTCAAATAATGTTGATGGATTAACAAATGCATTAAAGATATTCCAGAGCCTCTCATTGGGACAAAAAAGTGAAATGGGAAGAATTAATTTTTATAATCTTCAAAAGTTTGATATTGACATTATTTACAAGAAGTATGATGCGGTTTATCAACTGTTATGGGGGAAAAATACATTATAAAAACAAGGTAGAACTTACCACTCTCAATTCATTGTGGAAAAGTATAAAGATAACGTCTTTCGAGCACAATCTTCCCAAGAAAATCGTTCAATATTTTTTAATCCTTTTAAAATGAGAGTATCACAAAGAGCTGTGTTATTTAATAATTGTTCCATTTTTTTTGCAATATCTGTTGAATCATTTTGATTTACGAACAAAGCAGCTTCGCCAGCTATTTCCGGCAATGAGGAATTATTGGAGACAATTACAGGAACACCCAAGGATTGTGCTTCTAAAATTGGAAATCCAAATCCTTCATAATTACTTACTAAAAGAAGAGCTTTTGATTTTTTTATAAGATTAATTTTTTCTATCTCCGAAACATGGGAAGTAAATATTATTTTCTTATCAAGACATAATTTATCAATTAACTTCTCCAATTCTTTTTGAGCATTATCAGGTTTCCCAACTAAAACTAATTTATAAGACTCGAAAGTTTTGGAAAGTTTTGCAAATGCTTCAATCAATTTAAGTAGATTTTTATGTTTTTGAATTGTCCCAACAAAAATGAAGTACCCTTTCTCTTGAACATCGTATTTTACTAAAATTTCAGTGAAACAAGGATTAATAAATTCATTGTTGTCAATTCCATTATAAATTAGATTAGATTCTTTCCTAAAAGAATTTTCTATATCTCGTTGGGTTGAATTTGATACAGCTATGATTTTTTTAGAATTCTTAATAGAAGAAATTATCATTCGCTTTTTGATGTAACTTATTAGATTATTATATTTTTGAGTTTTTAGTTCGATTAAATCATGAATCGTTACGATTGTTTTTATTTTTTTATTAATAAACCATGCACATGGTTCATGAATCAAATCAATTTGGTTTTTTTTAGCTAATTTTGGAAGTGAGAATAAATACCAAATGAAATATTTAAACCTAAGCTGCAACCTATTTTTTTCTTTGATATATACTCTTATTTCGTGAAAATTAAATGAAGTAAAATTAAAAAATTTATAATTGTCGGTTGAAGTAACTACAAAATATTTATTCGTATTATCAATTTTCTGGAGATATTTAATTAAACCAATAAGGTATTGAGTAACACCGACTTTGTGCTTGGTCGAAAGAATTGTTGAAATTAGAATATTCATTCTGTATTATTATTTCATTATTATAAGTCAATAAATAAATCAAATAGTAAATGTTTAAACAAAAATTACAAAAAATTCTAATTATTTTAATCTTAGGATTATCTCATTTCTCGATTTTCGCTCAACTATCTCTTGTTTCTGAAAAAGTGAATGGGAATCAGCACATTCTATTTTATAAAAATGATTTTACCTTTCACACATCTATTATCTCAGGACAAAATAAATTACAATTTGACTATCCTACTGATGAATCAAAACCAAATGAATTTATTCTGCCCATTGCCACCCTATTTATTCCTATTCAAGCAAACACAAATCCTCAAGTTCAATTTGTAATTGATGCTGAAGATATTATTGCTGCTACTCCAGAAATCAATCCAACTGTTACATTTGACAACCAAAAATTAATTCATTACGAATATAATACTTCGCTTCCCAAATCTTATAATTCGAAATTTTTAATTGTAAAAGGGAAATTGACAAATGATGGGAAAAATTATCTTCATCTTTCAATTTTTCCTTTTCTTATTGATCCAAATAAAAGAAACATTCAGAGGGTTGTAAAATTTCATTTAGAAATTATTTATCCAAATAATATTGTTGCGACTTTCTCACCTCAGAATAATAGGAACTCTATTTCCGAAAGCAAAATAATTTTTAATGATTACAAATTAGCAAAGTATAATCTTGTAGGAAATGACACGACTGATGACTGGATTGATTTTAATGCTAATTATATCAAAATTGGAGTAAATAAAGATGCCGTTTATCGATTAACATATAATGATCTGAGTTCTTTTTTCAATTTTTTTTCCGTAAACCCTAAATCTTTTAAATTACTGTGTAAGGGGAATGAAATTCCGATTTTTGTATCAGGGGAAGAGGATAATACTTTTGACCCAAATGATTTCATTGAGTTTGTTGGTGTTAAGAATATGGGCGGAAATCATCGAACGATTAATAAATTTGGTGACCCCTACACTGAATATTTAAATCGTTATACGGATACGACGATATATTGGTTAACTTGGGGTGGGCAAAATGGTATACGTGTAAAAACATTAAGCAATGAAAATTCATTTTCAATTTCAGATACAGTTAAGTATTATCATGAAATTATTCATTATGAAAAAAATAATTGGTTTGATTTTTCTATGGCTGACCAAGTTCGACGTGAAATGCCCTACTGGTATGAGAACAAAACTTGGGTTGATAACCAATTAGGTGTTGGAACACGAAACTATACATTTACTATTTCCAATTTATACTCCGGAGGAAAGTTACGTTTATTTTCAAGACTTCAAGACTATGCTTCAAATATTTCTCAACGTACACATCTCCTTGCTATTTCGGTAAATAATGCGGGACTACAAGATTCAGGATATATTAATAAATATGAACAAAAAATTCTAACAGGAAATTATCCCGGGAGTGTTTTAACTAATGGAAACAATACATTAAAAATATACTCATTTACTACTGACGCAAGTTTAAATGCTTGCGCTTTTGACTGGTATGAAGTTGAGTACCCTCGTTATTTAAACACATATAATGATTCCCTATTGTTCACTTTTCCTTTCCTTGATTCTTTACCAACTCTTAAAGGAGTAAAAATTACAAATGTTTCTTCTGATTCAATTGTTGTTTGGAAATATGGAAAGACGATTAAAAAATATCAGTTGTTCCGCAATAGTAATAACGAAATTGTTTTTTTTGATACTTTAACAAACCAGGATAGATTTGTTCTCATCAAAGAGAGCAAAGTCTCAAAACCAATGTTATATTATGCAAAGAAGTTCGTCAATCTAAGAAATTCACAAAACCAAGCCGATTATCTTGCAATCACTCATAAAAACTTTCTCGCTAAGTCGAAAGATTATGCCGCATTTATTTCTAATAGCTACAACGTAACCACAAAAGTAATTGATGTTGAAGATATTTATGATGAATTTGCCTATGGTTATTTTAATCCAGAAGCGATAAAAGATTTTTTAATAACCACACATAACAACTGGCAAACTCCAGCGCCCAAGTATGTTTGTCTGATCGGTGGAGCAACATACGATTACCATGGAAACAAAACTAAGTTTATGAATACTCCTCCGAAATATAATTTCGTTCCTTCTTTTGGGGCTTCGGTTAGTGACAATTGGTTTGTTTCCTGGGATACTACCGGAGCGTACATTCCCCAGATGCATATCGGGAGAATTCCGGTGACAAACAATGAGGAATTTGACAATTATTTTACTAAGCATAAAAATTATGTAAGCCGCCAAACTGATAGCTGGAACAAACGATTTATTTTCTTTTCCGGTGGGACAGGTGATAATCAGGCTCAATTAGATCAATTACGCGAAGTAAATAATTATGTTATCAATAACTTTGTAGAACCAAAACCAATTGGAGGAATGTTCAAACATTTTTTCAAAACAATTACACCTAAAACTAATTTTGGACCGGTAACAGACGCAGAATTTCAAAAAGCAATTGATGACGGATCAATCATCATCTCCTATTTGGGACATAGTGGAACTCAAACTTGGGATAATTCTATTACGAACTCGTTTCAATTAAAAAGTAAGAATGTGGGAAATCCTTTGATTACCGATTTTGGTTGCTCCACAGCACGTTTCGCTGAACCCGACATTACTTCTTTTTCTCAACTTTTTGTTGTATCAAAAGATGGGGATGCAATTGCTTATATTGGTAATTCTTCGTTCGGTTTTTTATCAACTTCTTTACTTGGTCCAAAACTATTTTACGAACAAATACTTAAAGATTCCATTTACACAATCAGTGAAGCGCTCGAAAATGCTAAAATAAAAATGCTTCAGAACTACGGGAGTTCAAGTGTGTACAAACTTTTTACTCTTACAAACACATTAATTGGAGACCCAATAATAAGACTACCTATCCCGCAAAAACCAAATTTAGCATTGAGTACTACTGACTTTAAAGTCCAAACCGGAAATATTTCCGACAATATGGATTCAGTTTATCTAACTTGTAATTATTTCAACTTTGGGAAAGCCACAAGTGACACTTTCCGTATCGAAATAACTGATGTTGTAAAAGATACTACTAACTCGTCATACTCAATTAAACGAACAGTTCCTTTATTTTCTGATTCACTCACAATCGCTATCCCAATCAAAAAGAAAGTTGGGGAACATACTCTCTCATTAAACCTTGATAGCAACTCAGAGATAGATGAACTTTCAAAGGCAGATAATACGGCATCAATAAAATATTTTGTTTTTGGTTCTTCAATTAGAACAAACCTTCCAACTCAAATCGCCAATGGAATTGGTGAATTCATTACTTTGTTTAATCCGATGAGTCGGCCGTCTTCAGATTCAGTTCAAGTTGAGATTGCACAAAATCCTAATTTTGATAACAGTACTATTTTTAAAAGAAAATCGGACACTATCTCAACAACAATAAGCTTTCAAGATTTATCCTTTGGTTCTCGATATTGGATGAGGGCAAAAACTGTTAACGATGAGCAATATGGTTCTTTTTTTTCTTTCATAAAACAAAACAAGAAAACGTTTCTTCTTAATGACAGCATCTCGTTCGCCACATCTTCTTTAGCAAATTTAGTTTTATCAAATGGGCTATTGGAATTTGACTCAACAAGAAACACTATTTCTACATTTTCGGCTGGATTTGGAGACGGAAATTCAGCTTTAATCCAACTAAACAAAAAAAATTATATCCCCGAAAACACCTTACGTGGACATCATGTATGCTTATTTAATGACAGCACTTTCGAGTTTATTAGTTATAGACGTTTTGATGTTTTCGGCGGCGGAACCACCGAGGTAAATAATTACATCAATTTTCTTAATACTCTACCAAATAATTATATTATCGCAATTGCAGTATCGGATGAAGGAACGGTCTCGTCTCCTACTTTAAGAGCACAAATCAAGACTCTTGGAAGTATATTTATTGACAGTCTATCTTTCCATGGTTCGTGGACGATCATTGGGAAAAAAGGAGCAATCCCAGGATCAATTCCGGAAGCTTTTTCAAGAACAACTTTAGGAAGCGTGAGTGTTGATACAACATTTGTCAGAAGAAATACAACAGGTTCAATAACAACTTCTACTATCGGTCTTTCCGGCAGATGGGATTCGCTTTTTGTTTCGTACAACAAAAGTGATGGAATTACAGCATCATTCTCCCCCATAGGAGTTAAACTTGATGGAACTGTTGATACATTGAGTGAATTATCATTTAATAATAATTTTGCTGATCTTAGTAACCTTGATGCACATCAGTATCCACAATTGAAAATAGTTGGTAATTTCAGATCTATATCTGACACTACTCAAATAAATCTTTCCTCCCTAAGTGTCAAATTTTCCTCTCCCGCCGAGCTCACCACTAACTACCAGGTGGTTTCTGTTTCTCGCGATACGGTAATTCAAGGAGATAGCTTGGATTTGCATTTTTATGTTTATAATGTTGGTGAATCTCCGGCGGATAGTTTTCATGTGCTTGTTGAAGTGATGAAGGAGGATAATTCTTCACGACTGCTACTGGATACCGTTGTCGCTTCGTTAGATTCGATGCAGAGAAAAATGTTTACTCTTAATTATATGACAAACGCTACCGACGGCAAAGGAAATATGGGATTCAAAATTAAAATTGATCCAGATAACCATGTACGTGAATTTTATGAAGACAACAACGAATTCACTATTTCCTTTTATACAAAACCGGATACAAACGTGGTGTCTGTTTCTGCTTCATCTGTCAGTGTTACTTTTGACAATGCAGAAATATTGAATGGTGATTTTGTATCAAGTAATCCAAATATTAAAGTTGATTTGAAATACCCGACATGGTTTGCCGTAAGCGATACTGCTTCACTATCCATTTTACTTGATAATCAGAGAATTCCCTTCGATCAACTGAATATAAAAAATGATTCTGCCAATAGAACTTTAACTTTCGAATTTATTCCCGTGTTAAGTAGCGGCGAGCATCAATTTACTATTTTCGGGAACAACGTTTACGGAAAATTGGATAAGCAACCCGGATTTGAGCGTGTATTTACAGTCTCAAACGAGCTTGCTATTTTGAATTGCTACACGTATCCGAATCCGGCTAAAGAAAATACCTATTTTACTTTTAAACTTCCTAAGCTTCCGGAAGAATTAACGATTCGCGTTTATACAATAGCCGGTCGTTTAATAAAAGAAATTAAAAAATCCGCCGCCGAATTACATTTGGATTTCAACCGGATATTTTGGGATACAAAAGATGAAGATGGAAACGCTCTGGCA
>Ga0172368_10007889_pt1 | contig 10971 bp, 9 predicted proteins | sample Lak11m_FD_114540 | JGI IMG/M metagenome (GOLD analysis project Ga0172368, IMG submission 114540) | Freshwater microbial communities from Kabuno Bay, South-Kivu, Congo - kab_022012_11m | ecosystem: Environmental > Aquatic > Freshwater > Lake | place: Democratic Republic of the Congo: South-Kivu...
TGCTCATCCTGGTCTCCGGCATTTACCCACCCCTGGTCGCCGCCATGATCTGTTTTTTGGCCTACATCCTGGTTCGCGAGGAATACAACATCTATTTCGGTGCGGCAGCCGCGGCCATGTTCGCAATCATGCCCCAACTCATCAAGAAGTTCGGCGCGGGCGTGACGGAACAGCAGCCCTGGGCCATGTTCGTCGCCCTGTTTTTCCTGACGGTCGTAGCATTGGCACTGCGCCAGCGGAGCTATCGGCTAGCCGTGTTTGGCGGGCTGGGCGGGCTGGCCGTAATCACGAGCAGTCAGCAATACATCTGGCCCCTGATGGTATTCGTAGCATTCATGGTCATTCAGAGCATCACGTATTTCGCATCGGGTTCTTTTGAAAAACGTGCCTTGGCCACCATGCTGTTGGCCGGATTAGGTCTCCTGTTCGGCAACGCCATTATGGCAAGTTACCAGAGCGAACAATACGTCGCCCTAATCGGTGGTCCGACCTACATGATAGTGGCAGGCATGACCCTGGCCACGGGCCTGTATGGCGCCGCCGTATTGTTTAAGGAGCGCCTCAAGACCGGAATTCACAGACTCCAAGCGTTGGGCGTAGTGGCAGTCATCACGTTATTGCTTGCAGTCATCACACCCGTTGGCGGCATCGTGGTCGATAATGTCCTTGGTGCGGCCCGCATCGCCGCAACCACGAATAACTTGGCCAAGACAATCGCAGAGGACGGCGTGACGTCGCCCGCGTTGTATCCGGCCACTTTCGGCGTGCTGACACCAACGCCATTGCTCTTATTCGCCGCCTTGATTCCGCTGTTGTCGGCAGCAGTCGTCCTGTTCTCCCGAAACCACGTCAAATGGGGAGCAACCACTTTAGGATTAGGGCTCTTCCTGATTTTTTTCAAAGGGGTCGTGGAAGGCATCCTCCGCACGCTCTTTGGCACCAGTGCGTCTTCGCAAGCCCAGATCCTGCTTAGTTTTACCAGCAACGAGATCTTCGGATATCTAGTCGTTAGCCTCGCATCCAGTGCCTTGCTATACCTGTTCGTCCCCCGCGAACAAAGAACCGAGAGCACGCTTTTGTTAGGCCTTATCATCTTTCCCGTCGCGTTCATCGGCGTCAACAAGCTTAAGTACCTGCTACATACCGCATTCGTCCTTGCTCTGGCATTTCCATATGTCCTCGGCGAATCGCTCCGCCTGGTCGAGCGGCTCAATGCGTGGTTTAACGTATTCTCAAACGCCGCCGCCCTGCGGACGGGCATGCTGGCCATTCTGATGATCGTCGCAGCGCTGGCCACGGTGATTCAAGCACAGACGATCCCGAACAGCATGAACGAACTGACGTACTCGCGCCTGCCATCCGACTGGGTGCAGACCTACCAATGGTTGCGGGCGAATGCGCCGGCGGACACGCGCGTCATGTCCTGGTGGGACTACGGTCACTGGACCACGTTCTTGGGTCAGCGCAAGACCGTGTTGAACCCATCCAACCTGTACGGCGGATACGACCAGGGCGTCGCTCGCGCATTCGTGAACGGCAACCCGCAAGACCTTTATGACCGTATGGAATTCCACAACGCCACCCATGTATTGGTCGACGGCGATCTCATCGGCAAGTGGGGTGCGTTGGTCTACCTGAGCGGCACATGCCAGAATGAGCATGCCTCCATCTGCCCCAATCAGTCCGACATCCCGCAGACCAGCTCGCCGGGTCAGAGCCGTTACGAAGTCGAGCATTATTTTGAACAGCTTCAGATCACCGGCAACTGCCCCGCCGCCGTCCTAGGCGTGGCAGTGCCCATGGCGCAAAGCAGCCTCGGCGCGACGTATTGCCTCACAAATGACCGCATGGTCTACCTGGATGGAAACGGACAGGCCGGCAACGTCACTCGGCCGTACAAGGTCGCCGGACGCGACGAAATCACAACGCTTGACGCCGGTACCAGTTACTGGTTCGCAATCGGGCAGAACCAATTCGTCAACATCAATCCGTACTACGCACCGTTCGGATATGACAACCACGTATTCGACGCCGCGTTCACACGCATGTTCTTTTTCGAACAATTCCCAGGCTTCAAGCTTGCCTACCGCTCTCCGAACAGCTACGTCAAGGTATTCGAGTACACCGGACGGCCCGCGGATGACGCCATCGCCACGCCAGGTCCAGAGGCAGCGACCACGCCCGCGCCGGTTCCCTCCGCCGGGGTGACGGGGAACACCACCGACGCCAACGCGACAAAGTCCACGGCAAGCAACGGAACGAATGCCAGCGGCTAAGCGAAAAATCATCTAGAAGAAAAATATAGCAATCCTTAAAAGTAACCCGACAATATAGTCAAGGATTCTTGCAAGGCCACACGAATTGTCACAGCAATTTGTGATGTGCTATCTAACAAACGGCGCGAAAGTCTCGGAAGATTTTCGCGGTTTGCTATAAGTCAGCCGCGCGCCAACGCCGCCAGGCCTTCAACCAAGCCCACCGACGCCTTGAAACCTAAGTTCAACTCGGCCTTGCGCACATCGGCCCAGGACTGCCGCACTTCACCAGCGCGCGCTGGAGCGTGGATGATGGACGAAGACGAGCCGGTGATGGATTTGATCTTGCCCGCCAATTCCAACACCGATGTCGCCTGACCGGAACCAATGTTGAACATGCCGAAACGCTGCGGTAGGGTGGCGGCTTTGCGGACGGCGGCCACCACGTCGGCAACCGAGACGAAATCGCGCGTCTGCAAGCCGTCGCCAAAAATCGTCAACGGCCGGCCCGCCTTGGCAGCGTGAAGGAACGCCGGAATCACGGCGGCGTAATCCGAATCTGGACTCTGGCCGGATCCATAGACGTTGAAAAGCCGCAACACGCAGGTGTTCAGTCCGCGTTGGGAAAACGACCGACATAATTGTTCGCCGGCGACTTTGGTCTCGGCATAAAGCGATAGCGGCCGGACTGGCATGTCCTCGCCCAACGGAGGGGTGGAATCGCCATAGGCGGCGCACGAAGAGGCGAACACCACGCTGCCCACGCCGGCGGCCAACGCCTGCTCCAGCACGATGCGCGTGCCATCCACGTTCCAGCGGCGGGCCAAATCCGGTTCCTCCAGCGACTTCTGCACGCTGGCCAACGCCGCCAGGTGCACCACGCAGTCAACGCCGCCGGCCATGGCGCGAGCCACGTCCCTCTCGTCGGACACGTCGCCGCAGTCCATATCAGCGGCGGCACGGTCCAGGATGCGGACGTCATGAGTCGCTTTGAATGCGGTGGCTACTTGGCGGCCGATGAAACCTGACCCTCCAGTGACCAACATGCAGGGCTTTGCGAAAGAGGAGGCCATGGGCAGATGCGCACCTATTAAAAAACAAATGTAAACAATACTTTACATTACCGCTTGGGCTTATAAAATGAGTCTATGTGGACCTGCATCAAAGCCGATGCAGCATCGTTCCTCCAAAACCGCGTCCATTCCGAAACCTGAAGTGAGCGAAAAACCATGTCGTTGCTTCCCGGCGTCGTCTTCCTGGTCGCCCTGATCGTGACCTATTTGGCGCTGCCGTTGTTCATCAAAAGCGCCCAACGCAAGAAAATCATGGCGCACGACGTGAACAAACCCGGCCGGCCGGCGGTGGCCAACCTCGGCGGCATCATCCTGTATTTCGGCCTGGCCTTCGCGGTTCTGGCGGCCATCCTGGTGCTGACGTTCGTCGAAAAAGACTTCCAATTGTTCACCCAATTACTCGCCGGATTGGCCAGCGTATCAATCCTAGCCATCATCGGCCTGTACGACGACGTCTTCCGCATCTCACCTGGCATGAAAATCATCCTTCCGATCCTGGGGGCGCTTCCGCTCATCGCCATCACCGCCGGCGACACGACTTTAGTGCTTCCATTCTTCGGTTCAATCGATCTCGGCCTGATATACACATTCATCCTCATCCCGTTGGGCGTCACCGGAGCGGCCAACGCCGTGAACATGACGGCCGGCTACAACGGCCTGGAAGCTGGCATCGGAGCCGTGGCCTCCCTCATTTTGTTGATTATCGCTTGGAGTGCAGGCGCCATGGCTTCCGCCATCATCCTGGCCGCGGCCCTCGGCGCCTGTTTGGCTTTTCTTGCGTTCAATTGGTACCCCGCGAAGGTATTTCCCTCTGACATCGGCACCTTGAGCATCGGCGCCAGCCTTGCCGTAGCCGTGGTCTTGGGCAACATGGAAAAATACGGAGTCATCATCCTGCTGCCGGCATTCTATGAATTGGCCGCCACATCATACTTTGGGATCCGACACGTCAACCGTCGCGAAGCCTGCCATAACCCCGTCATCGAGTCCGACGGCACGCTGCGGCCTCCGGCCGGCGCCGAACGCTTCAGTTTATCCTACTTCCTTCTTTCTATCCGGCCCATGCGGGAGCCCGCCTTGGTCAAGACCATGGTCGGACTGTTCGCGTTCTGCGGTTTGATGGCATTGGCAGTCTACTGGATGAAAATCTGATAAACCGTCCGAAGCCACCCCGCGACGGACGAGTGGCGATCTATTTATTCGCCAGCCCACCTATACTCCTCCAGTACTTTTGAACCCTTAGCGTGAACACGACTCCATGGGCATCACCGAAAAAATCGCCGACATCGAAAGCCAGATGGCCAAAACCCAGAAGAACAAGGCCACCGAGCACCACTTGGGCATCCTCAAGGCCAAATTGGCCAAGCTCAAGCGGGAACAAGTCTCCGGCGGCAGCGGCGGAAAAGGAAAAGGCGGCGGATCCGGCGGTTTTGCCGTCAAAAAGGCCGGCAACGCCACGGTCGTGTTCATCGGACTTCCCTCCGTCGGCAAATCAACCTTGCTGAATGCCTTGACGGGCGCCAAAAGCAAGATGGCTGCCTACGCCTTCACCACGCTGACGTGCATTCCCGGCATCCTGCACTACAAAGGCGCCCAAATCCAGCTGTTGGACTTGCCGGGCATCATCGCCGGCGCCAAGACCGGCGTGGGCCGCGGACGCGAGATCCTCGCCGTCGCCCGCAACGCCGACTTGGTGCTTTTGATCGTCGACGTGTTCGACCCCACCTACGTCGACCGCCTCAAAGAGGAACTGGAAGGCATCGGCATCCGCCTGGATGAACCCGTCCCGGACATCAAGATCGAACCCATCCTGCGCGGAGGCCTGGACATCTCGTTCACCAAGAAACAAAGCCATCTGGACGAACGCCTGGTCACCGGAATCGTCAACGAGTACGGCATCTTCAACGGCTCGGTGACCATCCGCCAGGACGCCACGGTCGACCAACTCATCGACGTGTTAGTCGGCAACCGCAAATACATCCCTTCGCTGGTCGTCGTCAACAAGGTGGACTTGGCGTCACCCGGAAAACTGGACGGACTGCCGTTCGACTACATCCCAATCTCGGCCCAGAACGCGCAGAACCTCGAGACGCTCAAGGAGACCATCTACCAGAAACTCCGGCTCATCCGCGTATTCACCAAGACGCGCTTCAAAGGCGTCGACAAGGACGACCCCATGCTGGTCAAGACCGGCACCACCATCGCCGACGTGTGCGACGTCATCCACCGCGACATGCGCAACTTATTCAAGTACGCCTTGGTCTGGGGCCGCTCGGCCAAGCACCCCGGCCAGAAAGTCGGCCTCACCCACGTCCTGCAGGATGAGGACATCTTCCAAATCTATAAGAAATGACGACGCGCACTCCATTCCCATGAATGAAGCCCACCGCCTCTTCGACCGCATGTACGAAAAAATCGGAAAAAACGCCCAGAAAACCGCGTTAGGAAAAACAGGCCGTCACGGAATCGACCCCAAACAAGCCGTTGAACAAAGCGGCCAAAACTTCATCCAATCCGTTTCCAGCCGCCACAACGCCATTTCCGAATTGGACGCCGACCCGAACGCCATCCCCAAACAACTCCAAAAACTAAAAGACGCAATGGACCAAGCGACCCGCTCAAAACCATCCTCGGCCCGAAGTCAGCGGGCCCAACGAATCCACCAAACCCTCCAACAGCACGTCGCGCAAGCCGTCCAATCCGGACAGGTCGAACCACTGACCGCCAAAGCATTCCTCCGATACCTACCCCACCTACGGGACATTGACGCAGCGGCGGTTCCCTACAACGTCATCACCCGACATGAAAAGACCGACGTCAATGCCATGCGCCAAAATAATCCGAAATGGGCCGCATACGCCGCGGCAATGTTCAACAACCACCCCATCCAGAGCCGCCAAGAACAAGAAAGCGCCCCGTTTTACCACTTCAACCCCGAACAATCCGGCCCATGCCAATTGCGCATCTATCTGTCACCGCGACCCGACGCCGAGCCCCATCGCGTGCTTGAAGCCTGGCAGACCGCCTTGCAAGAAACCGGATTGGAACATCGAGTCTACCACAAAGTGGCCAGCGGCCTGAGCACCGCCGACCATCAAATCGTCGTCTATCCCGACGCGTCCCTCACCGACCGACAAATCGGAAACCTGCTGACGTCCTTCCGCGATAATTGCCCCGACCACTTACTTCAACCCATGACCGCCGCCGTCCGCCTCGCCCCCGGCATTTCACTGGCCGGAGAACCCGAAAGCCTCAACCACGCCCTTGACGCCTTGGGTGAAAAAAAACGTGTCCCACAGCCAACTCATGGCCGGCCTCGCCTCCCTGGCCTTCTTTTTGGCCCACTACGAACACCACCAAGGCGGCCCTCAAACCCTCATGCCGAACCAATTAAAGCCCACGGCGAAAAAATACTTCACACAACTCGTCCACCTTGCGGGATTCAGCCCTGAGACCATGATGCCGTACCGCCAGACCGGGGGACAACTGCCTGAATGGGCAAAAAGAAACCAAACCGAAGTGAAAGATTAATGTAAGGAAAACCTTATATGAGAAAGGAATTACATACAAACCATGCAATTCCGCAATCTCTTTGTTTCCCTCTTCGGCACCAAAGCAAAAGCCGCCGTGCTACAGACGCTCGTACAGTCTCCCGCCAAGACCTGGACGGGCCGGGAACTGGCACGCGCTGCCGGAGTCTCCGTGCCCCAGGCTGGCCAAGCGCTGACCGAATTCGAACGGCAGGGGCTGATTTGGCGCAAGATGGCAGGCCGAAGCGCATTGTGGAGTCTCAATCGTGAACACATACTCATCGACCTGCTGCGGCCATTGGCGGACATTTCCAGCCGAAAGACGCAACTCCTCCTGGACGAAATCAAATCAGCACTCGACCTGCGGGCGCTGCGCATGATTCGGCTTTTCGGATCCATGGCCCGCGGACAGGAATCCACATCCAGCGACGTCGACCTTTTGTTCATCGTCAAAAATCCGAAAGAAAAGGAAAAACTCGAGGAAAAGTCCAAGGACGTGGAAATCCGGCTTGCCGAGCATTGGGGCAACGTCGGAGCCATTCTCGTCTATGACCAGCAAGAATACGAGTCCAAGCGGGGACTCTCGCTGATGCGCAACATCGAGCGGGAAGGAATCACGCTATATGAGGAAACAAGACATGCTTGAGACCACGCCCGTGCAACGGCACCAGGCCGGCAATTACCTGCAGAAGGCGACGGAAAACGCCCACGCCATGAAACAGGCCCTGACGGACGGCAACTGGAATGCCGCCTGCCTGCTGGCAGTCCATTGCGTGATTTCCTCGGCGGATGCCCTGACTGTCAGCCATCTGGGCCTGCGGTCGAAAAGCCAACGGCACCAGGATGCCGTCGTCCTCATCCGGAAAATCCAAAAACCGGGAATCGATGAAAACGCCCGACGATTCCTGACCGTCCTGGACCTCAAAAACAAGGTGGAGTACGAAGAAGAGCTCGTGTCCGAAAAGACCGCTCGGAACCTGACGGAACACGCCGAACGATTCTACCAATGGGCCAAAAGCCACCTGATTCAATAGGCAACCACCATGATTGACCGCTGCCGCATCGCGCATTTCGACGACCTCAAACCCCATCAACAAGCCCAGATGCTGGACGTCCTCAACGATACGACCAGTCACGAAACCCAACCCACCTTCGCACTCACAGGCGGCCGTCCCGTCGCACTGCTAAAAGACGAAAAAGTCATCGCCGCCATGGTGACGGATGAAAACCACAAAATCCTGCACTGGGCGGGACGTCAAGACCGCGAATTCCTGGAACATTTCCGCCACACTCCCGCCATGGCCATCATGAGGGCGTATCTGCAGCACCGAGGAAAACGGAACATCACTTTTGTAGGCCAAGCCTCGGATGCCGCCATCAACTTGTTCAACCGGCGTTTTGGCCAACGTGGGGCATATTACAACAAAAAGCAGGGCGCCCTCAAGAAAATCTACATCTCGAAAACCCGTTTTGGGAAAATGAAGTCGAAAATACCATTCGAGCCTAACGTGTGGCGCCTTTACCCCACCTATCCGAATCTGCACAGGGCCGGATTCCAAAACATGGCACAATGGTCGGATTTCGGAGGCATCGTGCCCAAAGCGGGAAAAAAAGGAGTCGTGCCGATTCGGTTCAAGCTCTGGAAACCCGTCCGAAAAATCGTTCGACCCGCATAGGCATCCACCGCTGCGGCAAACGTCGCAAGTCAGTGAATAACGAGTAAAGGATTGCGCAAAAAAAGTTGGGTTCAAACACGTTTGTGGCCGCGGCACGCACTCGCAATAACACTCACTCCGTCAACTCGAAACCCGCCGCGCCCATCTTCTTGAGCGCCGCCCGAAAGTCTGCCGACTTCATCACGACGGACGCCGTCTTGAGGCCCGCGGCAAAACGCACCACCGGCGACTTGAATACGCCTAAATCCACCAAAACGGCCAGCTTCTGCGCATGCCCCATCGGGGGAACCGCGCCGAACTCGCAACCCGTCTGCTGCAACACATCGTCCCGGCTACCCAACTTGGCGTCCTGCGCCTGCAAAACGGCCTTGACCTTCTTCAAATCAAGACGTTTGTCCGCCGGCAGGTTCACCATGACGAAAAAGTCCTTGCCGTTCCGGACGAATTTGACCAGCATGCATTTGAGCCACTCCGACAACGGCGTGGAAGTGGCCTGCGCGGCCTGCTCGCTGGACCCCACGGCGGCGTGCTCGACGACTTCAAAAGGCACTCCGGCCTCCGTCAGCATGGACTTGACCTTGGAAAATTCGGCGTTCGACATGATGAATTTCTTTTTCCACTAGCGGCTAATAACCCAACGCTTCCCTGACCAGAACAACCGTTGCGCGGGGCGCGAACTGTTTGCGCATGACGACGATGTTGGCGATGTAACTGTCGAAGCCGTACACGGCGCGAGCCCTCACATTCTCCAACTGCAACGCGTATTCATGCAGCCGGCGGATCGCCACTTCCAAATCAGGCACGATCTTGTTCGTACCCGCCACGATGACGAGGTTCTTCGCGGCAAACGGCCACGCGCCCACACGGGAGCCTGACGCGTCGCACCCAACCAGGGCGCCATCCATCGTGATGGCCTGCGCGCTGGAAAAATAGTAATCCGCTGTGACAGAAAGGCGGCGCAGTTCCGAGTGCTTCTGCTTGTCTTTTTCGGCCAGCATGGGACCATGCAGGTTCGACAACGGCAGGTCCGGTGACTTGAGGTAATCCGTGAAGCCGATTTCGTCAAGCGTAGTGGACGAACCGTTCATGACGGTGGCGCCTTTCGGCACCAACTCCTTGAGAATCCGGAGGGCCGCTTCGGACGAGTCAGCAACCTTGACTGCAAAGCCGTTGGCCTCCAAAGCGGTTTTCGTCTTCTGCACCACGGCGTCCGGCGCCGGAGTACCGAACTTCTTGGTGTCGACTTTAACCTGTTTGGAGACGTTTTCCATGCTGTACGGCACGATACGCTTCATCACGCGTTTCACCTCAAAACCTGAAAAAAATCATAGATGTCCCGCTAGAAAAAAGAAGCGACAGCGTTCCCGATGCGGGAAAGACGGGAATAATAAGAATGCTTCGTCCGCATCATTCCATGACCCGTGCCCAATCCTCCTGGCTTTTCGGCCTGCTGGCTGGCCTGCTTTTGGCCGCCGCCATCTGGTTCGGCCTGACGCAATGGCCCGGCTCGACGCTTGCAGCCACGAATGCCACGGCCAAGGACACCGCGATGCCTTCCGCCGGCCTGGATCATCTCAAGTGCCTGCAAGAAGCGTTCAAAGCCGCGTCATGCTACCTGCCGCAGCCGGACCGTGCCGGAAACGGTGCTTTCAATGAAAACGGCACGTTCGTTTTCCAGAACCAGACCTATCCCTGCCACTGCAACACGCGGCAGAACGAGTCGTGGAACGTGACGGACGCCACGCCGTGGCCCGATGAGAACGAAGCGCAACCGTCCTTGGAGCCATGGCCCGATGCCGACCGCATACAGACCACCGTCATCTCCGGACCGAAAACAGGCCAAGACGGGCTGGAAAAAAGAGCGGATGGCGCTATCCGCATCACTTCGGGTGCCGGTAGCGATCAGAACCCGGCATTCTTGGATGAGAACACGCTGGTCTTCACGCGCTTTGCCGACGGATACAACCAAGGCCCCGCATCCCTGATGGGCATCCACCTTTCCAACCAAACCGAATTCGTCTTGTGGCAGGACGAAGCACAGAACGTCAACACCAACGGCAACCCCTTCACGCCGGACCGAAAGCAAATCTGTTACGCCTCCGACGTGGAGGAAACCGACGAAATCTGGTGCATGAAGCTGTCGAACCTCAGCCGCACGCGGATTACGCGGCAAGGAAAGGACGCCTACTTCGAGCCGTCCGTTTCGCATGACGGAAGCCGAATCGCCTTCGAAATGCACCGCGAAGGCAATGAAACCGCGTCCATGGCCGTGACGGACTTTGCCGGCAACGTCGGAGCCCTGGTGGACGACGGCGCCGACAACCGCCTGCCGCAATTCAACCCCTCGGACGGCCGCGTGCTGTTCCAACGCCGAAGGGGACCGGCGGAAAAAAACGTATTCCGCCTCGCCGTGCGGCATGAAAACGGAACGCTGGAA
>Ga0172368_10007890_pt1 | contig 10971 bp, 7 predicted proteins | sample Lak11m_FD_114540 | JGI IMG/M metagenome (GOLD analysis project Ga0172368, IMG submission 114540) | Freshwater microbial communities from Kabuno Bay, South-Kivu, Congo - kab_022012_11m | ecosystem: Environmental > Aquatic > Freshwater > Lake | place: Democratic Republic of the Congo: South-Kivu...
GATGACGCCATCGGCGACGCGTGCGGCGGCGCAGCGGGTCGTTCCGGGCCGGACGTGGCTTCAGGCCGAGCCCGAGGAGGTGGGCCTGCGGCGCGACAGGCTGGATGCGCTGGCCGCACTCGTCCAGGGGAGAGGCTGCGTCGTGCGGCACGGGCGGTTGGCATACTCGTGGGGCGACATCACCCGGAGCGAGGATGTTGCGTCGGCCGTGAAGCCGGTCATCAGCGTGCTCCTGCTGCTTGCGGTGAGCGAAGGCAGGCTGAAGAGCCCCGACGGTCGGGTGGCGGACGTCGTGCCCGAGCTGAAGAACCTGAATCGGGGGAAGGATGCCGGGATCACATGGAGGCACCTGGCATCGCAAACATCAGGCTACGGTCTGATCGAGCGTCCGGGCGAGGCCTATGCGTACAACGACTACGCGCTGGCGCTCTACTACGACGCGCTCATGGACGGCGTCTACAAAGAGGACGGCACGAGCGTCCTTCGTTCGCGCATCGCCGAGCCCCTGCAGTTTGAGGACCGCTACAGCTTCGACGCCTTCGGCAGGCAGGACCGGCGCGGCCGCCTGACCGTTTCCGTCCGCGACTTCGCGAGGTTCGGCCTCCTCTGCCTTCGAGACGGGCGCTGGGGCGACCGTCAGGTGTTGCCGAAGGGGCTGATCCGACGCTCGCTCTCGAGCGTCGTCCCGTCCAGCATGCCCCGCTCGTCCGGCAAGGACGCCGACATGCTCTCCGGCCAGCGCACGCTCGGCGGCGGCAAGAACCAGACGCCGACGGGTCCCGGATACTACAGCTTCAACTGGTGGGCCAACGGGATCGGCCCCGGCGGCAAGCGGCTCTATGTGGACGCGCCGACGGACATGTACCTGGCCGGGGGTCACGGCGGCATGCGGATGCTCATCATGATCCCGAGCCTCGATATCGTCGTGTCGTGGAACGACTCGCCTATCAACGACCACGACGCCAGCCCGGGCAATCCTGAGACCCGCTGCAACCGGGCGGTCAAGTTAGTCGCAGACGCGGCGTCGCCAGGGTAAGAGAGCCGCCGCGCGGGGTACAACAGCCTCGATCCACACGGCGTCGTCGGTGGAAGGAGTGAGCTATGGTCCGTGAAGTGCACATAACGCGCCTGAGGGGCATCAAGGAGGGAAGCCTCGTTGACCTTGCTCCGCTGACGATTCTGGTCGGGCCAAACGGCTGCGGCAAGAGCACAATCCTCGACGCGATCAACATTGGCGCGGGCCACCTTCCCCTGGACGCGATCGGCCTCGCCGTGACGCGTCGGCAAGGCGTGCGGCAGGGAGCGCCATGGCTATTGTGGCGGGAGGGGCGGGAGGGTCCTGCGTTCGTCGTGGCCGTCGCGGAAGACGGTCAAGCGCGGGCTTCGCAACTCAGTGTGACTGCGGCTCAGGGGAGCGATCCCGCGTTCGTGTACGATGAGTGGCGCACGGCTTCGCTGGATCACACGGGCGTTCGCGACTCATGGATCGCCAGGCGGGCATGGCGCGACGGAGCATCGTCGGCTCATCAGTCCACGACGGAGCGGGTTGCCTTCCCGGCTGGTGAGCCCAGCAAGTGTGGTGTCGTCGTGGCGACACTGGACGGTGTCGGTGAGGTGCGCCTGGTCGAGCCATCGTCTCACTCGGATGCCCGGCCCTTGCACCGGTTGTACAGGGAGGCGACGACCGCAGGCAACAGGCAGCGCGTGACAGAGCTCGTACGTCGCGTCGTTCCTGGTCTGCAGTTGCTGGAGGTGCTGACCGAGCCTGGCGTGGCCCCCGACCAGGATGTGCCGATCCTGCACATGGTCTTCGCCACGCATAGCGTTCCGGCAGCGCTTGCCGGGGATGGGACCGTCGCAATGGTCCGGGCAGCCCTCGAGCTGGGCTCCATCAATCAGGGCACGGTCCTGCTCGAAGAGCCCGAAGCCCACCAACATCCGGGCGCGATTGCGGAGACGGCGGCGGCGATCCATGCCGCAGTGGAACAAGGCGTCCAGGTGATCATCAGTACCCACAGCCTGGACGTGCTCGATGCACTTCTGTCTCAGGCGCCCGGAGGGTTCGACCTCGAGCAACTGGCCTTGTTCCGTCTTGGGCTCTCAGATGGGGTGTTGCGAAGCCAGCAAGTCGCGGGCGACAACGCGAAGTTCCACCGCGAGCGAATCGGCGAGGACCTCCGATGAAGCGGATCGTGGTCGTCTGCGAGGGGTACCACGATCGCTCCTTCTGGAGCGGCTGGCTCGCGTCGCTGGAGTGCAGAGACTGCAGAACGCACGCCCCTGAAGGCTACCGACCGCACTATGACCCCCACACCAGAGACAAGATCGCTGCCGGACTATTCGGGTTCTGGTCACCTGCAGACGATTGGGTCCTGATCGTTCACGCCGATGGCGATCGAGACAAGGTCAACGCAGTGGCATCGCACCACCTCCGGTGCACCGCGAGCGGCTTCGATGCCCTGGAGATCGTGGTGAACCTCGATTCCGATGTGGAGGCAGGCTCCGGTCATGATCCGGCGGCGGCGCACCACTCGAGCGTGCTGAAGAAGGTGAGGGACATAGATCCGAACGCGACGCTGGGCGACGGAGTGATCGCCCTCACGAACGGCACGACGCGCGTCCATCCTGTCATATGGTGGACCCCGGATCCGCCTCGGCCTGGATTACCGAACAAGCAATCCCTCGAGCGGCTCGTCTGTGTGGCCATCATCGAAGCCTATCCCGAGCGGGCCGGGGAGGTGCAGACCTGGCTGGATAACCGATCCGATCCTCCCGAGCCGGGCACGAAGGAGCACGCGTGGTCCTACATGGCAGGTTGGTTCGCTTCGCACGGCTGCGACGACTTCTGGCGGGAGGTCTGGCGGAATGACAAGATCCGTACCGCGCTACTGAAGCGCCTCGAAGAGATCGGGGCCGCGCCCACCGTCCGGAGCATACTCCGGCTGCCCGCGGCGACCCCGTGAACGGCCGCCCAAGCGGCCTCTACTTCGCCGCCTCGATGCAGTAGAGGAACTTGTTCGAGCGGATGAGCAACTGGTCGTCCGCGACCGCCGGCGTTGCGTTGAACTGGCTGTCGTCCGAGGTAATCCGGTTGGTCGCGATGAGCTCGTACTCGGGCTTGGCGCGGATCACGAACGTGCCGTTGGTCCGGCTTACCGCGTAGAGGCGGTCGCCCGCGAGGACCACAGATGCGTAGAACGGCTTGCTTCTCCCGGGCGGCACGATGCGCTCCCTGTAGAGGTTCTTGCCGGTCTTGGCGTCGGCGCACACGGCGAAGCCGGTGTCATCAACCCAGTAGAGCCGCCCGTCATGGAAGACCGGCGTCGGTACATAGGAGCCGCTCTCGCCGCGCCAGGCTACGTGTGTAGCCGTGATGTCGCCCGTTCCGCCAAGCTTGATCGCCACGCTTCCGGTGTTGGGGAACCCGCCGAACACGTAGGCGAGGCCGTCGCCGATGATCACTCCCGGCACAAGATTGCCGCCGAACCCTGTCCCGCAGTACCAGAGGTTCTTGCCGGTATCGGCGTCGAAACCCCAGAGGTTGTCGGGTACGCCGAGGAGGAGCTGCGTCCCACCCTCGGGTGTTTCGTAGAGCACAGGCGTGCCGTAGGCGGAATCGAGGCGCTGGCTCGTGACGTTCCAGACCTCCTTGCCCGTGTCCTTGTCCAGGGCGCGGAGGCTACGGCTCTCGTCGGAGGCGTTGACGATGACGAGGTTCTTGTAGAGGATCACCCCGCCGGAGGAGCCCCATCCGCGTGACCCGGACTGCGTGCCCACATTCGTGCGCCAGACCTCGTTGCCGTCCATGTCGAACGCAAAGACGCCGGACTTGCTGAAGAAGGCGTAGACCCGCCTGCCGTCCGTCGCGGGCCCGTTGCTCGCGTAGCCGTGCTCCATGATGTTGCCCGTGCTCGGGACCTCGGGCTGCGCCGCCGGGACCGACCTGTCCCAGAGCACCTTCCCGGTCGTGCGATCCACGCACACGAGGTGGCGCTTCAGGTCGGCTATCTGCCCCGTCTCAGGTCGGTTGACCCCGTAGCCGGAGTAGCAGGTCACGAAGACCCGGTCGCCCCATACGATGGGGCTGGACGAACCCGGGCCGGGCAGGGCGGTCTTCCACTCTACGTTCTTCGTGTCGTCCCAGACGGTCGGCGGGTCGCTCTTGAGTGCAAGGCCCGCGCCGTTCGCTCCTCGGAAGCGCGCCCATTGGGCCGGCTCCTGCGCGCCGGCGGCGCACAACGATGCGATCATCACGGCTGCGATGAGTCGTGGTGCCTGTCTCACGGTGTGGGTCCTCTCCGGGTATGAATAGCAATGCCGACCGGTTAGCTCGGCTACATTGATGGACGGCGGGCGCCGTGCCGGGTAACGCCGGGCGGTCCTGCCCATCTCCGCTTTCGAGGAACTCGATCACCTCGCCGGTCGCCGTGCTGTGACTCGGCAACCGTCCGTGAACATGACACGCACGGTGCAGGGAAGCCCCGAAGGAGGGGCCCGGTTCGTCGGCGAACCACCTACCGGCACTGCGCGCCGACCCGCCGCGGCGGCCTGCCAAGGCAACCACCTACCAGGGAGAGTCCCATCTTGACGGAACGCGAGCGCTTCCATGCGTGCATGAACTACGGGCGGGTTGACATCGTGCCTCACTGGACGTGGGGCGGCTGGCCCGAAACGCTCGAGCGATGGAAGTCGGAGGGCTATGATCCGGGTCGCGACAGCATCTCGCAGGGGGCCTCGCAGGTCCATTGGATCGGCCACTGGTTCTTCCCCAACCCGCCCTTCGAGCGGCACGTGGTCGAGGAGGACGACGAGCACATCCTCTACGTGAACCACGAGGGCATACTCATGCGGGAGATGAAGGCCAACCCCTTCAGCTCCATGCCCCAGTTCGTGAAGTTCCCCGTGACGACCCGCGAGGAGTTCCGGGCGTTCTGGCGCGAGCGGATGGTTCCCGACCCGGCGGCCCGCATCGGCCCGGACTGGCGGGACCAGGTGAAGGCGCTCCGCGATACGAACGTGCCCGTCGTCGTCATCTCGGACCGCTGGGGCGGCTTCTTCGGCCCCTTGCGCAACCTCGTGGGCGTGGAGAGCCTCTGCATGCTCTTCTACGATGATCCGGCCTTCATCGAGGAGATGATGGACGCCGATGCCGACTTCATCATCGGCATGATGGGCCAGGTCCTCGAAACCGGTCCCATAGATGCATTCGCCTTCTGGGAGGACATGGCATACAAGACGGGGCCGCTCCTGACGCCCCGCCTGGCACGGAAGTTCATGCTCCCCCGGTACCGGCGAGTGGCGGAGTTTCTTCGCGGGCGGGGCGTGCCGTGGATCGGTCTCGACAGCGACGGGCGGATAGACGGGCTGATACCTGTATGGCTCGACGCCGGTCTTAACTATCTGTATCCGTTCGAAGTCCAGGCGGGGATGGACGTGCTCGCGGTTCGCCGGGAGTACGGCCGCGATCTGAGGATCTGGGGCGGGGTGGACAAGCGGGCCGTCGCGGAAGGACCGCCCGCCATTGACGCCGAGCTAGCCCGCGTAAGGCCGCTGATTGACGAGGGCGGTTTCATCCCGATGCTGGACCATTCGTGTCCGCCGGATATCTCATGGCCGAACTACACGTACTACATGCGGCGGCTGTGCGAAGTGTGCGGAGCCGGCACGCGAGAGAGAGGGGATGTCCAATGAGACGAGCATTGCCGATCATGGCTGCAGGTGTGCTGGTCGCCGCCGCGGCGATCGGCCAGCCGGGTGGCCGAGCCGGGGCCGGGCCGCGGCAAGGGGGCGGGATGCGACAGGGGGGCGGCATGCGCATGCCCCGCATGGGGATGATGAACCAGCCCCTGACGCTCTCGCAGGTGCGCACTCCGGCGCTGAAGGCGGCCTTCAAGCTGACCCCGGCGCAGGAGAAGAAGATTGACGACATTCAGTCCAAGGCGAGGGATTCGTTCCGCAGCCTGATGCCCGCCATGGGACCGGGCCAGCGTCCGGACATGGCGGCGTTTGAAAAGGCCCGCCCCAAGATACAGGCCGCAATGAAGAAGGTGGACGGCCAGATCCTGGCGGTGCTGACCCCCGCGCAGCGCCAGCAGGTGCCGGCCACGCTCAAGCAGATGCAGGCCCTGCGCAACGCCGGACTGCCCATGGCGGTTGTCGCCGACATCAAGCTGACGCCCGCGCAGGCGACCAAGCTCGAAGCGATCGGCAACGCGCGCAACGCCGCGTTGGCCAAGCTCTTCCAGGGCAATCAGGACCGGATGGCCGCCATGCAGAAGATGCAGAGCCTGCGTGACAACACCGAAAAGAAGGTCAATGCCGTGCTGACTGCCAAGCAGAGGGCCGTTGTGGCCAAGTGGGAGAAAGCCAACCCGCGGCGCGGCTTCGGCGGCCCCGGCGGCATGATGGGCGGTCCCGGCGGGCCGGGCGGTCCGGGTGGTCCTGGCGGACGTCCCGGCGGACCGGGCGGCTTCGGACGACCCGGCGCACCGGGTGGAGGACGGCCGAGGTAGCCTGCCTGTACAGAGCCGAATGTGAGCGGCGGAGCCCGTCCGACGTGAGGTGAACCGACCTCGCGCCGAACGGGCTTGCGCATCTCAGGCCGGGCCGCGCGCCATCTCGGGCTCTGTGTCCGACGGTCAGTGTGTCCTTACGATGGCCGGCTCGGCCCACACTGCCCAATCGAAGTTGAACTCGCCCAGCGCGTCGGTGACCAGTGTGAGCATGACCTCCCTGCCTGCGTATGCGCTCAGGTCCACCCGTACGGGTATCCAGCCTGAGCCCGGTTTCAGGTCCTGCGAGAAGAGAACCTTGCCGTTCGCCTCGACCCGGAACCCGACGCCCGCCGACTTTGATCCGTCGCGCACCCCGATGGCGGTGACCAGTTGCACGGGGGCGGAAGGGAGCTTCAGGAAGTAGTCCAGCAGCGTCGCGCCCCGTGTCGGCGGGTGCTCATGGATCGCGCGTCTCTCGACGCCACCGCATGCGGCGGGACCCACGGCAGGCCCGTACTGCGGAGGCGGGCCCTCCGTTCCGTCGCCCGAACGCGTCCGAGCTGTGAGAGGCAGCGCGGCAAGGTCGAAGGGCTCCGTGACCTCCAGCGGCTCGCCGGACGGAATCGTGAGCACGTTTGGCAGATCCGTCTCCACGAGCGTCCCTCCGGTCGCAGCCGGGGTCACCTTCAGAGTCCCGTAGGCCGCGAGCACGCGCTTGACGGGCGCAACGCCGGCGAAACGGAGTACGGCGCTGACCCGGGGCTGGAGCGACGGATCTGCGACGACCCGCGGCTGATCGAGACGACCCCAATCGAAGGTCGGATCGCCTGCCGGGCCCGCGTCCGCTTCGATCCGCAAGACGACGTCGCGTCCCCGAAGGCTGCCAAGCTCGAGAACCAGCGGGACGGTCGCGCTTCCCGTCGCGATGGCCTCAGCCATCAGGCGATCCTGGGAACGAGCTGGGGTCCATGCGCTCACGCGGAACCGGACGCCGTCGGACTCCCCGGCGCCGATCCGAAGGTGCGCGCCTGCCTCGAAGCGGAGGCCGGGCCGATCGGCGAGCTTCAGGCGATACTCGACGAAGCTCATGAGTCCCAGACGGGTCGCATCGGTGGGATGGCGCCCCTTCCATGGCGGGTGCATGAATAGGCCCTCGCCGTCGGGCCGCACCTGACCGCCTGAGACGTCGTCTGAGATGTGAACCCCCTGAACGGCCACCGGGCGCGACCCCGGACTGACGACCCCTGCACGCGCGATCTTCGCCGCCTCCCAGAGCCGGACCTCCGGAACGCTCGCCCCGCCGTGGGCCTCCAGCCCTACCCGGAGCAGATCAGCGTGCGCTCCGGCGCGGTCTAGGTGCCATCCCGGAGGCGCCGAGGCGAGGTGCAGCGCTCGGGCGTCGGCCGGCTCCGGCGACCAGTCATAGCGACGTCGTGGATCGAGGCCGAAGACGCCCCCGTCGTCATAGGCGGGCCATCCCGCGACGGAGCCGGGACCGGTGAAGGTCTCGACGCCTTCGATGCGCCTGTCCAGCGCCAGAGGAGCGGCCTGTCCGGCGAGGTGCATCTCAAGAGCGACACCTTGCCTGCGGACGAACCGCACCTTACCGCCGTCGAAGGTGCGCCACACAAACAGCTCATCCGGCGACCAGGGGGTGCTGAAGTCGGGCTGCGGCCCGTAGCGCATGAAGAGGCCGGCCCTTCGCAGCAGGCGCTCCACCGCCGGAGCCGCCGGCGGTCCCAGTTGGTCGGGGGTAGGCCAGGCATACGTGGGGATGACCCCGTACCGCTCGTAGGCGCGCATCCAGGCGGTGTAGGCGTCCGGCGCGGCCAGCGGGTTGGGCAGGCCGAGATAACCATACATTGTGGTGCTGGGTAGGAGGACCGATGACGCGACAGGGTGGGCCATGTCAATCTGGCGGTCGTTCCAGGTCCCGCTCACGTGGTCCATGCCCCAGACGTGCCGCTGAGCGAACTCCTCGTATCGGCAGGTGACCTCGTTGAGCCCCTCTCCGCTCAGGGCCACATCGGGCAGCGCCTGCTTCAGCTCCCGGTGCAGCGCGAGGTTGCCCTCGGCGCAGGACATCCCGTCTATCCGCCCGTTGGCGTCGTTGAGGATGCACAGGGTCTGGTCCAGGTGCAGGGCGTCCACCTCATACCTGCGGCACAGCTCCTTCATCCGCTCGACGAACAGGGCACGCCACTCGCGGCTCGCAGGATTGATGTAGGCGAACTTGATGGGCGGATCGGCGAGCTTCCAGTCCCACCATTGGAGCTCTCTTGTGAATGGGTCTCGCATTTGGTACTTGCGGAGCCGCTCGTACTCCGGGTTCTTCGGATCGCAGCCGAAGTAGTTCACGTGCGGCATGACGCGGAAGCCGAGGCGGTGGGCCTCTGTCACGAACGGTCCGAACTCGGGGATCGCCGTATAGTCCGGGTAGTTTCGATCGTAGCCGTCGCGCCGCCAGTTCGGGACGTAGAGCAGCGTCTGCTTCGGGTCCGCGCGCCGCGCCAGTTGCCGCAAAGTGCGCAGGTCGGGCTGCATGATAACGACGAACCGGATCCCCGCCGCCCAGCGCGGGCGGTGGGCCGCAATAGGGACGATGCCGAGCGCACGGGCCGACCACTTGCGGTAGATGGCAACCCCGGTCTGCCAGCCGCCCCTGAAGGTCCGGATTACCCAGGGCTTGCCCGCCACGCGTGTCAGCGGCTCGAAGGGGGCTTCGTTCCGGCTCTCGAAGCGTAGCCTGAAGCCGCCGACCACGCGCTCGACCGTCAGCACCTTGGGCGACAGGCCGGGGTCCTCCGCGTGGATCAGCGCGCCGCCCCGGGGCCCCTGGATGATGACGAAGGGCGCTTCCCAGCCCATTGGGTACTCGAACACGCGCGTCTCATAGGGCGCGTCTGAGCCGAAGCGCTGGCCGCTGTTGCCGGGCACGAGGACCTGAAGGCGCTCGGGGATGATACCGGCGCTCCATGAGACCCCGTAGACGCCGGGCCTGGCGCCGGCTGCGTCCTGCTTCACCCGGACCGAGCCCTCGGCGTCCGCCTCGAATCGTGTCGTCAGCCTGTCCTCGCCCGACCGGAGCCTGTGGAGCAGAACTCCCCTGGACGAGCGGTCAGCCGAGGGCTGGGGCGTCGTGCCGTCGGGCGTGCCGCCGAGCCGATGAAGGCGCGCAGGCGTGGCGCCGAGCCTTGAGACGTAGCTCTCCCCGGTCAGCGGGTTACGCAGGCCCGCGAGGGAGCCCGCGCGAGCCGCAATCCATACCGACCGAGTCGCGACGACATCCGCCGCCGGCGGCCCGGCCTGCGCGGAAGCGAGCAGCGCCACAAGCACTGACACAAGCATCAAGGCCTCCAGTCCGTAACGGCACGGTACGTCGGGCGGACCGGTTACGTGCGCCGGGCCCGGCCTACTGACTGCCGACGCCCTTGGTGCGCGTCCGGATGGCGTAGAGACCGCGGCCTGCCGTGATGAAGAGCGTGTGCCGATCCGCGCCGCCGAAACAGACGTTGGCCGTCCAGCGCTCCGCCGGCACGGGAATGCGCTCGATCTCCTTGCCGCGCTTGTCGAAGACGACCACACCCGGGCCGGTCAGGTAGACGTTCCCCTCGTCGTCAATGGTCATGCCGTCCGAGCCCATGGGGCAGAAGAGCCGCTTGCCGGCGAGGGCGCCGTCGGGCCGAACGTCGTAGGCGTAGGTCTTCCCGGCGCCGATGTCGGCGACGTAAAGGGTCTTGCCGTCGGGCGTGCCGATGATGCCGTTGGGCTGCCGGAGGTCGTCCGCCACCCGGGTCAGCCGCTTGCCGTCGGGGGAGAGGCGAAAGACCGACTGCGGATCTCGCTTCTCAATCCCGGCCGGCCAGTAGTCGCGGCGGTAGTAGGGGTCTGTGAAGAACGCCGCCCCGTCTGGCGCGAGCCACACGTCGTTCGGCCCGTTCAGTCTGCCCCCGGCTTCGTCGGCGGCCACCATGACCGTGTGGGCCTTTGTCTTCACGTCAATTGACCATAGCTCCATCTTCTCGTCGGCGCACGCCCAGAGCCGTCCGTCCTTGCCGAAGCAGAGGCCGTTCGACCGGCCGCACGGTTGCAGGAAGGTGGATAGCTTGCCCTCGACGCTCCAGACCAGAATGCGGTCGTTGGGCTGGTCGGTGAAGTAGACGTCGCCGCGAGCGTCGGACGCCGGTCCCTCGGTGAACGAGAAGCCATCGGCGAGTTTGGTGAGCTTGGCGCCCGGCGCCGTCACGCCCGCCTGCGCGGACACCAGCGCCACGACGGCAACGGCGGCCGGCGCGAGTCCGGTAATGCCTGTCATAGGGGTCTGCCTCCGCCCCACGCTTCCATGCGGCGCGTGCGGTTTCCTGCACGGCTGCGGGGTGGGGTGCGTCTCCGGATGGGGCGACCGGCGGTCGAGCCGCCACGCGCGACCTCCTGCAGGCCCGCGCAAGCCTCTACTCAACCGCCGGTCGCCCCATCC
>Ga0172368_10007892_pt1 | contig 10970 bp, 11 predicted proteins | sample Lak11m_FD_114540 | JGI IMG/M metagenome (GOLD analysis project Ga0172368, IMG submission 114540) | Freshwater microbial communities from Kabuno Bay, South-Kivu, Congo - kab_022012_11m | ecosystem: Environmental > Aquatic > Freshwater > Lake | place: Democratic Republic of the Congo: South-Kivu...
AACCCGGCCAGGCTCCGCAGCTGCTCGGTTGGCAGCGAATGCAGGTCAATGCACACCAGCCCGTGAAGGATTGCCGCGATGCCGAACGCCCGGTTGCAAAATGATTCGCCGGAAGAAAGCAGCAGGCTCCTGATGCGCCGCTCGCAAAGCGCGTAATCTTGGTCGGCCGGCTTGCGCTTAGCCTTCATTTGCAATATCGACTGCGCGTCCTTCAGCGTGGGGCTCTTTTTTCGCGCATATGCCTCAAGAAGGGCGTCTTCAGTAAGCCTGGCTTGCCTTGGGTAGCTGGCAAGGTCGGTGAGCATGGCAAGGGCGCTTATTACCTGCTGCGCCCGGACATGCGGCTGCACCCCTCCCGGATCCATCAGATTTACGCCCTGTTCCCCAAAATCAATGACCAGGCCGCCTGCGTTTTTCACCCATTTGGTGTATTCCCCCGCCCAGTCCAGGATGAGTGCATTGGCGCCAAGCGCCAGCCTGGCGCGGGTGATGAATGTTTTGATGAAATAGGATTTTCCAGAGCCAGTTATGCCAACCACGCATAGGTGCGGGTTGACCAGTTTTTTTGGGTCCCAAAAATATGGCACGCCCATGAGCAGCGTCTTGCCAATGTAGACAGACGAAGCAGGATTTGAAAGAAGGACGTCCGGGCCGGGTTCAGGCGGCCGGACAAGGATATTTCTGGCAGCAAGCTGCCCTGAAAGCAGGCGTTGCAAGACAAGAGAGCTCATGAGCGTTCTCAGAAGCTGCCCAGGATTTTTGACTTCAGCGGCCCAAGTATGTCGATTTTGGAAGCTTCTGAAGCGATTGTGTTTGACGCCACTATTTCCTCTGCGCCCGCCTCCTGTATTTTGGTGTAGGCATTGCCCAGGAAGAGCCCGTGGGTGCAGCCGCAGCTGACTGACGCCGCCCCGCTTTCAATCACTGCCCGGGTGGCGCGTATCATTGTTCCGCCTCCGGCAATCATGTCGTCCAGCATCACAACGTCCCTGCCCTTGACTTCGAAATTCGCCTCGAGGCGGGCCACCGGCCTGTGGGCCTGCTTCTTGTGGTTCTTATAATCCCCGCGCACCTTGGTCATGCTCTTGCCGCCGGCACCTGAAACTATGTAGGAAGCGCCCTGGTCCGGGCTTATGAAAAGCGGGTCGGTTTTCCTGGACTTGAAGTGCCCCACCAGGTCTTCAGACAGCGAGAAATTGCGGATGCGCAGCCCCCCGTAGTTGGACTCGCCCTGTTTTTTCAGGAAGTGGCAGTCGAACGTGGCAAGCGAGGAAAAACCGGAGCAGGCAAGCGTTTCGCAGATGGCCTCGGAGGAGAGGGGCTCCCCTTGCTTCCAAATCTTGTCCTGGCGGGCATAGGGCAAATAGGGGATTACCGCCTCCACGCGATTGGCTATTTTTGAGACGGTTTTGCCGATGAGAAGGAGTTGGAGAAGCGAGCTGTCCTGCTTGGGGTAGCACCTGTGCAGCACCTGAACATCCTGCCCCTTGCAGGACTCCAGGTCGCGTATGAAAATGTGGCACTCCTTGTCCGGGAAATTCTTGAGCTCTATGTTGGCCGGGAATAGGTAGGAAGAGTTCTGGCTCACAAGCAGCCGGGCATTTTTCGAAGGAAAACGCTGAGACGAAGAGCTAGGCTCTTCCGAATTGGCGACCATAAGGTTATTTGGAGGTTGAATTTTAAAGGTGTGCGTGTCCGGGGTGCAGCGCGCAGGACTTCGCCCGCTAGGAGATCATGGAGGCTATCCTGCTCACCAATGAGGAGAGTATTGGGGCGCCTCGGGCTGCCCCCTGCCGGTCGCACGAGGCGCAAATTGCTTTTCCGGGTGGCACCAGCTTGAAATGGTCGGTTTCCTTGCCGCAGGCCGCGCAGCGGGCTATCAGATGGCTTTCCCGCGCCGTTTGTGCACAGGAAGAATGCACCTGCGAGCCGTCGGAAAGCTTGAGCGACTCCTGATAATACTCGATAATCCTTGTGCAGAAGCCGCACTTGGGCAGGCGCTCTGTTCTTTCCAGCTCGGAAAAGCAGTAGCCGCAGTAGAAACCGCCCCTGCGGGAACGCGCTTCCTCCTGTTTTATCCGCAAGCCGCACTTGCTGCAGTTTGTCATGGGCGCTTCGGACGATTTCCGCACGTAGCAGGAGATGCACGTCATGTTGCGGGCATAATAGCCTGAGTCGTACTCATCAATGCCGGCTCCACAGGCAAGGCAGCACTCCATGCTGCACCTTCGCTGGGAGCAAATAAAAAGAGGCTTGCTGCATCCGATGATTGCACTATGTCAGAAGTTGAATGACGAAACCTTGTAGAATTTCATTTCCGCCTCGGTTCCGCAGGCGATTATCAGGTCAAGGCGGGCCAGGTGCGCCACTCTTACCTCCTCGGAAATGGATTTTGCGGATGGCACTTTGCCCGGCAGCAGGCAAACCAGCTGGCTTGGCCTGTCTTTTTCCCGGCCCACCCCCGGCGCATACGCACGCAGGTATTTCAGCCCCTCTGCATAAGGCCGGGCCATCCTGCCGGTTCCGCGGATTGCCGAATATGCTGCGAAGGCAAATGGGAACAGCTTGTCTTTTTTCTTCTGGGCTGCGACGAACTGCTGGAGGCTGCCTTTTTCAAATGAGGTTTTGCCCAGCCGCACAAGATAGGCCGCCTCAAGAGGGTGCAGCAATAGCTCTTCCCCCTGCCCGCAGCCAAAGCCGGCTTCGTGGAATTTTTGGGCAAAAAATGCGTCGGACTCGGACAGCTGCCCCTTGCTATTTTTTGCTTCGGTTAGCATTCAATCACACCTGTGCGCTATTTCTTGGCTGGCTTTTTAACTGCCGCCTTTTTAGGCTTGGATTTGGAGGCGATGAACTCCATTTCCTCCTCCTCGAATTTGAAGTAGCCTGCCACTTCAGACGGTGATTGCACTGAAGCCAGTTCCAGCCATGGCAGGTAAGTAATGGCTTGGGAGAGGGAGCAGTGGCAGCTTGCCGCGATTTTCTTGAGCATCGCCTTGCGAAGGGTGCGCGCGGACTTGCTGGCGCCCATCTCACGGATGTAATCTGGGTAGGAAATCATGGTGAATTTCTTGTATGGCGCTGTTTTGGCAACTGCAACCCCGGATGAAATCAGGTCTCCGGAGTAGCGAAGGTAGCCCCAATACTGCTGCCGGGAGATCCTGCCGTCGAATATGTCGGATCGCGAAATGCTGTTGTAAGCCTCGGCAAGGTCGAATGGGCGTTCGTATTCCAGCGGCAGGTTGTGCGCCACCCAAAGCTTGAGCGTGTTGTGCTCGACATCCGCCGCAAAGCCAGCCTTGCGGGGCTCGCCGTATTTTTCTGATTTGAGTATGGTGCGCACCACCTCGAAAATGTTCTTTTCCGAGTCGCGGGTGGCGTGCGTGTTCCCGCCGATAAAATCGTTTATGGCGGCCCTCACGTCGCCGCCGGATGCCTGTGCGATTTTCTCTATCTGCTCGTTTGAGAGGCTCGAACCGCCGGATGAGGACAGCTTCTTGAGGAGGGAGGCGATCGTGCCCGCTTGCACCCTGCGAAGCTCCAGCTGCGTGCAGTAGGTGCGGATCGTTTGGAGTTTCTTGTCATAATAGGAAGCTGCCGTGATGATTATGGGCTGTTGGGGGGACGAAAGCATTTTGGCAATTGCCCCAGCCCCGCCGCGGTCCTCCCTTCCTGAAAGCGAGTCTGCGTCGTCAATCAAGATAAGGCGGCGGTTGCCGAAAAGCGAGCCTGATGTTGAGGCGTTGGCAAGAAGGTTGTTCACATTCCCCTCGTCCCGCAGGTCGGATGCGTTGAACTCGAATATTTCCCAGCCAAACTCAGATGCCAGCGCGTGCGCAAGCGAGGTCTTGCCCGTCCCTGGCGGCCCGCACACCAGAAGCGGCTTGGGCTTTTCGCCTTTCTGCCACTGCCCGGCCCATTCCTTGGCGAATTGGAAAGCCGACGGGCTGCCCACAAGCTGCGAAACTGTTTGCGGCTTTTTATGAGGGAGAACCATCGTATTGATTCTGGAGATAGGCTTTAAGAGAGTAGTGATGGCGTGCGGGGGCGAACCGGCGGGCAGCCCTTTTAAACAGTTGCAGCCCTGTTTTTGCCATGCTTATCGGTGTGGTGGGGGCGCCCAACAAGGGCAAGAGCACTTTCTTTTCGGCAGCCACCATGGTGGACGCCCAGATCGCAAACTATCCATTCACCACCATCAGCCCAAACAGAGGGGTGACTTATGTGCGCTCGGCCTGCCCGCACGTTCTTTTAGGGCTGCCGCACTGCGACCCCAAGAACAGCCGGTGCGTAAATGGGGTGAGGCTGGTGCCAGTCAACATCGTGGACGTGCCAGGGCTGGTGCCGGACGCATACAAGGGCAAGGGGCTGGGGAACAAGTTTTTGGACAGCATCCGCGAGGCGGACGCGCTGATTCAGGTGGTGGACGCCAGCGGAAGAACCGACTTGCACGGGAATTCGTGCGATTTCTCGCCGCCTTTGGATGAGGTGGAATTCCTCAAGAATGAGATGGCCATGTGGCTGGCCGAGATAATGTCCCGCAAGGACCACAAGGCGCAGCATGGCATCAAGGAAATATCCTCCTCGCTTTCAGGCCTCAAAATAAGCGAGGCAATGGTGTCGCATGCTGCGCAGGAGTGCGGACTGGATATTTCAGCCGGGCTGCCGGATGGGGAAGGGACTGCGCGCATTGCCCGGGCAATAATAGAAAAACGCATGCCGCTCGCAGTGGCCTGCAACAAGATAGATGTACCAGGCGCAAGAAAGAATTTTGAGGTTGTGAAGACAGGTGTTGGAGAGGGTGTTTTCCCAATCAGCGCCGCAGTGGAGCTGGCACTGCGCAAGGCTGATGAGAAAGGGGTGATAAGATATGCCCCTGGCGCAAACTCATTTGAAGTTGTGGGCAGCCCGGACGAGCGGCAAACCGAGGCGCTTTCGAAAATGAAGGCGGTGCTTTCTGAAAACAGCGGGAGCGGCGTGCAGCAGGCAATCGACTGGGTGGTTTACCATCGGCTGCACGGCATCATAGTCTATCCCGTGGAGGACGAGCACAAATGCTCCAACCACAAAGGCGACGTGCTTCCGGACGCGCTTTTGGTGCCAAAAGGCACGACCGCAGTCCAGCTGGCAGGGATGGTGCACACCGAACTCGCCCAGAAATTCGTGGGGGCTTTTGACGTCAAGCGCAAGATAAGGGTGGGTGCCGAGCACCTGCTGTCCGACGGAGATGTTATAAAGATTGCTGCTTCAAGGTGAAAAAACATTTGAGATTAGTGCAGGTGATACCATGAAGGCTGACGAACACAACAGCAAGGCGCCCAAGAAAAATGACATGGCCAATTATCTCATTTATGGGGTGGCCATAGTGGTCGTTGCGATTGCAGCAATTATTTTCATGGGCCAGGGGGCGCCCCAGGCCCCGCCGGCAGGCAGCATAAACAACACCAAGGCGATTGACACCCCCATGGCAAAACTGCTTTTGGCAGCGTTTGACAGGGGAGCCGCGCTGGGAAATTATTATTTGGAATATTATATTTCAGACAACGGCGCAGCCTCCAACTACACCATGGCAAGCGACGGCAACTTCAGCTGGTCGAATGTCAAGGGGCCGTTCGGGGCAGTGGAGGGGTATTTCTCAGGCAACAACAGCACAGACACCATCTGCCTGGCATACGCAGGCACGACAAAATGCACCTTGGTTGGAAGCAACAACAATACCCAAAGGATTGCCGCCAACCTCAAGACGCTGCTGCCGGACAGGCGGACCTACCAAAGCCAGAAGGGCCAGACCGAAAAACTGCTCCAATTCGGGGCGATTGCTTTTGAGGGCGGCTTGGTTGGGGAAACGGTGCAGGGCTTTTCTGCCAAAAAAATCACTTACAGCCTGGACTACCAGAACCTGACCGTCCAGCAGCTGTCTGCAATAGGCATGTCCCCGGGCGACCGCAGCCTGCTCACGTTGACAGACCAGAAAGTGTCGTTTTGGATTGACGACAAAACCGGCTTGGTGGTGAAAAGCCTGGCCACGTACAAAAACAGCGGGGCGGCGTTCAAGTACGAGACGGCTTATTCTGGATTGGCGGTTGGAAGCACGCAGGTTCCGCAGCGCCCAAACAGCACCATTTCAACTTCGGAATTCCTGAAGTTCTATTCCGAATCCGAATCGGATTATGTTGCAAAAGAAACGTGCGGCGCGATGAATGGCACCGACAAGAGCCAGTGCTTCAAGGGGCTGGCGTTGGACAAAAAGGATTTGGGCCTGTGCATGCGCATTGATAACGCCGTGGAACAGGAAAACTGCGGCTTGATACTCGCGCAAGCAACTGGGGATGCGCGCATCTGCAGCAGTTTGAAGCTGTTCAAGGATGATTGCTACATCAATGTTGCAGGCAAGATGGGAGATTATGAAATTTGCAAGCAGCTGGCAAACGCCACACGGACCGCGGAATGCGCAAAGGCTGCAGGTGATGGCGGCAAGAAGCTGGCAGCGGAACAGAGCCTGAACGGCCAGCCCACCACGCCTAAAAACTGCAAGGTTGACGCAGACTGCCTTGCGTTCGGGGCTTCCAAACAATACTGCGCCCAGAAAAACACCACCCAAAAATTCGGGAACGAGACATCTGATTTCGCATCCTGCTTTGCCAAAACAGAATGCGGGTGTGACGAGGGTTATTGCAAAACCAGGAAGAACGACACGTATTATGAATGTGTTGACGCGGTTGAAACAGACCTGCTGAGAGGGTATGTCATGCAAATAGCCAACCAGACCCTGATCGGGAACGGCTCCAACCGCAGCAAGTGAGGAAAAGAAGCGGGCCCAGAGGGATTTCCGAATGCTCCTTCCTCCTGGTTGAACCGGGAGGAGGTAGCGTAGGAACCCACCTTAAGATTAGATGAGGAGTTCCTCGTTCGAACCCTCGACACGCGGATGGCTCCGCACAAACGTGCGTAAGAGTCCGCTGCTCTACCAAGCTGAGCTATGGGCCCGCGCAGGCGATATATAAAATAGAAGAATATAAAAGTTCACCGCTCAAACAGCGCAGTGTGATAATGTGGCATTGGCAATTGAAAAACAAATCGAAAGCATCAACCACCCGGTGCGCGAGAGGATGCGCCGGCTGTTCGGGGTGAAAAAAGCCCCTTTTGAAGTCTATGGGCTGCTTTCCGAGTTCATGAATGTGGAGGGCAAGCTGCTGCGCCCTGCGCTGTGCCTGGCTTCCTGCGAGGCGGTTGGCGGCAGGCGCGAAGACGCGGCCCCGGCTGCCGCGGCCATTGAAATGTTCCACAACTTCACCCTTATCCACGACGACATAGAGGATGCCTCCCAACTGCGCAGGGGCAGGCCCTGCATGCACGTCAAGTACGGACTCCCGCTTGCCCTCAACGCAGGAGATGGGCTGTTCATGATGGTCTGGCGCGAAGCTCTGGAGATGAAAGGCCCGAAAAAGGAGGAGGCGCAGAAACGGCTGCTGTCCGCATTCACGCGCGTGCTGGAGGGCCAGGCGATCGAACTGGGCTGGTACAACGACAGGAATTGGGACGTTGGCGAAGGCGATTACCGCGCTGTGGTGGAAGGCAAAACCGGGGCTTTGATTGCCGCTGCCTGCGAAGTTGGCGGGCTGATGGGCGGGGCGGATGAAAAAACCTGCAAAGCACTGCGCGAATTTGGGTTGGGGATTGGTGTTGGCTTCCAAATTATCGATGATGTTCTCAACGTTTCAGGAGATGTGGAAAAATACGGCAAGGAAATTGGCGGAGACATTGTGGAGGGCAAACGGACCCTTATGACTATCCGCGCCATGAAAAGCCTGCCCAAGCAAAGAAAAAACAGGCTGCATCAAATAATGGCCAAAGAGGGCAAGAACCAGGAGGATGTTGTGGAGGCGATCGCGCTTCTTGAGGAGTCGGGCGCCATAAAAAGCGCTGCCGCAACCGCAGATGCGGAAATTGCAAATGCGCTGTCCAAACTGGGCGGGCTGCCCAAAACCCAATCGCGCGCATTCCTGCTGCAGCTGGCGCAATACATCACTAAACGAGATAAATGAAGAAAGTTTTTTAAATTGGAACCGAGTAGATTGCCATCAAGGCTAAACCAGGTGATTTTAATGGTCGTAAAAGTTTCGAAAATTTACGGGATGGACATCTACACTGATGGCGGCAAGTTCCTCGGGCGTGTCCAGGAAATCCTGCTTGATTTGGAGAAGGGTGAGGTAATCAGGCTGACAATGGAGCCCCTGAACTCGGTTTCCAAGGACGAAGCGAAAAGGATACTGCGCGACAAGTCCGTGCTCTATAAGAGCGTCAAATCTGTTGAGGATGTGGTGGTCGTGACCAAGGGCGCCGCATCTGCAGCAGGCCTTGAGGGCTAGTTTCGCTTTCTTACGCTTTTTTCCTATTTTTCTCTTTTATTTTGTTTGCTGTTCCCTAATTTTGGCTTTGCCTGTGGGTTCCTGCACAAACACCCTACCCACCCCCACTATTCCACTAATATAGAGTAATTCTGGCCGTAGTTTTTCGTCGTTGATAAATAAAAATTATTTTAGGTTTATGTAGTACTATGTAACTATAGTTACAATACAAATACAAACAAACAACAAGCAAAATAATAGTGGAAGTATAGGGGTGCCCGGCGCGGGTGGGAGAGGTAGAGCTAGGGAAAATAAAAAAATAGCGGGAAGTGGATTTGAATTCAGCAACAACCGGCCTTTCGATTAAGAGTGCACGATTATTTCCACTGATCTCTGGGTTATGAGCCCAGCGGGCACTCCAGACTACCCTATCCCGCTGACACCGTATTAGAAAAGACGGGATTAAAAGCCTACCTCTTTCTCCTTTCAAAAAGTTCTGCTGGGTTCTGCCCTATTCCCGAGCGCCTTTCATCCTGGTCTGCCTGCGCGCCAAAGGTGTTCTTGCGCATGTAATCATCGCCCTCGACCGCCTCGGGCTCGCCAGAAGAGTATGCCAAGCCGCCCTCACCCGAAAACTCCCGCAGCCGCCCCTCACTCATCTTCCAAATGTACGAATACCAGCCGCTGTCCCGGTCGCGCACTCTAGTGTAGGAAAACAGCCCGTGGTTGTGCAGCCGATTGAGCACCACGCGCACGTCGCTGGCCTTTATACCAGTCTTGCGCGCCAGCTCCTCATCTGACATGTCCTTGTCAAATTCCCGGATAATATCTATCGTGTTCTCCCCGCCCATTTCAATCAGGCGCTGCCGGGCGTCGGCCCTAGACAGGACCGATAGCCTGGAGGACTTGGAGTAGGTGGATTTTTTCACAAAAATATCTGGTTTGGAGGTTTTTGGCCTGGAAGAATAAGAAAAGGATTTGTGGGATTTCGGCAACTGTTCCGGGGTCTTCCTCTTTATTTTGGAAGATTTTTTGCTAGGCATCCAAAATCACAAGTTAAAATCTGTGCAGGGCAGTATATATTCTTTCAGTCGTTTCTTACACGAACCACACTCTTACCACACTTATTCGGCATAATCTTCATTTTGCCTTGCAGCTCCACCCCTGTCTCCTTTCCGCCGTAAATTCTGTCCAGGAAAAGTGCCAGGGCCGAAATCTCGGAATGCGGTTGGTTGAGCACCGCCAGGTTGTAGTCTGACAAATGGTACAGTTCGGTCGGCACCTTGCCTGCCCCGACGACGACGACCACGTCCTGCCCGGCAAGTTTAGGCGCCACGCCCTCAAAATCCTCCCCATACATTGTCAGATGCGCGATTTTCCATCCCTGCCTCTTGCGCGCGGCAAGGAATTTTTTCCAGCTCTGCTCGTATTTCACCTGGAAAGCGCCGCCCCAGACGTCGCACACTTTTTTCAGCCCGGAAATAACGGATTCATCCTGGTCGCCGCACAGCACGCCTTCGGTGGCGCCCAACGCGCGCGCTGAAAGGAAAACATGGGTGGTTATCCTCTGGTCCCGCCTTGTGCGGTGGCCAAGGCGCAGCACGCAGATTGCCATGCACCGTTTCTCCCATGAACCCTTAAAAACTCGATCAGCGTTTCGTATGTGTGAAAAAAATACTGGTAGACACCAATTTCCTGCTCATGCAGTTTGAAGACGGGATAGACATACGCGCAAACCTGCAGCGCATAGTCCACGGGCCAATCACGCTTGTCATTTCCACCGGCACGCAAGACGAGCTTCGCACGCTTGCGGGAAGGAACGGCAAACGGGCGGTTGCCGCCCGCTTCGTGCTCCAGAATTTCGGAAAGCTTGTGGAAGCCTTCGCCGTGGAAACAGTGCCAAGCAAGGGCCCGGTCGACGATTGGATTATTAAATATGCGCGGGAAAACGAAGTAACCGTTGCGACAAACGACATTCCGCTGCGCTCCAGGCTGAGGGGACTGGGAGTTCCCCTGATAGCCTCAAAAAGCCGGGCGAAATTGGATTTTGTTTAGCCGCGACACAGCCTGTTTGAGGTGGTTTATTGGTGAGTGCAATATTGCCAGATTGGGTGTTGTATGTTCCCATCCTGCTCGCTTTGGCGGGCATAGCTTACGGCGCATATGTGATGCAGTCGATTTTCAGGCGCAACCAAGGCACGGCCAAGATGCAGGAAATATCGCTTGCCATCAGGGAAGGCTCGGACGCCTACTTGCGCCGCCAGTTCAAAACAGTGGCAATATTCGCAGCAGTGCTTCTCGCAGTCATTTATGCAGTGCTTGGCCCGTACGTTGCCGGGGCGTTTTTGGTCGGTGCAATCGCATCCGGATTTTCAGGCTATGCAGGCATGTATGTGGCGGTCCGCTCAAACTCGCGCGCTGCGCACGCCTCGCTTGACAGCATGCAGGAGGCGCTTGCAGTGCCCTTCTCAGCAGGGACGGTCAATGGCGCATTGGTGTCTGGAATGGGCCTCCTGGGCGTTTCAGCAGTGTTCCTCGCCGTGTACTCCGCGTTTGGGCAGACTCCAGCCGCGCTTGGCGAAGCGGGCAAGGCGCTCATAGGGTTCGGCTTCGGCGCCAACC
>Ga0172368_10007894_pt1 | contig 10969 bp, 8 predicted proteins | sample Lak11m_FD_114540 | JGI IMG/M metagenome (GOLD analysis project Ga0172368, IMG submission 114540) | Freshwater microbial communities from Kabuno Bay, South-Kivu, Congo - kab_022012_11m | ecosystem: Environmental > Aquatic > Freshwater > Lake | place: Democratic Republic of the Congo: South-Kivu...
ACCGAGATGAAGATGCCCATGAGCACTGAAGCGAAGAAGAGCAGGAGCGCGAGTCGCGCGCTCAGCATCCCAAAGGCCGCCGCCACGAACACCATCAGGTACCCCTGAATCTCGAAGAGGGGGCCGACCATCTCAAATATTAAATAGTATGGCATCGCGACCAGACCCATGAGTCCATAGGCGGGATTGAAGAGAAGCTTGTGATGGAAGGTCATGATATCGATGAGGCCCCGCTGCCAGCGATTGCGCTGCTTCTGCAGGCTGGACATCTTTTCGGGGACTTCCGTCCAGCAGTTCGCGTTGAAGGCGTAACTGATGCGGTAGGAGTGCTTCGTTTCGCGCATGTGCCGCGCGATCCGGACCACGAGCTCCATATCCTCGCCGACAGTGTCCCGTTGGTACTGGCTGCTGCTCGTGAGGTATCCCCCGATCGCCACTACCCTCTCTTTTCTGAAGAGGCCAAAGGCGCCCGAGATGATGAGGAGCGAATTGACATAGTCCCAGCCGAGCCGCCCGCACATGAACGCGCGCATGTACTCCACGGTTTGGAGGCGCGCCAGCCAGTGCTTCGGCACGCTGATTTTCTCGATTTTCCCTTTGTCGACGGTGCAGCCGTTGATGGGAAACACGTTGCCGCCGAGCGCCGGCGTTTCCACGCCGTAGTCGAGCGTGAGCGCGGCAATCTTGAGAAGCGCGTCCGACTCGAGCAGCGAGTCGGCGTCGATACCGCAGAAATACTCCTTCGATGAGACATTGATCCCCGCGTTGAGCGTGTCGGCCTTTCCCCCGTTCTCCTTGTCGACCACGATGAGCCTCGGAATGGCGGGGTTCGTGTAGATGCCGCGGATCGGGTAGTGTTTCAGCCGCAGCTGGAACGAAAAGTCCGTCTTCTTGAGGTCGAAGTGGTCGATCAGCGTCTTGAGCGTCTCATCGCGCGATCCATCGTTCACGATGACGAGCTCGTAGTCGGGGTATTTCAGATTGAGCAGGGAGTTCGCGCTCTCGATGATGGTGGTCTCTTCGTTGTATGCGGGCGCGATGATGGAAACCGAGGGCAGCATGCGGGGTTTGAAGAGCATGTTGGCGCTCTTGAGCTGCCAGAGTGTTGCCTCCCGTCGAATATTCATTCGCGAGAAAAAGAGTAGGAGCAGATAAGTGATATTGATGGTAATAGCGTAATACGAGAAATTGACGTTGAAGCTGAGTACAAAGTATTTAATGTTCTCAATGAACGACATCGTTCCCAATCTGTCATAATTATTTACAATATATAGTATAGGAAATACCCCGACCGCGAAGATTATTACAATCCAAAGGATGCGCACGAGCTTTTTGTCGAGTTTTTCCTCGCGCTTCTTCGCGGGCGGCGAGAGTCTGCCGATTCCCAGCCTGTCGAGAATGGGCTCAGGGAGAAAGAGGCCGCACTCCCGCGCGAGCGGCTCGCTGTCTGTCAGGCGTCGCTGAATGATCTCGACCAATCTAGTCTCGAGCTCGGCATTCTTGTTGCGCTTGAGAAACTCAATGATTTCTGAAACCCGATCCATCGAGATGAGTTCATCGATGACGCCCGCCGCGAAGTCGCGCTCGTCGCCGAGCAGCTTGGTGATCACGTACTCGATGCGGTGGGAGAGGACATCGGCCAATCGTTGGTGGAGCATGCCTTTGGAAATCTGGAATTGCTCGATCATCCGGGGAGTGTAATTGGGATGATTGTTCAATAAATTGCGCAAGCCCTCGCGCGCGGCGTTGGCGGTCTCCTCGCGCTCGAGGTAGAGAACGAGTTTCTGGAAATTCTGAATCTTTGCGACCTGTCCCAAGGCGCGCACCGCGATCGACTGGATGCCCCGATCGACGTGCTCGAGGTAATACTCGGAGAGCAGGACCTCAGGGTAGAATTTTTCGAGAGTCTCAGCGGCCCTGAGCATGAGACGGTGGTAGTTGGAGGCCGGCGAGAGGCTCGTGACGAGGGTTCTGTATTTCCGGCAGCGGAAATTGTTCTCGACCTTGCCTTTGTAGGGGCACTGCCGGTGAGTCTCATCGGCCGCGAGCCGGCCGTTGGCGCAGTAGTAGCAGCATTTTTCCGGGAGATGGGCGGTGAGCTGTTTGAGCGTCTCGATCTCGGCGAGGCCTCTGTGGAGAATGTCGATGAGATAGTCCCGGAACTCCTCCGAAGGGATTGTCCCCGCGAGGTCGACGAGCAGCTCGCGTATCTCGATGTCGGTGCTCCAGAAATATCCCTGGATGAGTTCGCGGACCACATCGCGATACCCCGCGATCATCATATTGACCTTGTTGCGGTACCAATAGTGCGACCCGTAGAGGCTTTTGATGAGCACCGCGATGGAGCGAGGATCGTTGATGTCCGCGAGTGCGTTGGCGAGGTAGAGTTTGGTGGCGAAGTGCTTTTCCTTGAGCAGCGCGGTTTCGATCGCGCGCCGCGCGTTGTCGGTGTTGATGCTCGAGAGGTACCTCGCGGCGCTCATTCTGTTGAATCGGCTGTTGCTCTTGAGCCGATGGAGCTGCGTGCGCTCGAAATAGTGCACCGCGGTGGCGTTGAACCCTGGATTCCCTGAAAATTATACCTATAGAATGCAATAAATAATGCTCTTAATATAAAATAGTGCTTTACAGGGAGTGCCTCACTAGCTATAATATATAGCTAGTGAGGTTCATATGCCTAGAGGCACGCAAGTCATCAACGGCACTGAATATGTCTTTGACACTGACCCAAAGTGGAATGCGGAAAAGAAATATGGAACCCATAAGCGAACCTATATTGGGAAAATGGTTGACGGTGTTTTTGTTCCCAATAAACGCTACCTGCTGCAATGTGCCCTCAAGGAAGCACAGAAGAAAAATCCAGGACCTGTGCCCGTTACTGCATGTTCCAGGCTTTTTTGTGGTACGACGATGCTTTTTGACAAGATTGGCGAAAAGCTCGGCATCACGAACGATCTTAAGGCGTGCTTCCCTGAGTCATGGAAACATATTCTATCCATTGCCTATTTCCTTATCATGGAGGACCGAAACCCCTTAAGCCGCTTCCCTCATTGGGCGGCGCACCATAAGCATCCTTTGGGAAAGAGCATCCCTTCTCAGCGATCCAGTGAATTGTTTGGCTCAATCCAGGAAGATGCGAAACAGCACTTCTTTCGTTTGCAGGCCAAGCGAAGAATGGAAACGGAATACCTGGCCTACGATACAACCTCTATTTCATCGTATTCCACGATGATCAAGCAGGTACGCTATGGAAAGAACAAAGATCATGAACAGCTGCCGCAGATCAATTTAGCGCTTCTGTATGGTGAATCGTCGCACCTCCCTGTCTACTATCGAAAATTGCCGGGGAATATCAACGATGTATCCACCGTCAAACGATTGCTGGCTGATCTTGAGTTTCTATCGTTCGACAAGGTTAAGCTGGTCATGGACCGCGGCTTCTACAGCGAAGAGAACATCAACGAGTTGTTTCGGCAGCATTACAAGTTTTTAATTGCTGCCAAGAAATCCCTGCGTCTTGTGCGATCAGTGCTCGACGAGGTTCGGGAGAGCATGAAGTCCCGGAGCTGCTATCATTCTGACTTCAAGATTAATTACTACTCCCGTAGGGTCGACTGGGACTACACGGAAACAAAGAAACGGTCAGGAATAGTGGAAAAGTCGTATCGCAGGCTCTACGTACATGTATACTACAACGATCAGAAAGCATTGGACGATAGGCAAGCGTTCAATGCTTTATTGGATACTCTAGAAAGTGAACTTCGCTCTGGGCGGCGCAACCCTGATCACGAAAAATTGTACCACACGTATTATGACATCGCGGAAACACCCGTACGCGGTATCACGCTTACGCCAAAACAAGATGCAATCGACCACGTCGAGAAAGATTATGGCTATTTCGCTCTTATGTCCAACGACATCAAAGATCCGATCGAAGCGCTTATACTGTATCGCTGCAAGGATCTTATCGAAAAAGCATTTGGGAATCTGAAAGAGCGTCTCAATATGCGGCGAACCTCGGTGTCATCGGAAGAAAACCTTGAAGGCAAGCTTTTTGTGCAGTTTGTCGCGCTTATCTATCTTTCGTATATCAACAAGATCATGAGCGAACAAGGGCTTTACAGGAATTACACCCTCAACGAGCTTCTGGATGAACTCGATATCATCGAGTGTTTTGAACAACCTGGTCATTCCGCCGCCGTCGGTGAAATGACCAAGAAGCAAAAAGATCTTTATGCCGCATTTGGTGTCGCGATTCCATCATAGGTATAAAATCGCGGGAATCTAGGTTGAACACCTGCTGCTTCTGGATCGGAGAAATCTTGACGTTCTGTGTCAGGTAAAGAATGTGCATCAGCAGCGAGCGCATCTTGCGCGGATTCTGCTCGTAGGTTGGCGCGAAAATCTGGGGGAGCTGCCTGAGGTCCGTTTTGAGATTTTCGAGGTTGATTCTCACCCGAACCTTGTTGAGGAGTGTGCCGATCATCACGTAGAGCGTCAGCCACAGAAAGATGATCACCGCGCCCAACAGATATTCGGATGGGATATTCATGCGCTGTTCCCTGTCTCCGTGAGATTTTGCACGATACCGAGAAGTTCCTCAAGTATTATAGGCTTCTGAAGGTAGTGGATGATACCCAATCGGTGCGCGCGCCTGATGGTCAACTCGGTTTTGAGGTGCGAAATCACGATGACAGGTATGTCCTTGGTCGCTGATTTCGAGAGCATAGATTCCTTGAGAAGATAGGCGTCGATTTTCGGCACCATGAGTTCGGTGATCACGAGGTCCACGATCTCCTTCTGAAGGATCGAGAGGGCCTCCTGCCCGTCGGGCGCTGTGAGAATGGAGTAACCTTGGTTGACAAGGAAGGTCTTGAGCACGTCGACATTCACTTCATCGTCGTCGACGATGAGGATACGCGCCATCGACGGAGACTCATTCTCCTCGGCGGTCGCGAAGTAGACCGTGTTGCCGCCCTTCCTTCGCGCGAGCCTGAGCCGACGTAGGCCAAGATCCGTCATCTCCCCGCTCACTTTTTCTAGATCAGGCTGCGTGTTCACCGCCTCAGCCAAGGTCCCCACGCCTACTGAGATAGTGATCGGTTCAACGAACACCTTTGAAGTTTCAATCTCGTACCGAATCTTATCGAAGAGATCGATCGCGTTCTGGAAGACGATTTCAGGAATCCAGGCCGCCATGGTCGCGCCATGGAGCCTGAAGGCCATCGCTCCGTGAGGAATATTCGATTCAATCGCTCGAGCGACGCCCTGCAGGAGCGCCTCGACTTCGCTTGAGCCGTACTTGTACTCGAATTGAGAGAGATTCTCGTCGATGCCGAACACGCCCAAGACATGATCCTGATCGCCGGTCTCCGCGATACGCAGCGCCGCCTCCTCCTCGATAAAGGATTTGTAGAATATTTCGGAATAGAGCCCCGTCACCGCATCGCGTATCGCTCTATCCTTTGAAACCGAGATGCTGTGGTTCAATTCCTCGTTGAGCTTGCGGAGGATCTGAACTTCCTGATGAAGCCGTTCCACCTCGCCGCTCGACGCTCCCGAAAGCGCCATTCCAGCGTAGAGATTCTCGTATGATGCGGCCTTCGCCAGCTCACCGCACTCGAGTTGCGACAATTCTTGCATGATGTGGTGGATGCCGCGCTGGATAATCGACCCGTAGGTCGGAAGGATGCGTTCGATGTTCATGCCATCCAAGAGCTGGACCGCCGAAGCGAGAAAGTCGCGCGAAGGCATATTCGCCCGGTGGAAATTCCTGAGACGATCCATGAATCCTTCGTCCGCCTCGAGCGAGGGCTTTTCAGAATAGGAAGAGAAGAGCGCGCCTGTGAGGAGCGTCTTCGAAGTCCGGTCGTAGGTGGCGAAGGCGCCTGGCTGATACAGGTAGGGGGTCGGAAGAAACTGGAGGATTCTTCCGGACGAGAGCTTCAGCAACCAGCCGCGTTCATCGATGATGTAAGGTTCGGAAGCGAGGTCGTAGAACCTGAGCTGGCTCCAGGTGCGCCAGTGCGTCGCGATCTGGGCTCGCGAGCCTTGCTTCTCGAAAAATTGAAGGCTCGAAGACGCGCCAGGCTCTTCACCGTGGACAACAACGACGCTGAGAGCTCTCAACGCGATGCACTTTTGAATTTTTTCTTTGAGCTCATCTTTCTGGACTTCGGCGCCCGGGCCGAAGAGAATCGCCTCTCCATCATCGAGCAGCAGATAGATATTCGACTGGAGATTGCCAACGAGGCTCGACGCGCCCACGCGGAAAAAGCCGTTCCCGAGATCCGCGATTGTATCAATGCTTTCCATGGTGAACCCTACAATATTTTCGGCTTGTTACCTTAATAAATGAAATTGAATTGAAGAAAGCGGTTTGAATAACGCGGAATTCCAAGACTTTCTAAAAAAAGCATTTGACGGCATTGAGAAAGTGAATCTAAAATAGGGAATCCGCATTCAATTCAGGAGGACTGTATGACAACGTTGATTGCTCTAGTTGCCCTTGTGATTTACCTGGTCTTCTACTTCACGTATGGCCGGGTTCTCAGGGACAAGCTTCTTAAAAGTAAGGAGGCACCCGAGGCGCCGTCGAAACGACTCTCGGACGGCGTGGATTATGTACCGACTTCAAAATACGTTCTATTTGGCCACCACTTCGCCTCGATCGCCGGCGCGGGCCCCATCACGGGCCCCGCGATGGCCGTCGCCTGGGGATGGCTGCCTGGTCTCCTCTGGATCTGGTTCGGCAATATCTTCCTTGGCGCCATCCATGATTATCTGGCCCTCACCGCATCTGTCCGCTACGATGGACGCTCAGTCCAATTCGTAGCGCAGGACTTGATCGGCAAAAAAGCTGGAAAGACCTTCGGCTGGTTCACCCTCTTCCTCTGCATCCTCGTCGTGGCAGCCTTCGGCGACATCGTCGCGGGACAGTTCGCCGCGGATGGACGCGTATTCTTCGCGTTCGTGTTCTTCTGCGTCGCCGCGCTCATCGCGGGCTTCGCGATGTACCGCTCGAAGCTCGGCCTCGGCTGGGGCACTCTGATCGGACTCGCGCTCATCATTCTCGCCTTCTATTTTGGCAATATGTTCCCGGTCAAGATGGCGAAGGATGTGTATTTCCTCATCATCTTCGTGTATATCGTACTCGCGTCGACGCTGCCGGTGAACCTGCTTTTGCAGCCGCGCGATTATCTATCGTCCTTCTTCCTGTATTTTGGACTCCTCGTAGGCGGCATCTCGGCGCTCATCAGCTTCAGCCCGCTCACATCAGTCCCCGCGTTCACGTCGTTCAGCGCGAAACTGATCGGCCCCGCTGGCGCGCTCCAGCCCTCGCCCTTCTGGCCGACCGTACCTCTCATCATCGCATGCGGCGCGCTCTCCGGCTTCCACGCCCTCGTCGCCTCCGGCACGAGCGCCAAGCAGCTCAGGGAAGAGAAGGACGCGCTCTTCGTCGGATACGGCGCGATGCTCGTTGAAGGCTTCCTCTCCACCCTCGTCATCGTCTCCATCGCCGGCTTCGGCGCGGCGGCCCTCGGCGCGGACAAAGTCCTCACCACCGGTGCTATTCCCCGCTTCGTGCAGTCCTTCTCCATGATGGTCAGCACGAAGATGCCCTTCCTACCGATGAGCTTCATGACGATGTTCGCTGCGGTCTGGGTATCGACCTTCGCGCTCACCACCCTCGACACCACGAACCGCCTCGGACGCTATATCATTCAGGAAATGGCAGCTCCCCTCAAGGAAAAGCACCCGGGCACTTTCAAGATCTTCTCGAATAAGTGGGTTGCTTCATTCACGATCGCCTTCATCGGCATCTTCCTCGCGCGCTCCGGCGGCTACACCGTGCTGTGGCCGGCATTCTCCGGCGCCAACCAGCTGCTCGCATCGGTCGTCATGCTCACCGTGACTGTCTGGGTCAAGAAGAAACTCAACCCGAAGTACGTCAATATCACATTCATCCCGGCGGTGTTGCTGTGGATCACGGTCACTGTGGCATTGATTTGGTATGAAGTCGTGATTATCCCCGTGTTCTTCAGAAGCGGTTCGAACGCAACCAGTGTCATCACCGGCATCGTCGTCGGACTGATCACGCTCTTCATGCTCGTGCTCAACTTCATCATGATCAATTCGTTCAGAAAGAACTGGAAGAATAGCGCGGCAATGGCATAATACGCGCTCATTGCACTTTGTGTTAAAAAAGCCGGATGGCTAGGCCACCCGGCTTTTTTTGTCAGAAATCGGAGATGATCGACACCCAATCTTGCCAGTGCTGCTAACCCCGAGCTATGATACAGGAAAAGAAGTCGCAATCGAGAAGAGATGAAGCGTACGAATTGAGGAGCAAAATGCCTGTTCACGTTCGACATATTCTAAAAGCCGCACTCGACACCGTGGTTCAGGTCAACCGAGAGAAAGCCACGGGAATGCTCGATTTTGAGCTCAAGGAGCTTGAGAATATTTTCGCGCTCCTCATCCTTGGCGGGTTTGCCGGTCTTCCCTCGCCACCCTCTCCCATCGCGGTCGAATTGCTGCCCTACATGGAAAAAGAATTGACCATACTGCTCTCGAGAACCGACCTTTCGCAGGACCCCCTCGGCGTCCTCATGGGCATGCTTGAGATAGACTGAGGAGAACCCATGCAGAATACGATCTTCTTTCTTGGAAAGGGCGGTGTCGGCAAGACGACACTCTCTAGCGCCTTTGCGCTTACCCTGGCGAGGAGCGGCAGGAGAGTCCTCATTGTCTCCCTCGACCCCGCGCACAATCTTGGCGACGCGCTTCGAACCTCGCTCAATGGAAAACCGATCAACGTCGAGCCCAACCTCGACGCGCTCGAAGTCGATCTCTCCGAGTGGGTGGATAAGTATCTCAAGGACAGCCGCGAACAGCTCAAGGCCAACTACTCCTACAATATGGCGCTCAACCTCGACTCCTTCTTCGACATCCTGAAGTATTCACCCGGCACCGAAGAGTATGCCGTGCTGTGGGCTATCGAAGATGTACACTGCACACTCGCGCCTCAGTACGACTACATCGTCTTCGACACGCCACCAACCGCCCTCTCGCTCAGATTTCTCTCCCTGCCCGCAATCTCGGGGCTTTGGGTCGCCGAACTCGCCAAACTCAGAGAGAGGATCCTCAGGAGCCGGCAGACCATCGTCAAACTCAATCCCACCTCGCCAGTGGCGGAGAGCTGTGTCGATAAAGAAGACGACAGAGTGTACGGAAAGCTTCGCAGCATACGCGAACGGCTCGCGATGTTGAACACACTCTTTTCAAAGCACAGCTTTATCAGCGTCATCATCAATCCCGACGAACTCTCGATCTTCGAGGCGTTGAGGATCAAGGATGAGCTCACGCGCCTTGGTATCCCGCTCTCCGCGATCTGCCTCAACAAGCAGGGCGTTTCGGATGCCGAGTGGCACATCGACCCCAAGCTTAGCCACCTGCCGCGCTTCACCTACAATTTTTCCCGCGATGGGATACAGTCGAGAGACGACCTCTTCGCCATCGGCCTCGAGCCGCTGATGCACCAATTCTTACACGAAAAGGAATCAAAGCGATGAACCCCTACTTTTTATTCGCGATCTGCCTGCTCGGCCTCGGGGCTACGGTCCAATATTTCCTGGGTGTCAAGAAAAACCGGTGGCTGGGCAAGACCATGTCCATTCAGGCTGAAAACCTCCTCGAGCCCAAAGAGACAAACTATGTCAACATCGGCGGCGCAATCGGCTACAATTTCACTTATAAACTGCGCGATCCCTGGAAGGAGATGAAGGGGACCTTCACGCTCTTCCCTCGCCACTCGCTGCTCTACCAGCCCATATCGATGCTGGTGGGAGGGGCCGATCGCTTTTTCCTCAACCTCTTTACCGGCAGAAGACTCGTTGGCGAGGGGCACATCGTCGAGCAGGGACACCTCAAACGCGCCAAAATCGATGGCAAGGAAGAAATGCAAGTCGAACAAGTCGAGCGTGACGGAAAAACCTTCTTCCTTTTCTGGCGCTACGGCAATCTCAAAAGCGCACTCCAGAAGACGCTCGAAGCGATGCCCGATCCAAGCTCGCTGCAACATTTTTGTTGCTTTCGCGACAATAAAACGTTTTTTCTCTATCTGAAACCTAAAAACGGGGTAATCGAGGCGAACCTGAGGTGCTTTATGGAACAGTGTCCGCACTACTTCCGCCAGGAGAATGAAGCGGACGCGCCCTAACGAGCTCAGCTCGATTTTTCGCGCTTGGCGAAAAGCGCGTCTAATGTGTTTTGCGCGGCTTTCGCGCGTTTTGCGCGCGTGCGTATGCGCGCGGATTTACCCTGGCTGCGCGAGTTGGCGCGGTCGTGCGCGGCAGGCCTGACGCGATTATCGCGGATTTGCGCGCCAAGCGCGTTTTGCGCGGCTTTCGCAATACCGTGCGCGGCACTCCGCGCGGCCTTGGGCGTGTCGCGCCATGCCGCGCGCGGTTTGAAAGGAGATCACCATGGACCCTGAAATGAAGAAAAGAATCGACGCCGCCCTCGCGCAGATCAAAGAGCCGCAGTCCGACGTGCCCATCGTCGATCTCGGCCTCGTCCAGAAAGTCACCTACAGCGAGAAAGAACGAACCTTGTTGTTGCGGCTCGCCATCGGGTATCCCCCCGGCGAGTGCCCCGCGTGCTTGGCCATCAACGAGGTCGTGAAAAACGGCATCGTGCGGCGCGCGCGCGAGGCATTTGAAAAGGCCTTTCCGGAGCTCAAGATAATCATCGAGTAAACAGCGGAGGAGTCCGAACTCAGGGCAAACGCCGCTTTCACTAACCTTTCACACCAGCCCCCTCACACCAGCGGACCCGGGTTGAAGAGCGCCAGGCTGTTGTAGATACCGTGGCGATCGACCCAGGGTTTGCGCCTGCCGCTCGCGGCGTCGATGATAAAATTGAAGAGGTCGGCACCGAGATTTTCAATTTTATCATCGACGCCGCC
>Ga0172368_10007895_pt1 | contig 10969 bp, 10 predicted proteins | sample Lak11m_FD_114540 | JGI IMG/M metagenome (GOLD analysis project Ga0172368, IMG submission 114540) | Freshwater microbial communities from Kabuno Bay, South-Kivu, Congo - kab_022012_11m | ecosystem: Environmental > Aquatic > Freshwater > Lake | place: Democratic Republic of the Congo: South-Kivu...
AGAGTCCCCATCCCCCTGCCCCTTCCCCAAGTATGGAGAAGGGGAGCGTTGGAAGCCCCCTCTCCACCCTTGGAGAGGGGGTTGGGGGGTGAGGACGGCCACCCTCCCGGTGAACGATTACAAATTTTGAAGCCTTCCCCGCACGTAACTGGATAGATACACAATTAGCGGTATTAGCCTGCAATCACTAGATTTGCCTTGACAACCGCCCCGAACATGTGTACCCATAACGCTTTGATTTCGTGGTCGATCGTGGCCATTCCGCGTGTCTCGGCCCCCCTTGGGGCGAACACACAGCGAGCAGCAAAGAACATCTGGGATCGCCCGTTGAACGGGCAGGTCGATGCCCGAAGGAGGCACGCTAAGCCGAGACTCGGGTGATCCGCTCAACGCGAGGCGATGATGTGGTGGGCTGACGGCCGAGCCCTTGGCGGAACTCTGTGACCTTGCGATCACGAAACGTTGTCCTCATCGCGGGTGGCTATTGGAGCGAAGCACCGACTCATACCAATGCGTTCTCAAAAGAAGTGATTTGCGCGGGCGGCCGGGATGCCCCCGAAGCGCAGTTAGGCTTGCCGTCCGAAGCGGAGGAGGCATCCGGCCGCCTCACAGCTTCGATTGCGCATCGGTATAATTCCTTTGATTTGAAAGGCGGCTGAATGGGCCTCCAAGAAATTTTGCGTGAAAACCGAGACAACATTGTATCTCGGTGGTTTGAACAGACCGTCGATACGTATCCGTCCGATGCCCGAAGGTTTTTCAAAAGGCTTGAAGATCCGATCTCCAACCCGGTGGGGTCAACGATTTTTCGAGGAATGTCCGAGGCATTTGACTGCCTCATCAGTGGGGCCGACCTGGAGACGGAAGCCGTACGTGGCGCCTTGGACGATATCTTGAGGATTCGGGCCGTCCAGGAGTTTACCGCGGAAACGGCGGTGAGCTTCGTGTTCGACCTGAAGACCATCGTGCGGAAGGTGCTTGGCAAGGAAATCGGAGAGAAGCGAATTCTTGAAGATTTCTTGACATTTGAGGGCAGGGTCGATAAGCTCGCTCTCCTAGCCTTCAATATTTTCACACAGTGTAGGGAGAAAGTCTACGAACTCAGGGCCTGGGAGTTCAAGAACAGGACTGCCAGGATCGTGCAGAGGGCCTGTCAGGTATGGGAAGCCCGAGGCGAGCCTTTGCCCGATGAGCTGAAAGACACTTAGCCCAAAAATTCTCGAGGTGTGGCATATGAACGCATGGTTTTCGGTGTTCTCAGCCCTGTTCATAGTGATCTTCCTAGCGTTGTTGTCCCTCGTCGGAGTGGGGGTCATCGGCTGGAAGTCACTATTCGGGGTGGTTATTCCCTACTTGGCCGCAGCGATTTTTGTGATCGGCTTCGTGGCGCGGATAGTTCAGTGGGCTCGGATCCCGGTGCCTTTCTGTATTCCGACCACGGGCGGACAAGGCAAGTCGCTTCCGTGGTTCAAGAATGCGTATTTCGATAGCCCGTACAACATGTGCGGAGTGGTCGGAAGAATGGTGCTCGAAGTACTGTTGTTTCGGTCCTTGTTCCGGAACACCAGGGCAGAGCTGAGGCAAGGTCCCCGTCTCACGTTTGCCTCCGCCAAATGGTTGTGGCTTGCAGGAATTCTCTTCCACTACGCTTTTCTCACCATCGTCCTGAGACACATGCGCTTCTTCCTGGAGCCGGTTCCGTCGGTTATCGAGTTGTTGACGAACCTTGACGGCTTCTTCCAGATTCTGGTTCCGACCGTATTTCTCACCGATATCGCGTTCTTGGCGGCCGCGACCTACCTGTTCCTCAGGAGGATCGTGATTCCGCAAATGCGATACCTATCGTTGCCGGCCGATTATTTCGCTCTGTTCCTCATTCTGGGAATCGGTGTCTCCGGCGTGTTGATGCGGCAGATCTACAAGGTGGATCTCCTCAAGGTCAAGGAGTTGACGCTGGGTCTGGCGAGCTTCCATCCGGCCGCCCCTGAAGGCATCGGTGTGATCTTCTATGTTCACTTGTTCCTGGTGTGCTGCCTGCTTGCGTACTTCCCGTTCAGCAAGCTCATGCACGCGGGTGGAGTGTTCCTCAGCCCGACGCGGAACATGCCGAACGACAACCGGATGGTGCGCCATGTGAATCCTTGGAACTACCCCGTCAAGGTCCATACCTACGAGGAGTACGAGGACGACTTCAGGGCGAAGATGAAAGATGCTGGAATACCGGTGGATAAGGAGTAAGACATGTCACTTGAAGGCCTTCCCAAACCGGAAAAATTGCCTATAGATTGGAAGACTCCGGACAAGCCGTGGATGGAGCAGCCCGTGGATTTCAAACACGGGACCTTCAGTTACCCGGCCATGCCGAAAAACCTTAAGTACATGGGCATGCCCAATCCCCGTGAATGGTCGGTCACCGACGAGGATTGGAAACTCCCCGACAACTGGCGCGAGATCATCCTGAAGGGCTTCAAAGAGCGGCTTGAGAAGTACCGTTCGTTCAGGCTCTTCATGGATGTCTGCGTGCGCTGCGGAGCTTGCGCGGACAAGTGCCACTTCTTCCTGGGCGGCGGCGACCCCAAGAACATGCCTGTGCTCCGGGCTGAACTCATCCGCTCGGTATACCGCAACGACTTTACCAAGCTCGGACGCCTGTTGGGCAGGCTCAGCGGCTCCCGTGAGTTGACCATCGACGTGCTCAAGGAGTGGTTTTACTACTTCTACCAGTGCACCGAGTGCCGGCGATGTTCGGTCTTCTGTCCCTACGGGATTGACCAGGCCGAAATCACCATGATCGGCCGCGAACTCCTCAACCTGGTCGGACTCAACATCAACTGGGTCCAGGAACCTGTGGCCAACTGCTTCCGAACCGGGAATCACCTCGGTATCCCGCCCCACGGTCTGATCGACATGTGGGAATTCTGCGCGGACGATATCGAAGGTCTCACGGGGATCAAGGTCAACCTCCCGATAAACAAGAAGGGCGCGGAAGTCCTCTTCGTGGTGCCGTCCGGCGATTACTTTGCAGACCCGGGGACTTACACCTTTAGCGGGTATCTGATGCTCCTCCATGAGCTTGGCCTCGATTATACCTGGAGCACCTACGCATCGGAGGGCGGCAACTTCGGCCTGTTTACCTCGCACGAAACGATCAAGCAGCTCAATGCGAAGATCTACGCTGAGGCGAAACGGCTCGGGGTCAAGTGGATACTCGGCGGCGAATGCGGTCACATGTGGCGGGTCATCCACCAGTACATGGATACCATGAACGGGCCGGCGGATTTCCTCGAAGAGCCGGTGTCTCCTATCACAGGTACGAAGTTCGAGAACGCCAAGTCCACAAAGATGGTCCACATCACCGAGTTTACTTCGGACCTTCTCAAGCATAACAAGCTCAAGCTCGACCCGAGCAGAAACGACAACGTTCGAGTTACGTTTCACGATTCGTGCAACCCCGCGCGAGCAGCAGGACTTCTCGAGGAACCACGATACGTGATCAAGCACATCTGCAACCACTTCTACGAGATGCCCGAGAACTCGATCCGGGAAAACACCTACTGCTGCGGCGGCGGAGCGGGTCTGGGCAACGACGAGAACATTGAAGCGAGAATGCGCGGCGGACTGCCCAGGGCCAACGCGGTCAAGTACGTCCGCGACAAACACGGTGTCAACAGGCTTCTGTGCATGTGCGCCATTGATCGGGCCACCCTGTCCACCATGATGGAATACTGGGCCCCCGACGTGTCGGTGGGTGGCATCCACGAACTCCTGGCGAATGCCCTGATCATGGAGGGCGAGCAGGAGAGAACCACCGACCTGCGCGGTGAACCGCTCCCGGGCATGGAGGACAGAGAGGATGTATAACGCGGGCAAGATCATTATAGGGATTGTGATCTTCGTGATCCTGGCGACGTTCCCCATCTGGTACAACCACGGGAAAGCGGTCACTCTGCCGCAACTCGAGCTGCCGAAGGACGAGAAACAGTGTGTCGAGGCGACGGACTTCATGAAGTCGTCTCACATGAAGATGCTCGATGAGTGGCGTGATTCAGTGGTTCGCGACGGCAACAGGGTCTACGTGAATGGGGCCGGCAAGCAATATCTCATGAGCTTGCAGGTCACCTGCATGAAGTGCCACACGAGTCGGGAGAAGTTCTGCGATCGGTGTCACAACTATCTGAACGTTTCCCCGGGCTGTTGGGATTGTCACATAGCGCCTGATTACAAAGTGGCCGAGAGGAGCAAATGATGGACGACAACAGAAGACGATTTCTGAAGATCGCCGGCCTGTCCATCCTCGGCATGGGGATCAAACCGGCCGCAGACGCCCTGGCGAGCGCCGAGCCCAAGATGATTCCGTCACCGGAAGCCCTCGTGGGCAAGCGATGGGCCATGGTGGTGAACATGAAGAAGCTCCGCGAGGGTGGAACGGAAGTGATGGACCGCCTCTCGCTCGCGTGCCACTCAACACACAACGTGCCGGATATGGGCAACCCCAAGAGCGATGTAAAGTGGCTCTGGCAGGAGCCCTACGAACATGCATTCCCCGGAACGGAGAGTGAAATCCTGCACAAACATCACGAGGGCTGGGCGTCGGGCCTCAAGGTGCTCGTTCTCTGCAATCACTGCGACAACCCGCCGTGCGTCAGGGTCTGTCCCACAAAGGCAACTTGGAAGCGCCCGGACGGCATCGTGATGATGGACTATCACCGTTGTATCGGATGTCGATACTGCATGGCTGCATGCCCGTACGGGGCTCGGAGCCTTAACTGGCAGGATCCCAGGCCTTTCATCAAGACGGAACTGAACCGCGAATATCCGACGAGAACTCGCGGTGTTGTCGAGAAGTGCACTTTCTGCTTCGAACGGCTGGCGAAAGGTCTCAAGCCGGCGTGTGTCGATGCTGCAAAGAACAAGGAATTGGTCTTCGGCGATATGGAAGACCCGAAGTCGGAGGTCAGAGAGCTTCTCAAGACCAACTTCTTCATTCGCCGCAAACCGGAACTTGGGACAAGTCCTCAGGTTTACTACATTCTGTGAGGTACCCATGTTAGAAAAAGCAATATCCGGACCCAAGAGTTACGTAGCCTGGGTACTCGTTCTCCTGGTCATCCTCGGTATCGGATTCGCCAACTACCTGCGCCAGTTGGTGTTCGGGTTGGGAATTACCGGGATGAGCAGAAGCGTGTCCTGGGGTCTGTACATCGGTCAGTTCACGTTCCTCGTCGGTGTGGCCGCGTCCGCGGTGATGCTGGTCATGACCTACTATCTGCACAACTTCAAGAAGTTCGGCAAGATCACTATTCTCGGTGAGTTCCTGGCGGTCGCTTCGGTTATCATGTGCATCACGTTCGTAACCGTAGACCTTGGGCGTCCGGACCGGGCCGTCAATATCTTCTTATACCCTACACCCAACTCGGTGCTCTTCTGGGACTTTGTGGTTCTCTCCGGATACCTGTTGCTCAACATCGTCATCGGATGGACGGTGCTGGGCTGTGAGCGCCGGGGCGTTCCGCCGGCCACGTGGACGAAGGTGCTCATCTACGTGTCGATCCCGTGGGCCATCAGCATCCACACCGTAACCGCGTTCCTCTACGCAGGACTTCCCGGCCGAGGGTTCTGGCTCACCGCGATCATGGCGCCTCGTTTTCTCGGCTCTGCGTTTGCCTGCGGTCCCGCTCTGCTCATTCTCTTCTGCATGTTCCTGAGGAAATACACGAAGTTCGACGCGGGCTGGGAAGCGATTCAGGCGTTGGCCAAGATTTCGGCGTACGCGATGGTGGCCAGTGTGTTCTTCTTCCTATGCGAGCTGTTCACGGTCTACTACAGCCAGATACCCGGGCACATGACCCACTTCGAGTATCTTTTCGCGGGCCTGCAAGGTGTCGGTAACTTACGGCCGTTGATGTGGGTGTGCGTCACCCTTGCCATAATAGCTGCGATCCTCATGGTCCTCCCGCAAACTCGCAACAGCGAGACGTGGCTGCCTGTCGGGTGCGCAACGGTCTTCTTTTCCCTGTGGATGGAAAAGGGAATCGCCCTGGTCGTCGGAGGGTTCATCCCGAACCCGATGGAGGTCGTTTACCAGTACACGCCAACCCTGCCTGAGCTTTCCATCACCCTCGGGGTTTGGGCGCTCGGGTTCCTGATTCTGACCATCCTGTACAAGGTCGCTTTGGGAGTGAGGGCGGAACTGGACGCTGGCTCGGTCTCGGTGAACGCGCCGAAATAGCGGCAACCTTTCTGTCTATAACCAAGAAGGGGAGAGTTCGTGCGAAGACGCCGAACGCTCCCCTTCTGTTGTTCTATGCACCGGCCAGACGGCGCATCCTCTTATATCCGTTCTCGAAAGTAATCACGAATTAATTTCTGGGTGCCACTGCTGGCTTGTCCAGCAGTGTGATCCCATTGCGCGAAAACTATCGAGAATCCCTATGGGATGACGGGATACCGGTCCGACAACCGGATGAAGGTAGTACCGACGACTCGTACGAATGCGCAATCAAATAGGCAACAATCCAGAACAAGTACTGGTGGGACAGGCATCTTGCCTGTCCGAACGTGACAGGCAAGATGCCTGTCCCACCAAGACAAGAACGTCACTTGCTTGAAAGCGCACTCCTATGAAAGGCCTCATACCAATGCGCTTTCTAGCATGTGACATTGAAAGGGCCGGCAGGGACGCCGGCCCCTACGATGTTTGGTGGCGGCGGGCCTCCGTGCCCGCCATTTTCAGATGTATGAAAGCGCATTGGTATCAATCATTCGGACATCGTAGGGGCGACCGGCTGGTCGCCCGTCCGAAATCGTACGGGGACCGATGCGGGCGGACGGCCGTCCGCCCCTACAACCCGCTCTGCGCCGGAACAAGGCAGGCAACACATGGGCGTCCGTCCGTCCGCCCCTACTTCGCAATTCCGTGAAACAATTCCGATCCTGCGCCCGGGTAGATCTTCCTGGCTTCGCGGGGTGTCGGTTTATCCACAGGAGGCCACAAGCCCGATTGCGGCTCGGCCCCTTCTTGAGTCACGGGCGACGGACCGGAATCCGCCATTATCGGCTTCCGGCGTATCTCATCCCCGCGGACGCTGTAGCTGAACTCCACGGGGATCTCGTTGGGGTCGAAGCTGTATATGGAGTGGATGAAGCCGTGATCGACAACCTCTGAAACCCAGAATCCCGCAGCTTCCAACTTGTCTTTGAGTTCCCAGAGAGCGTCCTCGGTCTCAACCCCGAACGAGACGTGATCGAAACCGAAGGGTCCGCGAACTGGAGCGCCGTGGTCCTTTTCGGGTAAGGGGTCCACTCCGGGCCATTCGAAGAAGGCGATCAGATCGGTCTCGGAGATCTCGAAGAAGTAGTGGCGATACCCCGGATGTCCCAGGCCTGCCACCAATCTCATGCCCAGAAGATCACGCCAGTAGCGTATGGTTCGATCCATGTCTCCCGTCGCCATGGCTAAGTGGTTAATACCATTGAATCGTATCATAGTACACCCCCGCGGCTGAATGATACCAGTTCGCGTTCAAACAAGTAACATCACCTGCATCCAAAATCCCCCCTGTCCCCCCTTTACGAAAGGGGGGGATGCGTATTCCCCCCTTATTAAAGGGGGGTTAGGGGGGATTTTCTCGTACGGGACCCGGAATGGCCGAGTCGTACAGATGTTACTTGTATGATGGCGCATTGGTATCAGAACCGAGCACTGCCGCCATCGAGACTAGTGCATGAGCAAATTGGGGAGCCACAGAGAGATCTGCGGAATATACAAGAGAATGAGGAGGCAGACACACATACCGATCAAATACGGATACACACCCTTGTATACGGTTGCGACCGGCTCGCCCGTGACCCCGGAGACGACGAAAGCACTTATGGCCATCGGCGGGACGATTATTCCGATCATGGTCACTACACAGATGATGACTCCGAACCATACAGGGTCGTAACCGAGTTGAAGCGCGATCGGCAAAAAGATCGGAGTGGCGAGGATCAAGAACGCTAGATCTTCGATAAACGATCCGCCGACGAGATACACAGCGATAATAATTAGCATGATGACGCTGCGGTCTACTTGCAAACCAACGAGCCACTCCGCGACGATGTAGGGCGTCCTGGTCACAACAAAGAAGTGCCCCAGGATGGTCGCTCCAGCCACCATCATGAGGACCATGCATGCGATCCGTAATGTCTCCACGGCCGCTTTGAAGAAGCGCCTGATGTCCATGTCTTTCTTGGCCAACGTCAGTAGCAGGACGGCAAAAGCACCGACGCTCCCCGCTTCGGTAGGTGTAAAGAAGCCCATCATCAGGCCGCCCACCACGATAAGGAAAACGGCCAGCACCAACAGAACGGGCGGCAGCGACGCGGCGCGCTGCTTCCAGGTCGACTTCTCCGCTTTCGGGCTGAGCGCGGGGTTGATCAAACTCCACACGAGGAGAGTTACAATGAAAGAGAGAGCCACCATCAGACCGGGAATCAAGCCGGCCAAGAAGAGCCGGCCGATGGAAGTCTCAGTAAGAATTCCGTAAATGATCAACACGACACTCGGCGGGATCAAGGCTCCGAGCGTGCCGACAGACGCGACCGTGCCGCATGAGAGTTTTCTATCATACCCGTATCGGTCCATTTCCGGTACTGCGACAGCGGCGAATGTTGCGGCAGTGGCCGGAGTGGATCCGCATATGGCTTTGAATGCGGTGGCCGCCACCACGGTACCTATCGCCAGGCCGCCGGGAATATGCCCGACGAACCTGTACGCGCAGTCATAAAGGCCGCGCGCTACTCCACCGCTGGCGCCCAATTGGCCCATGAAGACGAACATGGGCACAACAGTGAAACCGTACGATGAGATGACGCTGGCCAAGTCCTTGGCAACCAGTGCGAATGCGCTGTCCAAGCTCACGATGGCGGCAAAGCCAATGAATCCGGCCAGTCCCATGGCAAACCCGATCTCGAGTCCCATGAGAAAAAGACCGAACAAGAGGAGAATGACGAGAAAGCCTATGATTTCCGGACTCATTCTTCCGCCCCATGTTTGATACCGATCATTTCTCCGAAGAGTATCAGGCACTCAACGAAGCAGCAAAATGCGATGCCGTAGGGAATCGGGTACAGAGGAAGTTTCAACGTGAGCGTGAATTCGCCTGCCTTGCTGTAGTCGCTACCCAGTCGACAGAGATTCCAGGCTGCGATGACGAAGAAAGCAATCGCAACCAATCTCGTAAGCATATGGAGGGCGGTCCGCGCAGTGCCCGAAAGCCTATCGGTAAGAAAATCCATGATGACGTGCCCCCGCGTCATCGAGGTAAAGGGAATCGCGAATCCGATGACGACAGCGCCGAGAATACCGACAAGCTCATAAGTGCCGAGAATGGGCCGGTTGAATGCTCGTAGCACAACATCGGCCATGGTAAGGACCATCATTGCCACAAGCGCGGCCACCGCCACGCCGCACATAAATCGGGACACGAACTTCAATGCAAAGGCCAATCGTTTCATTGCCTCACCATCCGGTGAGAGTATCCGTTCAGGGGAAGTCGAGCGGCTTCCGCCTGAACGTATACCGTGCTTGTATTTGTTATGGTTCAGCCGATTTCTTCTCTTGTCGTCATTGCTGATTCGCCTTCAAGTACTCCAGGCAGAAGTCCAGCGCCTCTTGGCCGGGTAGGTTCTTGGCCTTCATGTTTTGAGCGTATTGAGCAAGGATGGGCTGCACGAGCTTGGTCCAACGCTCGTTTTCTTCTTTAGAGAGCTCAACGACCTTCTTGCCTTTGTCCACGAAAACCTTTCGCGCTTCGGCTTCGAGTTGGTCCCACAGCTTGCCTTGTTTCTCGATCCACTCTTTATTGATTTCCTCGATTATCTTCTGGTCTTCCGGTGGAATTGAATTCCATTTGTCCTTATTCATGACCACGTACGTGACATTCACGAGCGCCGAGTCAAAGAGCGTGCCGTCGTTCAGCACTTCCACGAGTCTCCATCCAACCAATGGCTCGAACGGCCCCATGATACCGTCTGCCACGCCCTTTTGCAGCGCATCATAGGCGTCCGACATGGGCATTGCCACGGGGATTCCGCCCAACGCCTTCACCATCTCTGCGCTCGTTCCAGTGGATCTTGTCTTGAGCCCCTTCATGTCCTCCAGCTTGGCAACCGGCCTCTTACTGAAGAGCCGGTGAGGCGGCGACGCGTGGAGATACATCACCTTCGTGCCATCGAACTCTTTCGGCTTGAATTTCTCATAGTAAGCGTTGGCCAATTTCGTCGAGACGTAGCCGCTCTTGTACCCAAGCGGAAGATCGATTACCTCGGTAAGTGGAAAGCGTCCTGCGGAGTAGGCGCAAAAACTCAACCCTATGTCCGCAATACCTTTCATCACGTCGTCATAGGTTTCGGCAGGCCGTGAGAGGGTTCCGGCCGGGAAGTATTGTACCTTCACACGACCGTTCGTTCTCTTTTCGACTTCCTTGCACCAGTCGGCCGACATGCCGCTTACCTTGCCCGTGGGCGGGAACAAGTTCGCGTATCTGAGCGTGATGACTTTGTCGGCTCCGTAGCTCGCCATTCCTCCCAGGAAGAAAACCATTACCGCGCACATTGCGATGATCGAGACCAGCAACCGCCCTTTCATAGCGACACCTCCTCATGGTTGTCCCGGGCTTGCCGGGGCAAAGTTGTCGGAAATTACAGCCGTTTTGCTTAGTGTGCCATTTCATAAGTACGGTAGCAGATTCATGCACGTCACCCCGGCGAAAGCCGGGGTCCAGAATCCCTGGATTCCGGCTTCCGCCGGAATGACGACACATGCGGTTCATTCGTCACCGTACTTACGAAATGGTGTACTTAGCTAGGAGGCTGTCGGACTTAACCGGCCGGGTTCTGGGGGCATGCGGTCAGTCAGGAGGCTGATATTGTGGGGGTTAGTAGCATTTTTCTCTTGGATCGCGGGGCCATTCCGTGGTACATTTCC
>Ga0172368_10007897_pt1 | contig 10967 bp, 7 predicted proteins | sample Lak11m_FD_114540 | JGI IMG/M metagenome (GOLD analysis project Ga0172368, IMG submission 114540) | Freshwater microbial communities from Kabuno Bay, South-Kivu, Congo - kab_022012_11m | ecosystem: Environmental > Aquatic > Freshwater > Lake | place: Democratic Republic of the Congo: South-Kivu...
GGCAGCCGGCTCGACCGCCACCAAGTGCACCGTCGGCTTCTGCTCTTTCAGATATCCGCCGCCCCCCGTGATCGTGCCCCCCGTGCCAACGCCGGCGACGAAGATGTCCACCTGGCCATCGGTATCGCGCCAGATTTCAGGACCCGTGGTCGCGTAATGAATGGCCGGGTTGGCGGGATTGGCGAATTGCTGCAGCACCAGATAGCGCGGATCTTCGGCGGCCATCTCTTCAGCGCGGGTAATCGCGCCGCTCATCCCCTCAGCCGCGGGCGTCAGGATCAGCTCCGCGCCGAGCACCTTCAACACCTGCCGGCGTTCCAGGCTCATCGACTCCGGCATGATCAGAATCAGCCGGTACCCGCGCGCCGCCGCCACCCAGGCCAGCGCGATGCCGGTGTTTCCACTGGTGGGTTCCACGAGAATCGTGTCCGGTGTGAGCTGCCCGGAGCGCTCCGCGGCGTCGATCATCGAGACCCCGATGCGATCCTTCACGCTGCTGGCCGGGTTGTACATTTCGAGTTTGGCCAGCACAGTGGCGCCGGCATCGCCCGTCACCCGGTTCAGCCGGACCATCGGCGTGCCGCCGATCAGTTTGGTAGCATCATGAGCGTATTGCATGGATCAATCCTCACTTTCGTTATTTGCCGGCGCGCGGTGATTCCCCTGCTTCCTGAAAAGGAATACGCGGCAGTGACCGCGAATAAGAAGACGGAACAGGCCTCCCCGCCAGCCTACGAATGGAATACCATTTCTTATTCATCCGGTCGGGAAACTTGGTTTAAGTATAATCCCCGACCCTGGAGGTGTCAAGAGCATGGCCAAGCGGTCTGAAATTCTTTTCTGGTCGATATTGTTAATACTGTGCTGTACCCGTCTTGCGCTTGCGCAGGCGGATGATCTCGATCAAACCATCAACGAGTATACATCGGCCTTTACACTCGGTCCGCTCATCTGGACCTTGCTGTGGTCACTCGCCTATCTGCCGATCTATGCGGGAGGACTGGTGATCCCGATGATCTATCTGCAACGCTTCACCGGGACAGATGCCAACCTGCTGTTCTGGATTGCGCTGTTGTGGCTGGGCGGTCTGGGCGCGAATTACGTCGGGTATGCGGTCGGAGGAACACACCGCTGGCTGGCCGTGCTCATCGCCGCGGTAATTATCTTCGGCTGGGTCGTGCTCATCTGCACGCGCTCCTGGGCCGACCTGTCGCTGCGGGAATCACTTATCGTCGCGGCCGTCATCACCATCCTCTGCGCGCCTTATTTGGGCCCGACCTGGCGCATCGAGCGAGTAAAAAAGCCGGTCGAAGAATCTCGCACGCATTTGTATCCGGTTGCCGGCCACTATACCCGGTCCTCTCTCCCCGATCCCATCACCCAAACCGGTCCGAGGCGGTGTAACGAAGGATGATGCTATTGCTATCCGGAGGTATCCATGGCCATCTTCCATCGACCTGAAGACGGCGCGGCAGGGGATTTTATCCCATGCTATTGGGACGGCGCCTACCACCTGTTTTACCTGAAGGATTATCGCAATGCGGAGGTGTATGAAGGCATGCCGTGGTGGCACCTGGTCACACGCGACTTCGTGCACTTCGAGGACTGGGGCGAGGCGCTGCCACGCGGCGCTGCCGACGCGCAGGACCGGTGGGTCTTCACCGGCTCGGTGATCGAGCAGCATGGCACGTTCCACATCTTTTATACCGGTCATAACAACCGTATGCGCGAGCAGGGCAGGCCGGTGGAGGCGATCATGCACGCGAGCAGCCCCGACTTGCGCGCCTGGACGAAGGACGACGCCTTCCGCCTCTTCGCCCCGGAAGGCTGCGAGCCGGACGACTGGCGCGATCCCTTCGTGTTCCGGAACGAAGCCGCCGGCGAATACTGGATGCTGCTGGCAGCGCGCAAGCAGGCCGGACCCAGCCGCCATCGCGGCATCACCGCGCTGGCCGCCAGCGCGGACCTGCGCGCCTGGGAAGTGCGCGCGCCGTTCTGGGCGCCGGATGAATACTTCACCCATGAATGCCCCGACCTGTTTTGCATCGGAGACTGGTGGTATCTGGTCTACTCGACCTTCTCCGAGCGCTTTGTCACTCATTATCGCATGAGTCGCAGCCTGGCCGGCCCCTGGCTCGCACCTCCCAACGACACCTTTGACGGGCGCGCCTACTACGCGGCCAAAACCGCCGGCGATGGGCAGCAACGCTTCCTCTTCGGCTGGTTGCCCTCACGCGAAGGCGAGAAGGACGACGGCGGCTGGCAATGGGGCGGCGAGCTGGTGGTGCACGAAGTGCTGCAACAGCCGGATGGCACGCTAGTGGTGCGCGCGCCCCATTCGGTCCTCGCGCCGTTCACCAACCTGGCGGCGTCCAACCCGGCACCGCTCCTCGGCGATTGGACGATACTCGGCAACAGCTTCACCGCGCCTGCCGTGGGACGGTTCTCCGCACTGGTCTACGGCGCCATGCCGGACGAATGCCTGATCGAGACGACCCTGCACTTCCAACCGGGCACCCATGGCTGCGGCCTTTTGCTGCACGCGGCGGATGACCTGGCACACTATTATCAGGTTCGCCTCGAACCGCACAACGGGCGCCTGGCCATCGACCGCTGGCCCCGCCCCGGCGATCAGGCCTTCATGATTGAACGCCCGCTGGCGATGCGCCCTGGTCACCCCATCACATTGCGCCTGCTGGTATCCGGCAGCAACCTGGTCATCTACGCCGACGATCGCGTCGCCCTCTCCTGCCGTCTCTACGACCACCGCCAGGGCAACCTGGACCTGTTTGTGACGGAAGGCGAAGCGACTTTCCTCGAGGTGTCGATGAAGACGCGGTGAACCCGGGGGACTGATCCCTCGACTGAGAGGAAGATTGGCAGGGGGAATAGATTCGAGGTCAGTCCCCGGAGGCTTCCCTATATATGGGAACTGCCCTCGGCTGGGGGGAAGATCGGCAGAAGGTCTCAATTCGAGGTCAGTCCTGAAGGCTTTCGGCGGGTTGGACCATTATTGAAAGGACAATCTCCAGATCATGCACTCCATTTCCGATAAAGCCGCCCACCTGCTGCACGGCATCGACCTGACGCGCCCGGAACTGGCTTCCGTACGCGACGCCGCCGATCCGGCGGCCGCACTGCTGGCGCATCTGCAGACTCCTCCGCGCGGGCGCTTCCTCTTTGAATACGAGCGCAAGGCGGAAATGCTGGCCTTCCTGCGCGAGCAGTATGCGGGCTGGCGCCATTTTGATACGGCAGCGGCGGACCGCCTGGCGGCCTTCACCATCCCGCAGGCGCAGGGGCCGCGAGCCACCGCGAATGTCAGCGCGCTGGGCCGGGCCTGGTGGGCCACCGGCAACCCCGCGTATGGCGCCGCTTTCCAGCGCTTTTACCTGGAGACCGAAACCGGCGGGATGTTCAACTGGGACGATTTCAACGGCTCGCAAGTCGCGCATGAAATCCCCGCCTGGCTACTGCTGCAGGACTGCCCGGGCTTCACCGCGGAAGGGCGCATCGCTTTTCTCGATCACCTGTACGCTATCGTCGAGGATGCCTGGGATGGTCGCACCTCGCAGTGGCGCCAGATCGGGCTGGGGTCGGAGGGGCACAACTGGTATATTCACGGCGTACACGGCGTGCCGTATTTTGCCCTGCTCTTCCCCGAATTCACGCGCTCGCGCGAGTTCCTGCGCACTGGCTGGAGCGTGGTCGAGGAGCATGTCCGCGGGCACTACCGGGCCGACGGCGGCGCGCGCGAGACTACGCCCGGCTACCAGCAGGGCACCATGCTCTGCCTGTGGGAGCTGTACCTGGTCGCCCGCCGCAACGGGCATCCGGTTGCCGCGAGATTCGAGGAAACGCTGCTGAACGCCACCCGCTTCCTGCTGCGGCTGATGACGCCGGACGGCAGCGTACCGGCCTACGGCGACAGTCATTACGACGCCGGCGGCCTTACCACGCTGGCGGCCACCGCGGCGGCGATCAGCGGCGACCGGGAATGCAAATGGTACGCCGAATATTGCCGCGCTTTCCGCGATGGCGTATGCGAAGAAACGCCGGGACAACTCCCGGAAGCCGCATTCTGGCTAACCGGACTTGAAGGCTCCGCCGCATACGAGGAAACCCGAGCAAAAGACCCGCGCCAGGTCTCCATACTGCTGGGCGATACCGGCTATGCCGCCCTGCGCGACGACGACTGCTACCTGGCCATCGCCGCCGCCGACCGCGGGCCTATCGTCACCAGCCATGGACACAACGATATCTTCTCCGTGGAAGTCCACGCCAATAGCGAGCGCTTCCTCGGACAACCGGGCATCGCACCCTACGGCGAATCGCCGGGTCGCGATTACGACGAATCCACCGCCTCCCACAGCGTGCTCACTTTGGCCGGCGTCGAGCAGGCGGCCATCACCGGTGAGTGGCGCTGGTCGCAGACCGTCATCCCCGCCGTGCCCCGCTGGATCAGCGAGGAAACCCACGACTTCTTCCACGGCGTGCACGAGGGATTCTATCGCTGGCCGGAGCACCAGGTGCTGCATGCGCGCAAAGTCTTCTTCATGAAATCCGCGCCGTCCTACTGGGTGATCATCGACTGGTTGGACGCCGATGTCGAGTGCGATTATGAAATCTACTTCCAGGCATGCCGGCCCGGGCGGAGTGATGGCGCGAATATCCGCCTCGGTCGAGAGGGGCATAGCCACCTGACGATCGTTCCGCCGGCGGAAGATGGGTTGTCTCCGGAGCGCGTGCAGAGCGAAGGTTATGCCGCCTATTGCCGGGAGACCAACGTGTCGCCGGACGATTATCCCGCCTTCGTCTACAAAAAGCGCGCGGGCGCCACGAGTTTTGCCTGGGTGCTGGCGCCGGGCGAGGCGCCCGCCGTGCGCCGGCTGCCCGTCAGCCTGAACGGCGCGCCGCAGGACGCCTGGGGCGCGACGGCGCTGGAAATCCGCTTCCCCGGCTGCACCGACCTATTGTGCGTCTCGCACCGGGATTTCGACGGCGTGCTGGACTATGCTTCATATCAGGCGTTCGGCTTCCTATCCTTCCGCCGCCTGTTGTCGGACGGCACGGAAGCACTGGCCATCGATCATACCATGGCCGACGGGCGCTGCGGACGGTAATGTGCCAGCCTGCATGCGAAAGCCCCGCCGGTGATCGATCACCGGCGGGGCTTTCGCATGCAAGACGCTGTCGCGTTACCGGCAGCGTCTAACGCGATTTCTTCTTCCGCTTCGCGACAGCTTTCTCGCGGCGGTCGCGCATTTGATTCAGGCGGGGTTCGAGGGTGCGGCGCAGGTCCTGGAGCTGCGTTTTGAAGCCTTCCACGGTGGTGGGCTGTCCGAACTGCCCGCCGGCCTGCTGCAGGATCATCGCCAGCGAGGGATCGCGGTCCACCAGGCTCAACGCCTTGTTCGCCGCGCTCATCGCCTCCGGCAGCTTGCCGGCGGACTGCAGGAAGAACGCGCGCATGTAGTAGATGTATGCGTTGTCCGGCGCGTGCTTCATCACGCCTTCGAAGCGCATCAGCGCGTCCTGCACGTGGCCCGACTGCATCAATCCGGGCAGCATCTGCAGGTCCTTTTCGTGCTGTTTGAAATATTTCTGGAAGCGATACAGCTTGTAAATCTGCGGCACCGTCACAATGGCGATGACGGCAATGGCAGCAAGAATCACGCCGGTAACGATCCACCCGACCAGCGGGTCCGCCCGTATTAAAAATATCAGCCCGACGATCAAGGCGGCCGCGAGGATCGCAGCCAGCGTGATCAGCAGCCAGCGGGGCAAGCGAGACAACATGACTTTTCACCACCTTCTACACTGGCGCCTATCAGCGCCCCGCTATTATACACAAACCACCCCGGGTTCGCCAGCGTGTCGGGTGGTCAATTTTGTGTGAGTAGTGCCGGTCCGGTGGTCGAGTAGGCAGTGAAGCCTTTCCGAAAAACCCGCACAGCCCCCGCGCTGTATCGAGACCACCGCGGATATAGCGCCCGTTTCCGCAAGGTTTACTTAAACCCGTGCGGCGGAGTACCGCCGCAGAGGTGGTCTCGATACGGCGCGGGGGCTGTGCGGGTTTTTCGAAAAGGCTTCTCTGCCTACTCGACCACCGGACCGGCACTACTCACCACTCACTTACCACTTCATACTTATCACTATCCCCTCGTCAACTACACCCGCTGGTGCTCCCACAGTTCAGGCATTTGTAACAGGAGCCGCTGCGGACCATGATCTCGCCGCAGTTCGAGCAGGGGGGGGCGTCGGACTGGTTGTCGAAGCTCATTTCGCGCCCTTCGACCTCCTGCACCAGCGCGGCTACCTCGCGCTCGATGCCGCCGGGATTGTCGGTATCGACGCGCTCGTCATCCTCCGTTTCCGACTCGATGGTGGTCGGCGTCACATACTGCGCGGTGACATCCTTGGGCAGGAACTTGATCGCCATCCAGCGGAAGATGTAATCCACGATGGACTTCGCCATCGGGATCTCTTTGTTATTGGTCCAGCCGGAAGGCTCGAAGCGCGAATGGCTGAATTTGTCCACCAGCGCCTGCAGCGGTACGCCGTATTGCAGCGCCAGCGAGATGGCGATGGCGAAGGAGTCCATCAGTCCGGAAACCACCGATCCCTGCTTGGACATCTTGATGAAGATCTCGCCCGGGGTGCCGTCCTCATACAGGCCGGCGGTGATATAGCCTTCGTGGCCGCCCACGCTGAACTTGTGGGTGACCGCGCGGCGCTCGTCCGGCAGGCGGCGGCGCTGTGCTTTGTATTCGATGGGCTTGTCGGGCACCTTGACGGTCCTAGCGCTGCTGTCCTTGCTGGTGTTCAGCGGCTGCATACGCTTGCTACCGTCGCGGTAAATGGCCACCGACTTCAATCCCATACGCCATGCCTCGATGTAGAGGTCCATGATCTCCTCGACGGTGGCCTCCCTGGGCAGGTTCACGGTCTTGCTGATGGCGCCGGAGAGGAAGGTCTGCACGGCGGCCATCATGCGCAGGTGGCCCATGTAATGGATGGAGCGCAGGCCGTTAGCCGGCTTGAAGGCGCAGTCGAACACCGGCAGGTGCTCGTCCGCCAACCCGGGCGCGCCCTCGATGGTGCCGTGCTGCTCGATGTATTGCAGGATCTCGGATGCCTGCGCGTCGGTATACCCCAGCCGGCGCAGCGCCTCCGGCACCGTGCGGTTGACGATCTTCAGCATGCCGCCGCCCGCCAGCTTCTTATACTTGACCAGCGCGATGTCCGGCTCGATGCCGGTGGTGTCGCAATCCAGCATGAAGCCGATAGTACCGGTCGGAGCCAGAAGTGTGACCTGCGCGTTCCGATACCCATACTGCTCACCGAGGCGAATGGCTTCGTCCCAGACGCCGCGGGCGGCCTTGATCAGGTCGCGTATGCTGCGCAGGCGCTCGATGCGGTCTACCTGGGCGCGATGCTTGTCCACCACGCGCAGGAAGGGCTCGCGGTTCTTCACATATTCGCTGAAGGTGCCCACGCGCGAGGCAATCTCGGCGGAAGTCAGGTAGGCCTGGCCGGTCATGATGGCGGTGATGGCGGCGGCCAGCGCGCGTCCCTCGTCGCTGTCGTAGGGCAGTCCGTTCGCCATCAACAGCGCGCCCAGGTTGGCATACCCGAGGCCCAGCGGGCGGAAGCGCTTCGAGTTATTGGTGATCTGCGGCGTCGGGTAGGAAGCGCGGTCCACGATGATGTCCTGCGCTACGATCAAAATGCGGATCGCTCGGCGGAAGGACTCCACATCGAATTCGCCGCTCGCTTTGCGGAAGTTCATCAGGTTCAGCGACGCCAGATTGCACGCGCTGTCGTCGATGAACATGAACTCCGAGCACGGATTGCTGGCGTTAATGCGGCCCGAATTGGCGCAAGTGTGCCACTCATTAACGGTGGTGTCGAATTGAATGCCGGGATCGCCGCAGATGTGCCCGGCGTCCGCCATCTCGCGCAGCAACTCGCGGGCCTTGAAGGTTTCCATCTTATCGCCGGTGGTGACGGCGCGGGTGGACCAGGGCTTGTCGCGAATCACCGCATCCATGAAGTCGTCGGTGACGCGTACACTGTTATTGGAGTTCTGGAACATGATGCTGGAGTAGGCTTCGCCGCCAAAGGAGCCGTCGTAGCCGGCGTCGATGAGCGCCCAGGCCTTCTTCTCCTCGTGCGCCTTGCAGCGGATGAATTCCAGGATGTCCGGGTGGTCAATGTTGAGGATCACCATCTTCGCCGCGCGGCGGGTGCGGCCGCCGGATTTGATGACGCCGGCGAAGGCGTCGTAGCCGCGCATGAAGGAGACCGGTCCGGAGGCGAACCCACCGCTGGAGAGCCGCTCCTTGCTGGCGCGAAGACTGGAGAAGTTGGTGCCGGTGCCGGACCCGAATTTGAAGAGCATGCCTTCCGTGCGCGCCAGCCCGAGGATGGCGTCCATGGTATCGTCAACGGCATTAATGAAGCAGGCGGAGCATTGGGGCTCGGCTTCGATGCCGACATTGAACCAGACCGGGCTGTTGAAAGCAGCCTTCTGATAGAGCAGCAGGTGGGTCAGGTCGCCGCGGAAGGCGTTGGCCTCGGCGGGGGTGAGGAAATAGCCGCCTTCCTGCCCCCACTTCGTGAGGGTTTCCACCACACGGGTGATGAGGATCTTCAGGCTCTTTTCGCGGACCGACTGGCCCAGTCCCACGCGGAAATATTTGGACACCACCACATTAGTCGCCATTTGCGACCAGGCGGCGGGCATTTCGACATCGTTCTGCTCGAAGATCACTTCGCCGTTTTCCGCGGTGATGCTGGCGTAGCGCTCTTCCCACTCGACTTCGGAAAACGGGTGCACGCCCTCAGTGCTGAAGTAACGCTCGATGCGCAGTGCCCCGGACGGATCCGGCGCGAACAGCCCATCGTCCGGCGGCATCTTCCCGTCAGCGGGCAAATCGAGACTGGCCATGGGGTTGAACCTCCTCGGTATGAATAATGATTGGTGAATTAGTGATAAGTGTTTGTGAGTGGTGGCTGGTGATTAGTCACTCATGCTCGACTCGAAGAGTCGTGGCTGCATCGCATCCTCGCGTTCCTGCTGGGTGCGTTGGAGGAAGCGCTCGATTTCCTGTACGAACGAGCCCAGGTCGCGGAACTCCTTGTAGACGGAGGCGAAGCGGACGTAGGCTACTTCATCGAGGTCGCGCAGGTGCTGCATCACCTGGTCGCCGATGTATGACGATGTAATTTCATCCGTGAGGGTATCACGCAGTGCGCGCTCGATGTCGGAGCCCAACTGCTCGATGGCCTCCCGGCTGATGGGGCGCTTCTGGCATGCCCGCGTCAGACCTTCAACCAGCTTCTCGCGGTTGAACACCTCGCGACGGCCATCCTTTTTGATGACGTAGAGCGGTGGATCTTCGCAGCGTTCATAAGTGGTGAAACGGCGTCGGCACTCCTGGCACTCACGGCGGCGGCGGATAGTGCCCTGCTCCTCGCTGGCACGCGTTTCAATGACCCGGGTATCCTCGGCATGACAAATTGGACAACGCACAGTTATCGCCTCAATACTGCAAAAAATGCCCACCATATCTAGATATGGTGGATGATTCTATTGTACATCCGCACGACTAGTGTGTCAACGGGAAATGACGACGAATTCACAGATTCCCAACAAAGACGGGGGATGGCTTGAGATACGGATTGAACAATCATGGCAGGCAAGCCTTCCGATTCTTTCCACAGCCTTCATGCCGTATCGAAACCACCGCACTCATAACGCCCGTTCACGTGAGGCTTACCTGTTAACGCGGTGGTCTCGATACGGCACGAGGGTTGTGAGGGTCTTTTGAAAAGGCTTTCTTGCCTACTTGACCACCGTGGTTTCCCTATTTATAACGCCCGCCACGGTGGTTGAGTAGGCAGGCAAGCCTTCCGGTTCTTTCTACAGCTCTCATGCCGTATCGAAACCACCGCACTCACAACGCCCGTTCACGTGAGGCTCACCTATTAACGCGGTGGTCTCGATACGGCACGAGGGTTGTGAGGGTCTTTTGAAAAGGCTTTCTTGCCTACTCGACCACCGTGGTTGCCCTATTTATAACGCCCGCCACGGTGGTTGGGTAGGCAGGTAAGCATTTCGATTCTTTCCACAGCCTTCATGCCGTATCGAAACCACCGCACTCACAACGCCCGTTCACGCCAGGCTCACCTATTAACGCGGTGGTCTCGATACGGCACGGGATGCAAAGCTCGGTGGCGTCGCTCTCGGTCTGGCTGTTATTCACCACCGCTATATAGGCGCGCCCCTGCGCGTCGGAGAATTCGGACACGATGAGCGGCGCGCCATTGGTGGATTTCGCCCAGTGCACCAGCGGGCTGCCGGTGTGCAGTGTCACCCCACCCCACGCCCGGCCCACGTGATCCGTGCGCTGCAGCGTCAGCTCGAGCAGCACCGGCGCCTGCCATTTTACTTCGAGAAGAGTCAATACCCTCCTCTTACCATACTGAACATTTTATCCACACATGCTTATCCACCGTTGGGGACATCCCATCCTGCCAGCTCGACCGGTTTTCCGCTGTGCAGGGATTCGATCTCGGCCTGTATGAGGCGGATCGTTTCGCGGGCGTCGCGGGCGGAGACGATTTCTGGCGGGACATGGCGCTCGACGCAATCCAGAAAACAGGCGATCTCGCGGCGGTAGCCGTCGCCTTCCGGCAGGGGAGGAGTAAAAGGGTCGCCGGTTGCGGGGTAGACGGTAAGCGGGCCGCGGGCTGCGTCCCACTCGACGGTGGCGCCCTCCAGATGGACGAGGAAGGTCATGCGGAAGGGAAAGCCCGGCGGGTAGCAGTTGCCGCCTTCGGCGAGGATCAGCGCGGAACCGTCGTATCGGTATTCGGCGATGACCTGCGAGATGCCATGTTCGTCCTCCAGGCCGGTGGCGAAGACCGCGCGCGGCATACCCAGCAGGTAGGCGACGAAA
>Ga0172368_10007901_pt1 | contig 10966 bp, 9 predicted proteins | sample Lak11m_FD_114540 | JGI IMG/M metagenome (GOLD analysis project Ga0172368, IMG submission 114540) | Freshwater microbial communities from Kabuno Bay, South-Kivu, Congo - kab_022012_11m | ecosystem: Environmental > Aquatic > Freshwater > Lake | place: Democratic Republic of the Congo: South-Kivu...
ACGGAAGGGCAGCAGGTCATTATCGGCGGCCTCAGCGCTGAAGTCATCGAGCGGCTGAAGAAACGCGATGCGGTGCGGATGACGGCAAATATGTCGAGCGCCTTCATCCTCAATACCGAAGAGTTGAAAATCGAGCTGGATGAGCTCGTGGTCGAGCACCACATCACCCCATTTCTCCACTCCTTCTATACATCGCCCGTGATGCGGGATGGACGGCTGGATGCGGTTATCCTGGAGAATAAGGATGGACGCCAGGCGATTCGGGCGCGCCAGTTCATCGACGCCTCGGGATCTTGTGAGACGACATAAGGGGCCGCCTCCCGGCCGCCCCCTTTCTCACTTATTTCTTATCACTCATAACTGGCCACTACACTTCCATAATCTCCTCGACCTTGTGGTCATGCGCCAGGTCGAGCTTGATGATATATTCGTCGGTCAGCTTCTGCACCTTCTCCTGGGCACGCTTGGACTCGTCTTCGGAGAATTCGCCGGTCTTTTCCGCCTTCTTCAGGTGCTCGATGGCGTCGCGGCGGACGTTGCGAACGGCGATTTTGCCTTCCTCCGTCTTCCGCCCGGCCAACTTCGCGTATTCTTTGCGGCGCTCCTCGGTGAGGGGGGGCAGCGCCAGACGGATAACCTGGCCGTCGTTGTTCGGATTCAGGCTCAGGTCCGAGTTGAGGATGGCTTTGCTGATCGGACCCAGCATATTCTTGTCCCAGGGGCTGATGACCAGCAGGCGCGGCTCTGGCGCAGAAATGTTGCCCACCTGCGCGATGGGGGTCGGTGAACCGAAGTAATCTACCATGATGCCTTCCAGCATCACGGGATTTGCCCGCCCGGTGCGGATATGGCGAAATTCCTCCAGCGTGGCCTCCACCGCGCCTTGCATGCGGTGTTCGGTATCGTGTAAAATATCGGCGGTTGATGGCATAACGCTCTCCTCATCATTCAATTACGGTGCCGGCTGTTATTTCGACGGCAGCGCTGGCTTTCCTCTATCAAAGTCGGACCAGCCAGACCGGTTCGACATCTCATTCCGGGTCCGCCTCGATGATGCTGCCGATAGGTTCACCGAAAATGGCTTTCAACAGATTGCCCTGCTCGCGCATGTTCAGCACCAGCAGCGGGATGCCGTTTTCCATGCTGAGCGAGATGGCGGTGGCGTCCATCACCTTCAGGCCCATCCGCAGCGCGTCCATGTAGGTGATGCGGGTGAGCATTTTCGCGTTGGCATCTTTTTTGGGATCGCGATCGTAGACGCCGTCTACATTCGTGGCCTTGATGATGGCCTGGGCGCCCACCTCGGCGGCACGTAGGGCGGCGGCGGTGTCGGTGGTGAAATACGGATTGCCGGTGCCGGCGGCAAAAATGACGATGCGGCCCTTTTCCAGGTGGTATACTGCGCGGCGGCGGATATACGGCTCGGCTACCTCGTTGATGGTGATGGCGGAGAGCACGCGCGTCTCTACGCCGCCTTTTTCCAGCGCGTCTTGCAAGGCCAGCGCATTGAGCACGCTGGCCAGCATGCCCATGTAATCGGCGGTGGTGCGCTCGATGCCGCCGGATTTGACGCCGGTGCGGGCGCGAAAGATATTCCCGCCGCCCACCACCACGGCCACCTCGACGCCGCAATCGTAGATTTCCTTCAATTGCACGGCCATCTCGGCCACCACGTCGGGATCGATGCCGTACCCCAGATCGCCGGCCAGTGCTTCGCCGGACAGCTTGATTAATACGCGAGTATATCGCGGAGTCTGCTTCATGTGCTGCAACCTCATGCTGAATATCGTCCGTCGGGCAGACCAGCGGCCAGCACCGCCGGATGATGCGCTGGCAGCTATTATACCGAACAGCACCCCGGCGCGCAAATTGTAATTGTCCCTTCATGGTGAAGTGCAATGCGGCGGCTTCCCAGGCCGCCGCATTATCCGCATCCGCAGATTCTCCCATCACGCCGCGCTTTGTTTTGCGTCCTTCTCCACGCTGTCCCGCGCCTGCTCCATGCTCATGGTCGTGTCATGACTCTCCCGCATGTGATCCATGACCTTCTGCGCGAGTTCTTCCTTGGTCGGTGCGCTCAGGGTAATCTGCTCGTCCTCACAATAGTAAGTCCACGCCATAGGCAATCCCCCTCTGTGATGCTGATGTGCCTTACATGCTATCACCATTTATCGTGTGGATCGGTGAGTTTTGCGGACATGGCTGTTTCGATTCCAACAGGTAATCGGCAACATGATAAAGGCGGCAGGAACCTTGGTGAAAAGGACGAAAAGTATCGACATGACAACTCAACAAACTTCAGCCAGGCAGATTCTTCCCACGACCATGCGCGCGGCTGTGCAGACGGGCGTCGGGCGCATTGAGATCATCGAGCGTTCCGTACCGGAACCGGGACCGGGCGAAGCGCTGGTGCGATTGCGCGCTATCGGCATCTGCGGCAGTGATGTGCATTATTACGTGGATGGGCGCATCGGTGACGCGGTGGTGCAGTATCCCTTCGTACTTGGGCACGAGCCGGCAGGCGAGGTTGCTGCGCTGGGCACGGGCGTGACCGGACTGGCAGTGGGCGACCGGGTGGCTCTGGAGCCATCGCTGCCGTGTGGGCAATGCGAGACGTGCCGCACCGGCCATCCGAACTGCTGCCCGTCAGTGAAGTTCCTCGGCACACCGCCGGTGCAGGGCACCTTCGAGGAGTACCATGTGTATGATGCGAGGCAGTGCGTGAAGATCCCGGATAACGTGACTTTCGAGGCGGCTGCCACGCTGGAACCAATGGCGGTGGGCGTGCACGCGGTGAATAATGCACGCCTGGCGCTGGGCGCTCGCGTGGCGATCATGGGCAGCGGCCCGATCGGCATCGTGACGGCCATGGCCGCGCGCGCCGCCGGGGCGTCCTTCATCGCCATGACCGATCCCATCTCTTCGCGCCGTGAACACGCCGCGCGCTACGCTGACCTGGTGCTCGACCCGCGGGCGGTGAATGTGCCGGATACGCTCAAACGGGCCGCGGGCGCCATCGACACAGCCTTCGAGGCGGCGGGCGATCAGGAGGCCATTCACGATGCCACGCTCAGTGTCCGCCCAACGGGCACGGCGGTCATTATCGGCATTCCCGCTGTCGATCAGATCGCGTTGTGGGTGCATTTGCTGCGCCGCAAAGAGGTGACGATCGTCATGTCTCGCCGTTCGAACTATGCGCTGGAACCCGCCATCCGCATGATGGCCGCCGGTCTAATCCGCCCGGAGGAGATCGTCACCCACCGTTTCCCGCTGGAGCGCATAGCGGACGGGATGGATTTAGTTCACGATATTCGTGATGGTGTGTTAAAGGCGATGGTGGTGTTGCCTGAAGCGTGAAATGCGTCGGCGCATTGCCATTTTACCTCCGGCAGCGTAATATGGGTTAGCACAGGACAGGGAGGCAGTCGTGGAAAAGCAGTTTATCCAGGTACAGCAGTTGAACCTGCAGCCCTTTACCGCCTTCGACCCCGAAGGCATACTGCTGGTGAGCGGCGAGTTGAATCGCGCCAACGTGATGACCATCAGTTGGGGTATGTTCGGCATCATGTGGGGCCGGCCGGTGATGATGGTGATGGTGCGGAAGACGCGTCACACCTGGGAATTCATCACGCAGGCGCCGGACTTCACCGTGAACTGGATGGACGAGGTGTGGACGGACGCCGTGCGGCTGTGCGGGTCGGCATCCGGGCGCGACATGGACAAATTCGCCGCCACCGGGCTGACGCCGGCGCCTGCGCGCATCGTCGGCTCACCGATCATCAACGAGAGCGTGCTGGCGCTGGAATGCCGGACCCTGTACCGCCACGATCTGGAGCCGTCCCAATTCATCGACCCCGCGCTGCTCAATCTCTACTCCGCCCAGGACTATCACGGCCTCTTCTTCGGCGAGGTAGTGACCGCGGTGGGTGTGGAGGCGTTTCGAATTTAAGAATGAAAGCGTGGAAGACTGGATGTATGGAAGTATGGGTGATTGGAAGAGTGGAAGGATGGAAATGAGTGGTAAATAGTCAGTCATGAGTGGTGCGTAATCGTATTCACGGTCACTATACTACTGACTACTTACCACTCACTTCCAGCCTTCCAATCATCCAATCTTCGATACATCCAGTGTTTGCTGCCGGGCCCCATCCGGGGTATAGTGAGTATACCATGGGAAAACAGGTTGCCGTATCACGCCGTCATCAATATCGGCCATACTCCCACTCCTTCTGGGGCACGCTGCTGTGGGTGGTTCCCTGTATGGCCTTGCTGCTGGTCGCCGGATTCGTTGCCGGGCGCGACGTGATCGCCCCGCGTTTTTTGTCGTCCGGCAAAGTGGGCGCCCATATCACGCAGCCCGTGCGCATACTATCCCCTGAAGAGGCGCGAGTGGCGGCGCGCGACGAGCCGTCGCACGTGTGGACGGAGGGCGTGAAACCGTCGGATATCCCGAAGTTGGAACCGAGCGAGGAACAACGGCCGCGGACTCGGCGACGATCACGGCCGGCGGTGACCGGCACGCCGGCCACGCCGGAGCCTGCCGTTGATGCGCCCGTTGTACCCGATCAAGCGGAAACGCCGGAGCCCACGGATTCACCGGCTGTGCTCGACACCCCGGTATTGCCGGATTCCGCGTCAACAAAACCCGGCGCATCTACTCCGAATCACGGCGATTCAACTGGAACTTCTATTCCCCAGGATTGACCGATGCGCGTTTTCATCCTCACCGGTGAACCGTCGGGCGATCTGCACGGGGCGCGCCTCGCGCAGGCGCTCGCCGCGCGGGCGCCGGGCATCGCGCTGCTCGGTGTCGGCGGTTCGCGTATGCGTCGAGCCGGAGTGCGGCTGGTAGAGGAGAGCGAGGGTTGGGGCGCCATCGGCATCGGGGAGGCGCTGGGCAAGCTGCCGTTCCTGCTCTCGCGCCTGTATGCCCTCGAGCGCCTGTTGCGCGCCGATCCGCCCGACGTGCTGGTGCCCATCGACTTCGGCGCCTTCAACATGCACCTGCTGCGGCGATTGCGCGGCAGCATCCGCACGGTGTATTACATCCCGCCCGGTTGCTGGTCGCGCCGCCGGCCCGCGGGACAGCTTCCCTTCCTGGTCGATGCCATCGCCACGCCGTTTCCCTGGTCGGCGGAAAACCTGCGCGCCGCGGGCGCCCCGGCGCGGATCGAGTGGGTCGGGCATCCCATCCTCGACTATACGCGGGTGAGTGCCACGCGCGAAGAAGCGCGCGCCCGGCTCGGACTGCACCCGGATCGCCCCACCGTGGCGCTGGTGCCCGGCAGTCGGCGCGAAGAGGTGAACCGCCTGCTGCCCCTGTTTGCCGCCGCGCTGCGGCGCCTGTCGCCGCCGGCGCACGTGCTGCTGGCCGCTGCGCCCGGCCTGGATCAGGCGTCGATCCGCACGGCGCTGGCGGAGGCTGACGCGGGAGACCCGGAGATCCGCCTGCTTGACGGCCTCGATTACGAGCTGGTGCAGGCGGCGGACGCCGCACTGGCGGCATCCGGCACCGCCACGCTGGAGCTGGCCTGCCTGGACGTGCCCATGGTCATCGCCTACCGCGTTTCCTTCCTCACCAGCCTGCAGGCGCGCCTCGCCGTGAGCCGCGGCCACCTTCGCTTCGTCGGCCTGCCCAATATCCTCGCCGATGCGCCGGTGGCGCCGGAATTGCTGCAGGACGCCGCCACCCCCGCCGCCCTCGCCGGGGCGTTGATGCCGCTGCTGTCCGACACACCCACCCGCCGCGCCCAGCGCGAGGCTTTCGCCGCCATTCGCGCCAGCCTGGGCGACGGCCATGCCTGTGAACGGACCGCCGAATTGGTACTGGAGATCGCGGCGCAACAGCGATAGGGTTGCCGTAAAAAACATTAAATTTTCATAAGGATGATGGGAACGTTTCGGTCATAACGTCGGTCCAATGTATAAATTGAGCTTGTCCGCCACAGTTATTTCAGGCTTATGCTTGTATTCTCCAGGTTTGAAAGGTAGAGAGCGAAAAAGGGAAGAGAAAGCGAAAGAGGAAAAAGCATATGTATATAAGCGACTTTGAGAAACGGTGAATTCCCCTGAAGGAGGAGCTATGCGCGTGCTGTTACTGCTGATCTGTTTATTGCTGGTCGTGCTGTCATTTGCCGAGAACGTGCCGAAACCGAAGGCGCAGGCACGCCCGGCAAATCTGCAGGTCGATCGCCGCGTGGTCACATCGATCAACGATCTGGGCTTCCGCCTGTTCAGCGAGCTGGACAAGGGGAACGGGAACGTCTTCATCTCGCCGGCCAGCGTCGAGCTGGCGCTGGCGATGGCCTGCAACGGCGCGGCGGGCGAGACGAAAACCGCGATGGCGCAAGCACTGGGCGCAGGCGCGCTGACGATAGAAGAGCTGAACAAAGGGAACTTCCAGCTCCTGACTCTGCTCAAGAATCCCGACCCAAAGGTCGAACTGGCCATCGCCAATTCGCTGTGGGGCCGGCAGGGCATCACCTTCCAGCCGGAATTCCAGCAGCGCGTGCGCACCTATTACAAGGCGCAGCTCGACACGCTGGATTTCGCCCAGCCGCAGGCCGCGGATACCATCAACACATGGGTGAGCGATAATACGCGCGGCAAAATTCCCACGCTGGTCAGCCCGATGATGCTGCAGAATGCCTTCATGGTGCTGATCAACGCCATTTACTTCAAGGGTGCGTGGACGACGCCATTCGACAAAACGCAGACACAGGACGGCCCCTTCACGCCGGCAGACGGCACGCAGAAGACGCTGCCGATGATGCGGCAGCGGGATAAATTCCGTTATTACGAGTCGGACACCTTCCAGGCCATCAGCCTGCCCTACGGCGACCGCAATGTGATTATGGACATCGTGCTGCCGAAGCCCGGCGTCAATGCGGATGACTTCCGCAAAAGCCTGACGAACGAAAATTGGACTATCTGGCAGCGACGGTTCGGTGTACGGGAGGGCTTGATCGTGCTGCCGCGCTTCAAGGCGAATTATGAGACCGCCCTGCGCGGCCCGCTCACCGCGCTAGGCATGGGACAGGCCTTCTCCGACAAGGCTGACTTCAGCAACATGATCGTCGATCAACAAGCGCAGATCACCGACGCCATCCATAAGACGGTGCTGGAGGTGAACGAGGAAGGCACCGTTGCCGCCGCCGTAACCGGCATCATCGTCGGCGCTACCGCCATGCCGGTCGAGCAGCCGTTCACCATGACGGTGGACCACCCCTTCTTCCTCGCCATCCGCGACGTGCCTACCGGCACGGTGCTGTTCATGGGGATGATCAATAATCCGGAGTAAGCGATGGAAGGATGGATGAGAGTTCGTAGTTCGGAGTTTCAAGTTCGAAGTTCTATGAATCCGATAACTTCGAACTTGGAACTCCGGACTTCGAACTCCCACCCATCCGACCATCTGCTCGTTCAATCATCCGTTTCCATGAATAGAACAGGTTCAGGACTTTCGCTCGCGCCCGCTTCGCCCCCTATCCCCAGCCCTTCCCCCCGATGGGGAAGGGATAGACAATCTTAATAAATCGACTTCCAGCTCCGCCCGCCGTCTGCCGAACAATAGACGGTCCTATCGGTGAGCATGTAAACGATGTCGGGCCGACTTGGATCACTGACAATATCGAGGGGGTAACTATGGCCTTCTTGTGAAAAAAGGCCGGTATCGCGCCAGGAATGACCCTGGTTCTGCGTCGCATAGAGCCGAAAAGGTGCATAAAGGAACACTGTCGGGGGATCGGTCTGCGCCACCCAGAGTTGATCGCCGAAAACGGAAATGCCGGCGGACAGCGGAAATTTTTGCCAGCTCCGGCCGTTATCACGTGATACCCACGGCGTTTGCCTGGTGAATACCAGCAGAAGAGGCTTTGCTCCCGGCACACAGGCTACCGCGAAAATTCCGTCGGACGCCCCCGGGTTATCCTTCATCGACGGCAGGCGGATGGGTCGCCAGGACTGCCCGCCATCAGTGCTGCGATGGAGTGCCCGCAGCGGGGGCAGCTTGATTGCCTGCAGGGAGTGTCCGTTGCCGTTGGTACGATAGGTATTGGTTTCCGTACTGTTCACCCCGACAAATACTTCCTCAGGCCGATGCGGGTTGGCGGTCAGGTAATAGTCGTATGACCGGTTTTCCGACGCGCGAAACGGAATGGCGTGTTTCACCCAGCGGCCGCCTTCCCCGGCGAGGCGGACATGCAGGATGAACTGTCCATCGCCGTTCAGCACTCTTTCCAGCACGTAGACTCTGCTCGGGACGCTGATAACGCGCTCAATGGTTCCCACGCCGGTGCCTTCCACCTTCACCCAGCAGTTTCGGGATTCGTCGAATTGGAAGAAGCCGTACCCCCGGGCAAAAAGCGTCCGGGGTTCCGAGATATCGGCGTGAATGCTGACCACGCTGGGGGTATTGCCTGGCAGCCGGGGAAGCATGCGCCAGGCGCCGGTACCGGAATCACGGGCATAAATGGCGTATTCCTCGGATGAGCTGCCAAACACTTCCCCCCGGCCGGTGACCGTGATGCTGTTCAGTACCGGCTTTCCGGCCAACCTGACAGGTCCCACTTTCCAGCTATTTAATGCCAGCAGGCCGATCAAAACGACGGCAACCAGTATCCCTTCCACGGTCCGGCTGATGATCACCAGTAGCGGGGAGCGCTTCCGCAGCAACCTGTGTATGGCGAATGCCGTGTTGACCGGCACGATGACGGCGCTAGCGAGGATGACGAACACGAAGAAGAGTACCTGAAATGGAGCAGCCGCGATGCCGGCCACACCGAACAGTATGGTGAGGATAAATGATGCCGCCGCGAACAATAGCCAACGTTTGATTGTGAAGGCTTGTGGCTGGAGCCACGCCCCCGCGGCGCCCATGATGGCCCCACCGACGGCCGAGATGACCGGCGTGAAGAGCATCGTGAACAAAAAGCCACTGAGCGGCTCCTCCAGGCCCGGCCAGGCCAATGCCGGCAATCCCAGCAGGATTCCGATCCCCAGCATGGCAAGGCAGGCGGTCAGGGTAGACCAGAACGCGCCTTCGATGGCCGTTATCAGGCGTTGTGCAAGGGTATTCATATTCCCTGCCTTTTGCAGCCTTCACGGTGAAGTGGACGCATATTCCCCGGTGCAAATGATTGATGTGGAGCGGTTTTGCAATCGGAACCGATAGGTGATGCCGTGATATATCGCTGCGAAAGTGTCGGTGCCGGCCGCTGCACGGACTCGAAGTGAAATGTGGCGATCATGCCCCGGAGCATCGGCAATACTAATCCATACGTCCGGAAAGATGAGTTCCTGCCTCCCTTTCTCTCACTTACAGTTCCCCCAGCATTCTGCCATCGTCAGTGAGGATACCGAACAGGAATTGCGGTACGCTCACTGCGCCGTTGCGGTAGAGCCAGTGGGTGGCGACGAGGGTGGGATCCGGCGCCTCGCGGGTAACGTCGATATAGGGATTTAGCGGGACGCCCGGCGCTTCCGGAATGCCGTCCTGCGCGGGTAAATACGGACCGGCATATGCGCCGGCTGCAATCGTTATCGATTTACCGTTGGCATCGATACCGGCGGGGGGTGAATCATTCGCCGACCTGACCAGATCCGCCAGCGCGGCGGGCCAGGCGCCGGTGTCCTCTTTGAACTGGGAGATCGCCGCGCGCATGAGTTGCAGCGCGGATCTCACCACCGCGCCGTTATTACCCTCCCCGCGCGCGGCGGATATGGCCAGTCGCTGCAGGGCGCTGGCGCGTATCTCGCGTTTCAGATCGAACGGTCCCGCATACGTGATCGTCGTCACATCACCCAGGCTGACCAGCGACGGGAGCAGCACCGTCTGCGGGGTCAGGATTGTCCGGGCCTTCCACTCCTCTTCATTGTGCGGGATTGCGCTTTCCTGCCGATATATCACCAGGTAAGACAACCCGGCCAGGCTGACAATTTGCCCACGCGTGAGGGTGAGCTCCTGCCCTACCCGCGGCATGCCGTGTCCGGCCATCGCGTAGCGCAGGAATATATCGACTTTTGCGGCGCCGGGGATGGTCACTTTGACCCAGTCGGCAGTTATGTCTCCGAGCGTGATCTGCGCGGGATATGCCGCGGCAGCGAAGGCCGCGGGCGCATTGACGGCCTGGCACCATCCGGCCGACACGATTATAAGCAGGCCGCACAGCAGCAATTTCCTCTGCATGATATCCGTCCTCTCCGCATCTGATTATTGGATGCCGGCCTTTTGCTTCACTGCAGCCCATTCGGCTTCAGGCATAAGCTCGACGTGCCCGTCGAGGAAGGCAATGTATCGTTTGCCGTCCGGCCAGGGCGTGACCTCGAAGCACAATACGGCCTCCGAGGGATCTTCGAAGTCACCCAGCGCTTTACCCCCGATCCCGGTGTTCACCTGGTAGAATTCGCCGGTCACCGGGTGCTTCCAGACCTTCTCGTCAAGGTTTGAAGCCTCGATCGCCTGCTGCAGATCGTTCATTACCGGCAATATTTCGTCGTTATCCTGTGCGAAGGACAGCATACCGATTGTGATCTGCCGGAGCTGGTTCGCCGACTTGTTGCGCAGCAGTTCGTCCTGTAGCGCCTTGCCGGCGGCAACTTCATGTTCCAGGTCGAACGGACTGACGTCCAATATATTGCCGATGTTGCGCAGGTTGAGCAGCGAAAGCTGCAGTATTGTATCCGCGGTGAGGGGGTCGGGGTGTGGCATCTCCTCCTCATCATTATGCATGATGGCCTGCCGGAAATCGAACGGTTTGCTCTCCTGCCGATATGCCACCAGGAAGGTTTCCGTGCCGAGGGTGACGGTCAAACCGCGGGTGAAATATGCCGGTCCAGTGGAAGGCGCGCCTCCCGCGCGCATGGCCATCAACGACTCCATCCCGCCGGCGTTTTCGCCGGTGGTGAAACGCCGCCACTCGCCGGTCAGGTCCTTTAGCTTCAGGCTTAACGGCGCCGTCTTTCCACC
>Ga0172368_10007905_pt1 | contig 10963 bp, 7 predicted proteins | sample Lak11m_FD_114540 | JGI IMG/M metagenome (GOLD analysis project Ga0172368, IMG submission 114540) | Freshwater microbial communities from Kabuno Bay, South-Kivu, Congo - kab_022012_11m | ecosystem: Environmental > Aquatic > Freshwater > Lake | place: Democratic Republic of the Congo: South-Kivu...
GCGTCCCCCCCAGCACCGCCGCGATCGCCTGGATGGTCGTGCGCACGACGTTGTTCATCGGCTGCTGCGCCGTCAGCGATACGCCCGCAGTCTGGCAGTGCGTACGCAGCATCCAGGATCGCGGGTTCTTGGCGTGGAACCGCTCTTTCATGATGCGCGCCCACAGGCGGCGAGCAGCTCGCAACTTGCCGATCTCCTCGAAAAAATCGTTGTGCACATCGAAGAAGAAGCTCAGCCGTGGCGCGAACTCGTCGACATCCAGCCCGGCTTCGATGCCCGCCTGCACGTAGCCGATGCCGTCGGCAAGGGTGAAGGCCAACTCCTGCACGGCGGTCGCGCCGGCTTCGCGAATGTGGTAGCCAGAAATCGAAATCGTGTTCCATTTCGGAAGGTTACGCGTGCAGAACGCGAGCATGTCGCGGATGATGCGCATCGACGGCTGCGGCGGGCTGATCCACTCCTTCTGCGCAATGAATTCCTTGAGGATGTCGTTCTGCAGCGTCCCACCGATGCGGCTGTAAGGCACACCCTGGCGCTCTGCCACTGCGACGTACAGGGCCAGCATCACGATGGCGGGCGCATTGATCGTCATCGATGTCGTCACTTCGCCGAGGGGAATGTCGGCGAAGAGCGCTTCCATGTCACGGAGATGCGAAACGTTGGTGCCTTCGCGGCCGACTTCACCCTGGCTCATGGCGTGATCGGGGTCGTAGCCCATCAGCGTGGGCATGTCGAAGGCGGTCGACAGGCCGGTCGTACCTTGTGAAAGCAAGTACTTGAAGCGCTCGTTGGTGTCCTCCGGCGTGCCGAAACCAGCAAACATCCGCATGGTCCAAGGCTTGCCGCGGTACATGTTGATGTGCACGCCGCGGGTATACGGGAATTGGCCCGGGACACCGATCTGATCGAAGTACGCCGCATCTGGATCTCGCGGAAAGTACGCGACATCCATCGGTCGTCCATCGAGAGACAGAAAGCGTTCCTGGCGCTCGGGCGTGCGCACGGCTGTTGCCGCGAATTGGGCAAGGCGCGGATCAGCGTCCGCACCCAGAGCCGAAGCCGGCACGGCGACTTTGGAATCACAGGCCGCGGGACGCGAGGCGTCCTCCGAGGCCGGGGAATGTGCAGCGGTCGAGCCAGAGGCGTGCTGAGTCATGTCGATTTCCTTGCGTTTGCGCGCGGCAGGCGGCATGCATCCAAGCCACCGGCGGCGCGTGACTGTACGCCGACGCTGTTGCCCAAGGCAATCGCCCACCGCGGTTTGGAGGTGACTATCGCGACCCGCGCCAACAGCTTGCCCGCCGTGCGCCGGTGTCTCGATGCCGTGCGCCGCACCGTGCGGACGCGCCAGCTCTGGGCGCCCGGCGCTCGCGTCGTGCTCGCTTGCAGCGGCGGTCTCGACTCGATGGCGGCGCTGGAAATCCTCGTTCGTCTGCGCCCTTCAGTCGGTCACTCGCTGGCAGTGGCGCATGTCGAGCATGGCCTGTGGCCGGGCAACGCGGCCGCGGCGGAGCACGTCGCCGCGGTGGCGCGCGCGCACGGTCTGGGCTTTGCTCGCGAGCAGCTGGATTTGCCGCATGGTGCCGACCTCGAGCACCGCGCGCGGACAGCGCGCTATGCCGCGTTGCACCGCCTGCGCCACCAGTTGGACTGCGAGCTGTTGGTCACCGCGCACCACGCCGATGATCAGGCAGAGACGCTGCTGATGCGTCTGGCACGCGGCTGCGGGCCGCAAGCGCTGGCCGGCATTCGCTCGCACCGTGACGACGATGTGGTGCGACCCTTGCTGGGCCTGTCGCGCGGTGATCTGCGCGCTCTGGCCGCTGCGCTGTCCATCACCTGGGTCGAAGACGCCAGCAACGCGAATCCGGCTTTTCTGCGCAACCGCGTGCGCCGCGACGTGCTGCCGGCTCTGGAGGCGGCGCTCCCCGGCGCGACGGCCGGTCTGGCGCGGGCGGCGGCGAACTGCGCGGATTCCGACGGCGTGCTGCGGGCCTGGATGACACGGGCGCTCCGCGATGCGTTGGCGCCGGATGGCGATGGCCCCGGGCTGCTGCTGCGCGCCGACGCCATTCCGGCCGAAAGGCCCCTCCTGGCTTCGCTGCTGCGCCACATTTGCCAGAACTTGGGGCTCGACCCGCCCTCGGTGCGCGCGTTGGAACAGTTCTACGCGTTTGTTCAAACGAAAGGCGAATCGCATTTCGCAATCAAGGGTTTGCTTGTGGAGCGCCGCGCTCTTGCATGGCGATTCACACCCCAAGACGTTGCGCGCCCCTCGGGTGCGGACTAACCTTGTCGGGCAGCGTGTTCGGAGACAAGCAAGCCAACCTGCCTCTGCAGACCTCGGAAGGTCCACGAAGCGCCGCGAGGAGAAAGCGTTGAAGCATTACAAGAGCATGCTCGTCTGGGTCGCCCTGATCCTGCTGTTCGTGTTCATCTATCAGGGCTTGCGGTCAGGCGGCGGCGGCCCTGAGATCACCTTTACGGCGTTCGTCAACGACGCGCTGCACACGACGGATCCCAACCAGCAGGTCGACGAAATCACGGTGCGCGGCACGGCCATCGAAGGCACACGCAAGGCCACCGGCGAGACGTTTCGCACAACCGGCGACATCAAGGACTTCGCCAAGGACTTGATCGGCAAGGGCGTCATCATCACCTACGAGCGCGAGGATCAGAACGCGCTGTGGATCTCGATCTTGTCGACCTGGCTGCCGATGTTGCTGTTGCTCGGCCTGTTCTTCTTTTTCATGCGGCAGTTGCAGTCCGGCGGCAGTCGCGCGATGAGTTTTGGCAAGTCCAAAGCCAAGATGATGACCGAAGCGACGAACAAGGTGACGTTCGAAGATGTCGCGGGCATCGAGGAATCCAAGAACGAACTGGAAGAAATCATTCATTTCCTCCGGGATCCCAAGAAGTTCACCAAACTGGGCGGCCGCATACCCAAGGGCGTGCTGTTGATGGGGCCGCCGGGAACTGGAAAAACACTTCTAGCACGCGCCGTTGCCGGCGAGGCTGGGGTGCCGTTCTTCAGCATTTCGGGCTCCGATTTCGTCGAAATGTTCGTCGGCGTCGGGGCGAGCCGTGTGCGCGACTTGTTCGAACAGGGCAAGAAGAATGCGCCGTGCATCATCTTCATCGATGAGATCGACGCGGTCGGGCGCCATCGCGGCGCCGGCATGGGCGGCGGTCACGACGAGCGCGAGCAGACATTGAACCAACTGCTGGTCGAGATGGACGGTTTCGACAACAATACCGGCGTCATCCTGATGGCGGCGACGAACCGTCCGGATGTCTTGGATCCCGCGCTGCTCCGTGCCGGCCGCTTCGATCGCCGCGTCGTGGTGCCGGTGCCGGATGCCAAGGGCCGCGCGCTGATCCTCAAGGTGCACACGCGCAAGGTGCCGCTGTCGCCGGACGTGGATCTGCAGACGATCGCCCGCGGTACGCCTGGCTTTGCTGGCGCCGATCTCGAGAACCTCGTCAACGAAGCGGCGCTGCTCGCGGCGCGCCATGACCATGAAGTCGTGGCGATGATCGATTTCGAGTCGTCCAAGGACAAGGTGCTGATGGGCACGGAGCGGCGCGGCATGATGCTCAACGCCGATGAACTCAAGCTGACGGCCGTGCACGAATCGGGACACGCGCTGGTCGGCAAGCATCTGGCGACGTCGGACCCGCTGCACAAGGTGACCATCGTGCCGCGTGGCCGAGCGCTCGGTCTGACGCAGCAACTGCCTGATCGCGACCGCTATTCGCACAGCGCAAGCTTCTTGAACGAGCGCATCAGCGTCATGATGGGCGGCCGGATCGCCGAAGACATCGTGCTGGGCGAGATCACGACTGGCGCCGCGAATGACATCGAGCAGGCTACCGAACTGGCGCGGCAGATGGTGTGCGAGTGGGGCATGAGCCGATTGGGTCCGCTAGCGTACGGCGAAAAGCAGGGCGAACCGTTCCTGGGACGCGACTTCACCCACCACCGCAACTTTTCGGAATCGACGGCCGTGCAGGTCGATCAGGAAATCCGCCGCATCGTCGATGAGAACTACGAGCGGGCGCGACAGATTCTCATCGAGCACCGCGATCAGCTCGACCTGCTGACGACCGCATTGCTGGAATTCGAGACACTGGACGGCGAAGAAGTCGACTGGGTGCTTCAAGGCAAGAGTATCAGTGAGTTGCGTTCCAACCGCGAGGCGCAAAGCAAGCACCGCGCCGCGCAGGCGGAGGCGGCGGCAGGCCCGGCCAAACGGCCATCGCAGCCTGTGTTGGACACCCTGCCTGGCCTGCCCGAGCCATTGACACACTGAGCCCGACAACGGAACGGAGCGCCGATGCGCCTGGGTGGCCGCGAGTTCGACCTCACGCGGCCCCTGCTGGTGGGCATCCTCAATGTCACGCCAGATTCGTTCTCGGATGGCGGGCAGTTGCCCAACGCGGACGCCGTGCTCGCCCGGGCGCGCCAGATGGTCGCCGACGGCGCAGATCTGCTGGATATCGGTGGAGAATCGACGCGGCCAGGTGCCGCGCCCGTGGACGTGGAGCTGGAATTGCGGCGCATCGTCCCTGCGATCCAGGCGATCGCGCAACTGCCCGTGCCGCTGTCGATCGACACACGCCGGGCGGTCGTCGCGCAAGCGGCGCTGCAGCTCGGCGCCACAATGATAAATGATGTCAGCGGCTTTGGTGATCCGGATATGGGGGCATTGGTCGCGCGCCATGGCGCTGCGTGGGTGCTGATGCATATGCCGCACGCCGTCGGCGCCATGCCAGCGTCGGATCGCGCGGGTAGGATGCCGCGCGGCCTCGCCGAAGGCCTTGAATACGTTGCGTGCGAGTTGGAGGCGGCGGTGCAGCGCGCCGAGGCCGCTGGCGTCGAGCGCAGCCAGATCGCGGTCGATCCGGGCGTCGGCTTTGGCAAGACGCTGCAGCAAAACCTCATGTTCTTGCGAGGAGGCGGTCCCCTTGCTAGGCTCGGACTGCCGCTGTACCTCGGGCCATCGCGCAAGTCCTTCATCGGTGCAGTGAGTGGGGCGCCGCCCGCAGATCGCCTGTGGGGCACGGCCGCCGCCGTGACAGCAGCCGTGCTCGGTGGCGCTGCCTTCGTTCGCGTTCATGACGTCGCGGCCATGCGTCAGGTCGTCGACGTCGCCATCGCCCTGCGCGACGCCGCCGCCGAGGTTGAACGCCCCGGGTCAGCGTGAGAGAGAGGTCGAGTTGCTGGACCAGGACTTCCATCTGAGCACCCTGCTGCAATGGCGCTGGCTGCTCGATATCGGTCTGGTCGCGCTGCTGATCTACAACCTCCTGGTTCTGCTGCGAGGTTCGCGCTCGGGCGCCATGCTCTTCGCCGTCGCGGGCATGTTCGGCATCTACTACCTCAGCCAGGACGACCTGCTCGATCTGCCGACGGTCAACTGGGTGCTCGACCGCTTCATCAGTTCCATCGTGATTCTCTTCGTGATTCTCTTCCAGGAGGACATCCGGCGCGCACTGACTTCGGTGGTGCGCTCGCCATTGGTGTTCTCGCCCAAAGACCCGGCGTCCAACGCGGTGCTCGAAGAGGTGCTGCGGGCCTGCACCGTGCTGACGCAGCGCCACCTGGGGGCGCTCATCGTCATCGAGCAAGAGGCGTCGCTGGATCGCTATGTCGAAGACGGCGTGCCCATCGGCGCCGAAGTCTCCTGGCAGTTGCTGCTGGCGCTGTTCATCCCGGAGCATATGAATGCGACGCATGATGGCGCTGTGATCATTCAGAAAGGACGCATCGCCGCAGCGGCATGCTTCTTACCGCTCGCGGGCGGCCCCGGCATTCCCGGCACACTGGGTTCACGCCATCGCGCCGCGCTCGGTCTGGCCGACGAGACAGACGCGATCGTGGTCGTGGTCTCCGAGGAATCGGCGACGTGTTCCATTGCCAACATGGGCCAACTCGATCTCAACCTGCAGCCCGCGGATCTGCGCGAGCGGTTTCGCGTGGTGTTCAGTGATTCTCCAGAGGGTGCAGCGCCTTGGCGGCGAGCCTGGCGCCGGCGCATCAATGCCCATGGCACGCCGACGAGCGCCAGCGCCCCGCGCGCTTCCGCGCTGCCCACCCACATTGCGCCGACGGGCTCACCCGTGCCGGCGGCGGCGCGACCGCCCACTGCGGACCCGGTCATCGAGGACGATGCAGTCGACGAAGCCAGCGACGGGGAGGCCTCGCCGTGATGGCCTTGCTCTCCGCGCTGCGCGACAGCGTGACCCACAATTTCGGCCTCAAGGTGCTGGCGCTGCTGCTGGCCGTGCTGATCCATGTGGTGGTGCAGCGCGACAGCGTCCGTGAGGCTGTAGTCGATCTGCCCATTTCGATCGTCAACGTGCCACATGGCCAGGTGTTGGCAGGTCCCGTGCCGGAGGTCGCCAAGGCGCGCGTGCGCGGACGATGGGGCGGCATCCGCGAACTGTTGTCGGATCGCTCTGCACGCATTGTGGTGGACGCGGGACTGCAGCGTGCCGGCGGACGCTTTGTCTTCGAACGACGCGCGGTTGCGCAGCAACTGGCCACCGCACATGTCGAGGTGCTGGCCATCGATCCAGCCTGGATTGACCTGCATTTCGAGCCGCTGGAGCACCGCAACGTGGCCGTTGAGCCGCTGTTGACAGGCGAACCGGCGCCGGGTTTTCGGGTCACGGCCAACTCCGTGCATGTCGAGCCAGCCAAGGTCGATGTCTCCGGACCGGCGAGCCAGGTGCGCAAGCTCGATGCCATCAAGACGGCGGCTGTCGATGTCGCGGGAGCGGACCATGACGTCCACACTTCCGCGCGCATTCAGGTGCCGCCTGGCCGCACGCTGCGTGTCGCGCCGGAAGACGTGACCGTGAACGTGCACTTGGAGGAACAGTCCCTGACGCGATCGCTGCCGCCGCAGCCGATTGTCGTGCGCGGTTGCCCGCAAGGCAGTCGTTGCACGTTGGATCCATCGGAGGTCGAGTTGCGCATCGAGGGCCCCGCCCGCGCTGTCGGCGCCTTTGCCGTGCAGCCGCCGGACAACGTCGTGTACGCGGATCTGACGGGCCCCCTGTCGCGCGGCGAGCACTCGGCTCGGCTGGGCGTCAATGCAGTCAAGGGGTTGACCATCACGCCATCGCCCGCAGTTGCAAAGTTCGCGGTGGTGAGCGAGAAGGCGGACCAACCCTAGCAGCCTGTCGGTGTCGGTGGCGTGACGTGAGTTCAATAGCATACGCGATTGAGCGCAGCATCTCCAACAGACTCCCAAACTGCCAGCCTTTCCGGGGGCACAGCGCTTGGCCTTGATCGTCCAAAAGTTCGGCGGCACCTCCATGGGTTCCATCGAGCGCATCCAAAACGTCGCACGTCGAGCTGTCGCCACGCACAACGCTGGCAATCAGGTGGTCGTTGTGGTGTCAGCGATGGCTGGCGAGACCAACCGGTTGCTCGCGCTGGCCGGTCAGATCACCCAGCGCCCCCACGATCGCGAGATCGACGTACTGTTGGCTACGGGCGAGCAAGTGTCGATCGCGCTGCTCGCCCTGGCCATTGAGGAACTAGGCTGCGACGCGCGCAGTTTCCTCGGCCATCAGGTGCAGATCCGCACAGATGGCGTCCACGGCAGTGCGCGGATTCGCACCATCGACGCCACACCGGTCGAAGAAACGCTGCAGCGCGGCGCCATCGTCGTCGTCGCCGGCTTTCAGGGCGTGGACGAAGACGGTGACATTACGACCCTCGGGCGCGGCGGCAGCGACCTGTCGGCCGTCGCGATGGCGGCAGCACTCAAGGCCGACGCGTGCGAGATCTACAGCGATGTCGACGGGATCTACACGACCGACCCCAACATCTGCGAGAAGGCACGGCGCATCGACCGCATCAGCGGCGAAGAAATGCTCGAACTCGCCAGCCTGGGCGCCAAAGTCTTGCAGGCGCGTTCTGTCGAATTCGCCCTGAAATACAAGGTCCCGATTCACTGTCGCTCGTCGTTTCACGAGGGCCAGGGAAGCTGGGTCGTGCCTGAGGAGCTGAACGTGGAAGGAGCCATCGTCACGGGCGTCGCCTACGACCGCAACAGTGCCAAGCTGACCGTGACGGATGTTCCGGATGTGCCCGGCACGGTTGCCGCGCTGTTCCAGCCGCTGGCGGACGCCCACATCAACGTCGACGTAATTGTCCAGAATATCTCGTTTGGTGGCCGGACGGACGTGACCTTCACGGTGCCGCGCAACGAGGCTGACCATGCCGTTGCTCTGGCCAATGCCGCCGGCAAGGTTCACGGCTGGGGTGAGTTGCTGTGCGACAAGAACGTGACGAAGATTTCCGTGGTGGGCGCCGGCATGCGTTCGCAGCCGGGCGTCGCGTTGCGCATGTTCGCGGCGCTGGGCGGAGCCGGCATCAACATCCAGCTGATTTCGACCAGTGAGATCAAGATCTCGTGCGTCATCGACGACAAGTTCACCGAACTCGCGGTGCGCGTGCTGCACGATGCCTTCCAACTCGAAAGCCCGCCCGCCGAGCGCGGGACTTGATGGCGGCCGCGCTGGCGCAGGTCGGCACAAGGACGCGCGAATGCGCTGTGCCAGAACGGGCCCGACGCCGCGAACGATACCCACAAGATCAGATGCTTGCAGACAAGTCGCCCGCCCCCGGCACATGAGCGCCAGGTCCACAGCCACCCTGGTGCCCACGCCCGGCACGGCGCGCCAATCCGATGGGTGTGCGGTCGTCGGGTCGATGCACCCCAGTGCCGCCCGCTGTTGGCCCTGTTCGGCGTGCAACGGTCTGGCCTCGAACCGATCTGGCGTTGCACCGTCGACCGACCCGCGCAGTTGCGCGAGCGCCGCCAGACCAGCGAGCACCAAGAGGCGGGCCACCGCTGGGTCCGTCCGCCAGGGGCGGTCGCACTTCATGGCCAACCCCATGATTCCATGATGCTGCCAGCAGGTCTCGCGCGGGCCCGCACCCAGCCGGCATCGCGCATGCTGCACCAACCGCCGCTGGCGACGATGACGTGGTCGAGCAACGCCAAGCCGCACACCTGCGCCGCGGCGCCGAGCCGACGCGTGAAATCAAGATCCGCCCTGCTCGGCTTTGGATTGCCGCTCGGGTGGTTGTGCACCGCAATCAGCGCCACCGAGCCGGCCGCCAGCACGGGCCCCAGCAGTTCACGCGGCACTGCGGCCACTCCGGTTGCCGTACCGATCAGGCGATGCTCGCTGACGATGCGGCGTTCCTTGTCCAAGCCGACAGCAACCAGCATCTCGACATCCTCCAGCGCAAGGTCGCGGAACCGCGCGACAATGCAAATCGGAGAGCGCAGACGTGGACCGGGCCGGCCTGCATCCCCCCTTGCGCCCACCAGCGTGCACTGCGAGTCTGTCATGCGCACCTCCGTCAGCGGTGGCGAGGCGTAGCAGGCAACGTGCCAAGACGTGGCGAACACAATTTATCTGTCATTTCATTAATGTGCACGATCGCGGCGCTGGCGCACCGAGTCTCAGTCTCAGTCCCAGTCGCAGTCTCGCCGGCACCGGGCAGGCGGAGATCCCGACGCGCTCCAGCGGGAACACGGACCATCCATTCGCGCGACAAGGCCAAGAACAGCGCTTTTCCTTGACCGGACAACGGTCGCAGCCACAATGATCGAATGAACAGCGGGGCTTCCATGTGCGCGTTCCTCGATTTCTTCGCTTCTCTCCGGCGCATCGGTGCGCCGTTGCTCTTTGCCGGCGCGTGCTGCCTGAGCGCCTGCAGCACGGCGGGTGGGGTCTCGCCGGGCGCGGGAGGGAGCGACACGAGCCTGACCGTCACGATTTCCGCCCCGCCAACGCTGTCGACGGGTCCGGCAATCGTGTCTGGATCGATGAGCGTTTCGGGCAAGATCACGGTGCCCAAGGGCATCACACCAAAGAAGGTCACTGTCCAAGTCGGCGCAACGATAGTGGATGCCAAGATCAACGGCACGGCTTTCAGCCTGGCGCAGCCGATCGATACCCTCAAGTTCAAGGACGGAACGGCTACGGTCGTGGTCACGGCTACGGGCACGAGCGACGCATCCGGATCAGCGCAAGTCAATGTTCAAATTGACAATACTCTGCCGGTCATCGAGATCCTCACGCCCAAGGACGGCGAAGTCACCGTGGGCAAGGTGCCGATCCAAATCAAGGTCGCGGACAAGAACTTGCAGTCCGCGACCCTGCAATGGGGTCTCTACGGAGCCGACGGCAGCGCTCCCGAGGCGTTTCAAGATCTTTTGCCGACGACCGGACTCAGCGTGACCAAACCTGGAACTTACTCGTTCATGCTCGATCGCTCGTCGGAACCGACAGCGCGCGTGATGCTCAGGCTGACGGCCATGGACAATGGCAAGAATTCCGCGCAGGAAGCAGCGCTGTCGATCTATGGGGTCAGGCCACCGCACTTCGTCGGCAACAGCGGCGACGGCGATGGGTTTCAGGATGAGATCCGCGACATGCAGATCGCCAACATGAATGGGGACGGTGTCGTGGACGCGGTGCTGGCGACCTCGACAGGCGTTGCCATGCGCTTTGGCATTCCGGTTCTGGGTGACAATGGCGAACCGACTGGCAAGGGATCCGGGCATTTCGAGCAGTTGCCCGATCCCCCGCCCGACACGATCGTGATCACCGGCAAGAAGATTCCGGGCGGCTCGATGACCCACGTGCTGCTGACCGATCTGGACGGCGATGAAGACTTGGACGTCATCGCCGTCGGCCAGGCCAAGGTGGAGGGCCTGGGCGACGCGCCCGTGGCGTGGGCACTGCTCAACGTGCAATACGACAAGGTAGACAAGGTGACAAAGATCGTCACGCCGGGTCGCGCCCTCAAGCTCCTGGATACCATGGTATTGCCGGATGATGCACTCAGCGCGGCGCTGGGCGATTTCAACCGGGACGGCTTGCAGGACCTCGTGCTGGGTTCCAAGAACGACAAGGGATTGACGAC
>Ga0172368_10007906_pt1 | contig 10963 bp, 8 predicted proteins | sample Lak11m_FD_114540 | JGI IMG/M metagenome (GOLD analysis project Ga0172368, IMG submission 114540) | Freshwater microbial communities from Kabuno Bay, South-Kivu, Congo - kab_022012_11m | ecosystem: Environmental > Aquatic > Freshwater > Lake | place: Democratic Republic of the Congo: South-Kivu...
CGTCAAAGGCTTCCAGGCTCATGCCGATGATGCTCTTCGCTATTTGTGGATGGACTGCCAGTCGGTGATAGGTGATCATCCTCTTAGTTTAGCTCTTTTTCTCTATTCCGCCACAAGTCTAATTTTTGCGGATGGTGTAATACGTAGCCGGTCAAGCCAGGATTGCGGCGCAGATCAAGAATTTCACTCTCGTACATCTGGCCCTGGTAGTAATAGAGGGGGAAGCGGACAGTCTGGGAGACTTCGTCGTAAATAGCGAGATAGAAGACATCCGAAGGAATCGCGCGCTTGCATTGTTCGTAGATGGCCTGGATGACCTGCTTGAGGTTTAGGCCCGAGGCGATCGCCGTGCCGATTCGGTTAGAAATTTCCATCAATTCGGCGCGGCGCGCCGTTTCGGCAAACAGGCGCGCGTTCTCAATCGCGACGCCAGCCTGGGCAGCAAAGGTATTCAGACGCTCGGCGTGATCGGATGTGTAGAAATTGCGCACGGTGCTGTGCAGGTTGATAAAGCCAAATAAATCGCCCTTGACCCGGATCGGCGCGCCGACATATGATTTCACCCAGCTGGATGTGGGGGTTTTAACCCAACCCGCGGTAGAGGTATCGGGGATCACAACGGGCAGGTTGGTCCTGGCCATTTTTTGGAGGGTGGGGGTGGTTTCCAGCAGCAACCGGACGGGGGCGGGCTGCTCGGTCAGACCGCGTTCGGCGTACCCTCGGCCCAGCACAAAACTGGCGGATTTCTTATATGGGTCAATCAACATGATATTAGCTGAATCATGAGGTACAACCCGGTCAACATTGGCCAGAATGCGGTCCAGCACTTCATCCAGTTGAAGTGTATTGGTCAGCAGGATAGCCGTGTCGCGCAGGGCTTCGGCGAGGTTGCGCTGGTCCTGCTCGGCCTGTTCGGCATTTTTGCGCTGGGTAATGTCGCGCAAGATTACAAGCCGTCCGCGAAATTTGCGCCCGGCATCCTCGAGATTGGCCGCGCGAATTTCCAGCCAGCGATTTTGCGGGGCATAGTATATTTCAGTCTGATTCCTCGGTCCTTCAAAGGCCTTAACCATTTGGGCGAAATATTCGCCCAGCACGGTTTGAATCGGCTGACCGATCGGGCTTTTTTGTTTCGAAGCCAACAGACCGCAGGCGGTTTCATTGATGTCCATGATCTGATACGCGCTGTCGAGGACGATCATCCCATCCACCATGTGGTCTATCAGCGTATCGCGCGCGATCGGGATCAGCTCAAAAATTTGCTGGCGGAACAGTACCACCGAGTAAATCACACCAACCAGCGAGAAAGTGAGCGGGGTGATATCCAATCCATACATTGGACTGAACCCGCTGATGTAAATAAGATTGCCCAGGCCGGGAATGGCCAGGGCTACCACCAAAGGCCAGATGCGGTTGCGATACGAGCGCGGATAGCGTGATATCGAATGAATCAGGATATACACGCCCGCCAGGATGACCGCGTACGAATATATGATATTGATCCAGAACCATGGTCCATGCGTCGCGGTTACGCTCTTGCCAAACTTTTCAACCAGATCAGATTCCAGCCAGATCAAGTAGTGGAAGTCGTTGGTCAGGGCGATCAGGACGGTTGCGGCAGGGAAGACGAGCATGATGGCCCAGCGGCCGGCGGTGAGCCATTCGCGCCGCCCGGTGTATTCCAGGGCGAAGCGCAGCCAGGCTGGCGCAAGGCTGGCGATTGATATGTAGACGCATTTGAACCAAATGTTGGTCCAAAATGGATCTGTCGAAGTCAATGCCAGCGAGTTGGCGAAAACCCAGCCGGCGACACCCAGCAGGAAAACCGCAAAAGGCAGGCTGCCTGGCGCTGAACGGCGAAAATAGATCACCAGCGCGAGCGAAATGGTGAGGAGGGTCGTCAGAAGGTAGATGACGGAAAGGGTTGTGACCTGCATGCGTTAGCGCCTGGCGATTTTGCCTTTCAATGGCGAACGGCTGCTACAGCCAGAGAGATCTGGCCAGAATGTTCTTGCGTGTGTGTATTGAACTGGAGCAGGCGGAAACCCAACCGCCAGAAGCTGCCCTTCTGTTGAAGGAAATCATCGGGCAGTCTGCGTAGAAGTTCAACTGTCTCCGCCTGGCTGCGCTGATAGGCGTCCAGCAAGCGCTCTAGCGTTTCATAGGCACTGACCGTAGCCTGGACGCGTGCGTCGAGGTTGCCGGCGAAGCCGTCGGTCACGCGTTCTTCGCTAAAATATAAATCTTGAATGGCGGACTGAATATCACGTTCGTTGTGGAGCAGGTGGGCGACAATTTCCTTAACCGTCCATTCACCCTGCGCGGGGCGCAAGCTGGCATCCTGTTCACTGACGCCTGTCAGAATCTGGGCAAGTCTAACCCAATCGGCGGCGTAGCAGCGCGCCAACTCATCGGCCAGCCCGGCAGGAGTCATCGGGATTTCAGGGATGGCGCGGCGCGACAGCTGCATTTTGGTTTTTTTCTTGATTGGGCCGCGGTAAAACCCAACCTCGATCACATCGCCAGCCTGGCGGTGCTGCAGGGCCGCGATCACCGACGGGTACTCGACCGCAGATTTGCCATCAATTTCCACTACCACATCATTTTTGCGCAGTCCGGCGGCATGACCGCCCATGCCATCCACAACGGTGTCGATGCGCATGCCGCGTTCGACGGGCACATCCAGTTCAATTGCGCGTTTTTTATCAAAGTCGCCGAACCCGAGGCCCATCATCGGCCGGTTGACAATGCGCAGGTCCGGTCCGTTTTCCAGGGTCGAGAGCAGATTGCCAAGGCCAAGATTCCAGCCGGCGTCGATTTGCTTGAAGGCCGAAGCCCAGGCGTGCTCCTTCTCCAGATCGAAGTGTTCCAGGGTTAGCATGCAGACGCCGTTGTCCAGCAGGTTGATCAACACGCGAACGTGGCTGGGGCCGGGGTCATCCCGGCCTTGCCAGATGAACTGAACTTCGCGGTCAGGCTGCAGCTTGGTGAATTCACCGCTGGCATAATACCCGCTGTTCCAGGCGATAAAGAAGCGGCCGCCCGGGCGCGGGTCAACCGTGGCGGTATCGCACAGCCATTCGCGCAGAGCGGTTGCATTGGTAAAGGCGCGATAGATCAACGCGGGGGGCACACGGAAACTATTCACATACTTTAGACTGGTCGCCATTGCCCCTCCAAATTTTTGCTAGATGAATGATGTCAAGGATTAATTGGATTATACCTTAAGGAAAGATGGGCGATTCTTCTGGCACAGTGAAGGTTGCGCCAATACGCACTGCAGATTTCTCGCGTCTCGGCGAACAGCGCAGAACCAGACTCCGAGGGATTTTTATAACTCGTTATGGGTTTCGTTCAAAACCAGTTGGACGCGGGTTACGCGCGCAGCGGTGGGGTCCAACCCGAGGGCCGAGAGAACTTCCTCAGGGCGGCCGGTAGCGCCTTCGCGGGCCGAAAGACGCATCACTAAAACCGGCCAGCCGCCTTCGGGGGCATCCATCTGCAGAGCGAAAATTAGAGGGCGCAAGTTGTATGGTTTACTGCGCCAGACGCGTGGAAGCTCGGCTGCGGCGAGAATCTCGCTCACGGCGCGCGCCAAGTCGAGGTCAGGCGGCATTTCACGCACGATGGCGCGGTATTCGGCGGCGCTGACCAGGGTTTGCAGGGCGGGCAAGTTGAGCGGGATGACCGCAGCGTCGTCTATGAGCAGGCCGGGCGGCGCGCTGTGCTGCAGCTTGCTGGCGACTTCCTGGGCGTCGAGAGCATGGTTTAGCCACAGGTCGAAGATCTCGCAGTTGGAGGTGAAACCCAGCGGCAGGGCAGAAGCCATGTGAAAGCGCGGGCGAGGGTTGAAGCCCTGGCTGAAGGCGACCGGCAGGCGCGCGCGGCGCAGGGTGCGTTCCCAACCGAGCTGCATATCGAGGTTGCCGACATAGCGCAGCTCACTGCCGCGCTGGTAGTGGATGCGGTAGCGGGTGAGTGTTTCGACGGTCATGGCAGGTCCCGTTCTGCAGCCATCGCTGCGGCCTCGGCAGGCCGAGCTGGCGGGCGCCTGCGGATCACCGGCGGGCACTTCCAGGCTTCGGCTGGTGTCTTGACACGGATATCGTTGAACTTGGGCAAGATGCCGCAGGCAAAGCACTGGTCGCGGCAGTCACTGCGCAGCTGGCCGCTGCGGCTGCGGGCAAATTCTTCTTTGAGGAAGGACGGACGCACCGCCGAACTGATATGGTTCCAAGGCAAGACTTCGTCGAGAGGACGGGCGCGGTGGCTGTAAAAATATGGGTCCAGCCCGCAAGCCTCAAAGGCGCTGACCCACAGCTCGTAGCGATATTGATCTTGCCAGGCGTCAAACTTAGCGCCCAACTGCCAGGCTTTTTCGATCACATCGGCCGTGCGGCGGTCGCCGCGCGAAAGCCAGGCCTCTAAGAGGGTCACCTCTGGGGCGACCCAGGTGAGTTTGAACCCGGCGCCGCGCAGCGCCCCGCGCAGGAGCGACTGTTTCTGGCGGATTTGCTCGACCGTATCACAAGACACCCATTGGAAGGGGGTGTGGGCCTTGGGTATGAAGGTGCTGACGCCTGCGTGAATTTTAACGCGCCCGCCGTGATGGCGGCGGCCTTCGGCAAGGACCATGCGGCAAGTGTCGATGATGGCCTGGACATCTTCCAGGGTTTCTTCGGGATGGCCAATCATGAAGTACAGCTTGATGGTGGTCCAGCCGTGGGCGAAAATTTCGCGAGCGGTTTCGAGCAGTTGAGTGGTGCTGATTGGCTTGTTGATCACCTCGCGCATGCGTTCGGTGGCAGCTTCGGGCGCGAGGGTAAACCCGCCGCCCGGGCGCAGTTGTTTCAATCCATCCATCAGTTCCACTGAAAAGGACTCGATGCGCAGCGAAGGCAGGGCCACTGAAATTTTACGATCGCCAAAACGCTCGCTGACCGCGCGGACCAGCTCGCCTACGTGGGTGTAATCGGAGGAGGAGAGCGAGAGCAGGGCAACTTCTTCGAAGCCGGTCTGATTGAGGGCTTCTTCGATCGTGTCGAGAATTTCCTGGACCGGACGCTCGCGCACCGGGCGGGTAATCATACCGGCCTGGCAGAAGCGGCAGCCGCGTGTGCAGCCGCGCATGATTTCGATGGCGATGCGATTATGGACGATATCGACCGAGGGCACCAGCAGGCGGGTGACCGGGCGGGGCAGCTGGGCGACAATGCGTTTCAGCACCGGCAGAGCGGCGGCCGGGTCCAGTTTGCGGGCTGGCTGCGGGGTTCCGTCCGGGTTGTAGTCGACCGCGTACAGGCGTGGGACATACACACCGTCGATGCGCGCCAGGCGCGTCCACAGGGCTTCGCGCGGCTGCCGGGAGGTTTTCCATGCATTATAGGCGTCGATGATATCGTGGATGACTTCCTCGCCCTCGCCAACCACAAAGGCATCGATGAAAGGCGCCATGGGCTCCGGGTTGAAGGCGGCGTGGCCGCCCGCGATGACCAGCGGGTACGTGCCGTCGCGGTCGCTCGAGCGAATGGGCAGGCCGGCCAGATCCAGAATGTTCAGGACATTGGTGTAGAGGGTTTCGTAGGGCAAGGTGAAGGCCAGGATGTCGAAATCCAACAGCTTATGCTTGCTTTCGAGCGCGTAAAGCGGGATGCCTGCCGCGCGCATTTCGGCTTCCATGTCCATCCAGGGAGCATAGGCGCGTTCGGCCAGGGCGTCCGCGCGGCGGTTGATCTGGTCATAGAGAATGGCCAGGCCCAGATTGGGCAGGCCAAGGTCATAGATATCTGGAAAAATCAGCGCGACGCGCGCGGCCACGCTGTCCCAGGGTTTGACGACCTGGTTAAGCTCACCGCCGACATACCTGCCAGGTTTCTGGACTTTCAGCAGGATTTTATCCAGGCGGACATCAATTTGTTCGGGGGTCAGGTTCATACGGATTCCTCTATCAGCCTTCTACCGATAAGCAGCCCTGGGCCGTCAACCGATCAGGGGATCATTTCAATGCGATGGTCGAAGATTTCGACGTCAGTGAAATGTTTGGCGGTGAAGTCGAGCACGGTCTGTAAAACGCGCTGGCACTGCGGCGCTTCGTTGCTGACCACCGCGCAAGTCAAGACAGCCTCTTGCCAGCGGTCGAGCAGGTCCACTTCCGCGACGGAAACGTTAAATTCGCGGTGCAGCCGGGCGAGCAGCGGGCGGAGGCGGCTGCGTTTTTCTTTGAGCGACATACAGCCTGGCAGCTGCAAGTGTACATTCAACACGGCAAGCGGCATATTCCACCTAACGGTGCTTACTTATAACCGAATCGGCGGAGCGCGTCAATTGTCCAATTTGGGCGAAAGATGGTTATTTTTCGGGTGACTGACTGTATAATTAAGAAAAACAGCAATTGAAGGATGACAAGCGAATGCCAAAACCTCATGAAAAGCGGACCACGAAGCGGCGCCATCTGATTTATTACCTGCACGTGTATGATTTGCTGGATAATGAGCTGATCGGGCATATCGTTGACATCACGCCTGAAGGGTTGATGATCATCGGGGATAAACCGGTGCCCGTGGAGCGAGATTTCAACCTGCGCATGACCTTGCCTTCCGAGATCATGGGGCGCGATACCCTGGAGTTTGAGGCAAGGTCGATCTGGTGCAAAAAGGATGCCGACCCGACTTTATATGGGACCGGTTTTCGTCTGAAGGATGTGGACAGCGAGGAAAGCCGGATTATCCGGCGCTTGATTAAGGATTTTGGTTTTCAGGATTGAGCAGGGCGCAGGGGGGGCCATTTGCGATGGAGCGCCAGTTTTCCCGGTCGCACAGATGAGCGGTATGCGTCTCTGAGCAACAGAGACGATCCTGACAAGACCGGTAGGTCTATCCGAACAATCTGGCAGGGGGCAGCATGCGTTCCCGCGAGCGTCATGAGGGCATTTGTTTTGTGACTTGCAGAAACCAACTGCGGGGGTTACAATCCTCGCCTGAGTTGTCGAATGAACCAATATACACAGAAAACGGATATCAACGCGATTTACCAGGCCACCCTGGACTATTTGTATACATTTGTCGATTACAGCCTGACGCGCAATTTTCAGTATTCGCCTGAAAAGTTCAACCTGTTGAGAATGGAAGAGCTGCTGGGCTTGCTCGGCAACCCGCACCTGGCCTGTCCGGTCATTCACATCGCGGGGACGAAGGGCAAAGGCTCGACCGCGGCGATGATCGCGAACGCGCTGGTGTGTTCGGGGCTGCGGGTCGGCTTTTATACGTCGCCACACCTGCAGGAATTCAATGAGCGGATCCAGGTGGATGGGAATGCGATCAGCGAGCGCGCGTTTGTTGAGCTGGTTGAAGAAGTCAAGCCGATTCTGGGCAAGCTGGAGCAGCCGCCGACCTTTTTTGAGATTGTGACTGCGTTGGCCTTCCTTTATTTTGCGCGGCAGAAAACCGACGCGGCTGTGATTGAGGTTGGTCTGGGCGGGCGGCTTGATTCGACCAACGTGGTGCAGCCGCTGGTTTCAGTGATCACTTCATTGTCGATGGATCACATGGCGGTTTTGGGGGACACGCTGCCCAAAATCGCATATGAAAAAGCAGGGATCATTAAACCGGGGCGGCCGGTGGTCAGCGCGCCGCAGCTGGATGAAGCCGCACAGGTGCTGGAGAAAGTCGCCGCCGAGCGCGGCGCCGCGCTGACCGTGGTCGGGCAGGATTACCGTTTCACCGCGCTTAAGCATGGGCTGGAGGGGCAGAGCTTCCTGCTCTGGCGGGGTGACGAGCAGAGCCAGATCGACGCCTACCTGGACGGCGGTGGCGAGATCCCGGCCGGACACCAGTATGATATTCCGCTGCTCGGGTATCACCAGATCCAAAACGCGGTGACGGCTTACGCGGCGCTGCAGGCGGCGCGGGAGGCCGGTCTGCCGGTCAGCGATCAAGGGATTCGCGCAGGATTCCGCAGCACGGTCTGGCCAGGCCGGTTTGAAATTTTGCAGCGTGAGCCGCTGCTGGTGATCGACTCGGCGCACAACCGCGATTCGGCTTTACGCCTGCGCCTGACTTTGGACGATTACCTGCCTGCCAAGGATGTAATTCTGGTCTTTGGCGCGTCTGAGGATAAAGATATCAGCGGGATGTTCAGCGAGCTTTTGCCGCGGGTGAAACGGATGGTTGCGACCCAGTCGGTCCACCCGCGGGCGGCGAACGCTGAAAACCTGACCATGCTCGCGCACCGCTACGGTACGCCGGCGCGCGCCGTGGTTCCAGTTGAAAACGCATTAGATCTGGCGCTTGACATCGCCAAACGTGAAGACGCCGCTGTGGTCGCCGCGGGCAGTCTTTTTATTGCCGCTGCCGTGCGGACGGTGTGGCAGGAGCGGGCTAAGCAGCCGCGCAATGCAGGGAATGGTTAAATTGGCCAATAAACGAGAAGACAGTTTCTTTATGAAAGATGAATGGTCGCGGGGCGATCCAGAAGATTACTCGGGCAATCTGCAGCAGCGCACCGAGGAGCTGTATCGTATCCCCGACGCCGAGGTTGACGATGACGGTGTGATCGAGTGCATGGCGTTTGTCATGCGCGATATGCTGGTGTTCCCGCGCATGATCTCCCCGGTGTTCATTGGTCCGGGGCCTAACCAGATCGCGGTGCAGGACTCGCAAGCCAATGAAGAAACTTTGATCGCGCTGGTCCAGCAGGACCCGGAAGTGGACGAACCAGGACCGGAAGATTTTATGCCGGTGGCGGTTGAGATCGCCGTGGGGCGTCTCTTGACGCTGACCGATGGCAATAATTCCGCGCTGGTGCAGGGACGCAGGCGGGTCGAGATTGTCGAGTTCGTGCAGTTTGAGCCGTATTTCCGCGTGCGAGCCCGGCCGATTGACGAGCCGACCGTGGTTGACCGTGAACTAGACGCATTGATGCGCACGACACGCGACCTGTTTGAGAAGTGTGTGCAGCTTGACCGCAGCCTGCCGGACGAAGCGCATTTATTCTCAATCAATATCCCCGAGCCTGGCTGGCTGGCGGACATGATTGCCACAGCCATTTCGCTGCCGTTTAAAGAGCGCCAGTCGCTGCTGATGATGGCTGACCCGCGTGAGCGTTTGAAACGATTGAACTGGCTGCTGGCGCAGGAACTGGATGTGCTGCAGCTGGAAGATGAAATTCAGAACAAAGTTCAGAATGAGGTCGACCGCAGCCAGCGCGAGTTCTACCTGCGCGAGCAGATGAAGGCAATTCAGACCGAGCTGGGCGAAGGCGATGTCTGGATGCGCGATCTCGCCGAACTGCGCGAAAAGATCGACAAGATCAGCCTGCCGGAAGAGGCGCGCAAGGTCGCGTTGAAAGAGATTGACCGGCTGAACCAAATGCCGGCTATGGCGCCCGAGGTTGGCATTATCCGCACTTACCTGGATTGGATTCTGGAACTGCCCTGGTCAGAAATGACCGAAGACAACCTGGACGTGCAGCACGCGGCCAAGGTGCTGGACCTGAACCACTTTGGGTTGAAAGACCCCAAAGATCGTATCCTCGAATATATCGCTGTGCGCAGCCTGAAACCCAAAAAATTGCGCCAGCCGATCCTGTGCTTCTCCGGCCCGCCGGGAACAGGTAAAACTTCGTTGGGGCGTTCGATCGCTGAGGCGTTGGGGCGCAAGTTCGTGCGCGTTTCGCTGGGCGGCGTGCGCGACGAGGCTGAAATCCGCGGGCACCGGCGCACGTATATCGGCGCGCTGCCGGGCCGAATTTTGCAGACGATGCGCCGGGCAGGCACGCTCAACCCGCTCTTCATGTTGGATGAAATCGATAAGCTGGGGGCAGATTTCCGCGGCGATCCCGCCGCGGCGCTGCTGGAGGTGCTTGACCCCGAACAGAATTATGCCTTCTCGGATCACTACCTGGAAATCGCCTACGACCTGTCCAAGGTGATGTTTATCACCACCGCCAATTCGTTGGGCAGCATCCCGCCTGCGCTGCTGGACCGGATGGAAGTGATCGATTTCCCGGGCTATATCGAGGAAGAGAAACTGGAGATTGCGCGGCGCTACCTGATCCCGCGCCAGATGGAAGAAAGCGGGCTGGAAGAAAAAGAGGCAGATTTCAAAGAAATCGCGCTGCGCCGGATCATCCGCGAGTACACGTATGAGGCGGGTGTGCGCAATCTGGAGCGTGAGATCGGACGGATGTGCCGCAAGCTGGCCCGTTTGAAATCGGAGAAGAAGACTTTCCCGACCCGCATCGTACCCGCGACGGTTGAGCGTTTCCTGGGGCCGCCGGAGTTCTTCCAGTCGGAGGCTGAACGGCAGGATGAGGTGGGGGTTGCGACCGGCCTGGCCTGGACGGAGATGGGCGGCGAGATCATGCCGGTGGAAGTGGTGATCCTGGAGGGCAAGGGCAACCTGCAAATCACCGGGCAAATCGGGGAGATCATGCAGGAATCGGCCCAGGCGGGCTTGTCTTACTTGAAATCACACTGCCGCGAATTTGAGCTGGACCCCAATTTGTTTGAAGGGCTGGACATTCACATTCACGTGCCGGAGGGCGCGGTACCAAAGGATGGTCCCAGCGCGGGTATCACCATGGCGACCGCCTTGATCTCGGCTTTTACCGACCGCAAAGTGCGCAAGGAGATCGCCATGACCGGCGAGATCACCCTGCGCGGTCGGGTGCTGCCGATCGGCGGCGTGCGCGAGAAAGTGCTGGCGGCGCACCGTTCCGGGTTGAAGACGATCATCATGCCGGAGCGCAATAAAAAAGATCTGGTGGATGTGCCCAAGAAGGTGCTATCTGAAGTGAAGGTGGTCACGGTGGAGCATATGGACCAGGTGCTGCCCGTGGCGCTGCACGGGCCTGAATCGCGCCCAGAAAACTGGAGATTCAAGCCACGGCCGCCCGAAGAGGATGACAGAGACGGCAAAGACGAAGATTAATAGACTTGTGGCGGAATAGAGAAAAAGAGCTAAAC
>Ga0172368_10007909_pt1 | contig 10962 bp, 5 predicted proteins | sample Lak11m_FD_114540 | JGI IMG/M metagenome (GOLD analysis project Ga0172368, IMG submission 114540) | Freshwater microbial communities from Kabuno Bay, South-Kivu, Congo - kab_022012_11m | ecosystem: Environmental > Aquatic > Freshwater > Lake | place: Democratic Republic of the Congo: South-Kivu...
AAACTCGCTATTGTCATTCTGAGCGGGTTAACCCCTAACCTTCATCCACGGCGAAATTTCAGCGAAGAATCCGTTCGTGGCGCTCAGACAGGTGTCCGGGCGACCACGGATTCTTCGCTGGTGTCATGCCGTAACGCGAAATTAGGGACAGACCCGCTCAGAATGACAAGCGGTCGAAGCGCTTGGTAGCGACTTTTGCGGTATTGCTAAAATTCTGTTCCAGGAGCACCGATGAAACAAGTCATTGCCACCGCTGCGGCCCCCGCAGCCATCGGCCCCTACAGCCAGGCTGTGCGAGCCGGGGGCTTCGTTTTTTGCTCTAGTCAGCTCGGCCTCGATCCTCAGACGGGCGCGCTCCGTGAAGGCGTAGCCGCGCAAACCGAACAGGTGTTGGATAACCTGGCGGCCGTGCTCGCCGGGGCCGGCGCCAGTTTTGCCGACGTGATGAAGACGACGCTCTACCTGGTGGACATGGCCGACTTCGCCACCGTGAATGCGATCTATGGCCGGCGTTTCGCCAGCGACCCGCCGGCGCGTGCGACCGTACAGGTCACGGCTTTGCCGAAGGGCGGGCTGGTCACTATCGAGATGATTGCTTACGTGGGAGGATAAACATGGCGCTCTTGCTGACCCGCGCGGATGTGCAGTCTGCGCTGACCATGACCGACGCGATTGACGCAGTGGAAGAGGCGTTTCGACAACAACACCAGGGCGCTGCGCAACTGCCCCTACGCACCCCGATTCGGATTCCGCAGCACAAAGGGGTGGTATTATTCATGCCGGCGTATATCGGCGGCGAGATGGATGCGTTGGGCATGAAGGTGGTCACGGTCTATCCCGACAACCCCGCTAAACACGGCTTGCCGACCATCCTGGCTACCGTCCTGCTGAACGATCCGCGCACCGGGCAGTTGCTCGCCATCATGGATGGCGCGTATCTGACCGCCATGCGCACGGGCGCGGCCAGCGGCGCGGCCACGAAGTATCTGGCCCGGCCCGATGCCAAGGTGGTCGGGGTCTTCGGCGCAGGCATCCAGGCGCGCACGCAACTGATGGCGATGTGCGCCGTGCGCCCGATCGTCGAGGCGCGCGTGTATGATCCGATGGCCGAGTCCGCCGCCGCGTTCTGCCGCGACATGCGCCAGGCGTTGGGCATCGCGGTGCAGCCGGTGACAGCGCCGCGTGCCGCAGTCGAAGGCTGTGACATCATCGTCGCGGCCACGACCAGCAAAACGCCGATCTTCGACGGCCAGTGGATGGCGCCCGGCGCGCACATCAACGGGGTCGGCTCGCACTCGCTCGATGCGCGCGAGGTGGATTCGTTGACGATCCAGCGCAGCAAGGTGGTCGTGGATCTGCGCAGCGCGGCGATGGCCGAGGCGGGCGATCTCGTCACGCCGATCAACGCGGGCGAAATCACCGCCGAGCACATCTACGCCGACCTCGGCGAGATCGTGTCCGGCAAACCGGGACGCACGGCCGCGGACGAAATCACCTTCTTCAAGTCGGTCGGCCTGGCGATTCAGGATGTTTCAACCGCGACAAAGGTGTACGAGCTGGCGCGCCAGAAGGGAATCGGCCAGGAAGTCAGCCTGTAACCACACCTAACTTGTTCGGACCGGTCTCTGCTTGGGCCGGTCTCTGACCGAGACCTCCTTGCTCGGGCCGGTCTCTGACCGAGCCTCTCTGCTTGGGCCGGTCTCTGACCGTGCCCGGCCCGGACATTGGGATCGGTGTAAGCACATGCCGTTTGTGCCTTCCTGGACACTTGCGTTTTGTCTGTTCCTTCGTTATAATCCTGGCAGTCTTCGCTGGAGGAGGAGCCCCTTTTCTCATGAAGAAACACCAGACAGTGCAGTTTGCCCAGGCTGCGACGGAGGAGAACCTGATGGAGGCATTGCCGGACGATGCGTTTAATTTTCCGCAACTCCGCCCCGGTGATGTCGTCAACGGCCGCATTGTCAAAGCGAACCCCACCGAGATCCTCGTTGACATCAGCTACAAAGCCGATGCCATCGTGGACAGCCGCGAATTAGAGCGGCTGGATCCGGGCTTTCTGATGGGCCTTTCGGTGGGTGATCCGGTTTCGGCTTATATCGTTCAGCCGGAAGACCGGGATGGCAATGTTATCATTTCACTGCAACGCGCCCAGCAGGAACAGGACTGGCGACAGGCGGAAGACCTGCACAAGTCGCAAGATAGCTTCGATGGGGTCGTGACCGGCTATAATCGCGGCGGCGCGATCGTCAAGGTGGGCCGGGTGCGCGGGTTCGTGCCAGCTTCGCAGCTTTCGGGGCGGTGGCAGGCGCAGCAAGACACCGAATGCGATCCCGAACAACGGTGGGCCAGATTGGTCGGCCAGAAGATGCGCTTGAAGGTGGTGGAACTGGATCGCGAGCGAAATCGGCTGATCCTTTCGGAGCGCGCGGCGGCCAAAGACTGGCGCGATGAACAGAGAGATCGCCTGCTGTCGGAATTGAAGCGGGGCGATATCTTGAACGGGATCGTGACCAGCCTGGCTACATTCGGGGCCTTTGTGGATATCGGCGGCGCTGACGGGTTGATCCACTTATCCGAAATCTCCTGGCAGCGGTTGGAGCATCCGGCCGAGGTATTGCATGTCGGGCAAGAGGTTCAGGTTTATGTCCTCGGCGTAGATGACGAGAAAAAGCGCATCGGGCTCAGCCTGCGGCGGCTGACGCCCGAACCCTGGAGTGTGATTGACCAGAGATACGTGACGGGCCAGGTGGTCATGGCAAAGATCACCAAGCTCACCAATTTTGGCGCATTTGCGAAGATAGACGATACAATCGAAGGGCTGATTCACATCTCGGAGTTGGCCGATTATCGCATCAATCATCCGAAAGAGGTCGTTCACGAGGGGGATGAGGTTCACGTGCGGATCATGCGCATTGACCCGGAGCGCCGCCGCATCGCGCTGAGCCTGCGGCAAGCGTCTGAGGATGCCTATATTGAGGTGGATTGGCGAGATGGCGCTCAGGCCGCGCTGAGCGATACATCAAGCCCGACGGCGACTTTCTGAATTTATACGCGTACAACTTGGTTCGGCGCGCAAGCCGTGCAATGCGCCGGGAGATGCTGATCTGCTCAGATGCCGGGTGAGCTTAAGGAGCGGAGGTACGCGTGCGCCGCTCCTTTTTGTTTATTGCGGATGCCTGCTTACGCCTTCATTTGCAGGTTGTGCTATAATTTCGCTTGGTGGCGCAGCAAGCGCAGGAAGCGGATGTGAGTGTGGATCGTCTGTGAATCAACATCAAATTGGTCTGCGCGCCACATGCAGAGGATGAGAAACTATGGCAGACAACTTAGATCGTTTTACGAAGCACGCGCGCCAGGTGTTACAGCTTGCCCAGGAAGAAGCTGTCCGGCTCAATCATAATTACATCGGAACAGAGCACTTGTTGTTGGGGCTGGTTCGAGAAGAAAACGGTCTCGCTTCGCGCGTTTTGCGCGACCAGGGCGCGACCAGCCAGGAAGTCAGCCGGATCGTCGAACGTATGGCCCCGCGCAACCCGCGGCCGCCCTACGGCAAACCCACGCTAACCCCGCGCACCAAGCATGTCATCGAACTGGCCGTCGAAGAAGCGCGCAAGCTTAGCCACCCCAACATCGGCACCGAGCATCTGCTCCTCGGCCTGGTGCAGGAGGGAGAAGGCATCGCGGCCGAGGTGTTGCGCACGCTGAACATCGGCATGGACAAAGTGCGCACCGAAACCACCAAGGCGATCCTCGAAAGCCAGGTGCAGGAAAAGGCCACCAAGAAGAAGGAAAGCAAGACGCCGCTGACCGACCAGTTGGGCTTCGACCTGACGGCGCGCGCGGAGGCAGGCAAGCTCGATCCGGTGATCGGCCGCACAAAAGAGATCGAGCGGGTCATTCAGATCCTCAGCCGGCGCACCAAGAACAACCCGGCGTTGATCGGGGAGCCGGGGGTGGGGAAGACCGCGATCGTCGAGGGCCTGGCGCAGCGTATCATCGCCGGCGACGTGCCGGAGCCGCTGATTGACAAGCGGGTCTTGATGTTGGATGTCGGCGCGCTGGTGGCGGGGACGATGTACCGCGGCCAGTTCGAGGAACGACTGAAGAAGGTCATCGAAGAGATCACCAACACCGATGCGATCCTTTTCATAGACGAAGTCCACATGATCGTCGGCGCGGGCGCAGCCGGCAGCAGCGTGGACGCCGCCAATCTGCTCAAGCCGGCCCTGGCGCGCGGCGACTTGCAGTGCATCGGCGCAACGACGCTGGATGAATACCGCCGATACATCGAAGGCGACGCCGCGCTCGAACGGCGCTTTCAGCCGGTGCGGGTGGATGAGCCGACCATCGAGGAGACTGTCGAGATTCTCAAGGGCGTGCGGCCGGCTTACGAAAAGCACCATCAGTTGGCGATCTCGGACGCCGCTTTGGACGCGGCCGCGCGGCTCTCGGCGCGCTATGTGCCCGATCGCTTCCTGCCTGACAAGGCGATTGACCTGATGGATGAGGCCTCCAGCCGCGTGCGCATGTACAAATCGCCGCATTCCAACAGCCTGCGCGAGACGTTCCGCGAGCTGAAAACGACCCAGCGCCGGAAGGAAGAAGCGGTCGAGGCCAAACGGTACGATGACGCGCTCGATCTGCGCCATAGCGAGCTGGATCTGGAAAAGAAACTCGAACAGCTTCGTCGCGGGTGGCAGGAGCTGGCCCCGCAGCCGACGGTCGGCGAAGAGGACATCGCCGAGGTGGTCGGGATGTGGACCGGCATCCCGCTCCAACGTTTGATGGGCGAGGAGACCGCCCGGTTGTTGGAGATGGAAGGGTATCTGCACAAGCGCGTCGTCGGGCAGGAAGAGCCGGTCAAAGCGATCTCGAAGGCGGTTCGCCGTGCCCGCACCGGCCTGAAAGACCCCAAGCGGCCGATCGGCACCTTCATGTTCCTCGGCCCGACCGGCGTGGGCAAGACGCTGCTGGCGAAGAGCCTGGCGGAGTTCCTGTTCGGCTCCGAAGAGGCGCTCATCAAGATAGATATGAGCGAATTCATGGAGCGGCACAACGTCAGCCGGCTGGTGGGCGCACCGCCCGGCTATGTCGGCTACGAAGAAGGCGGCCAGTTGACCGAAGCCGTCCGCCGGCGCCCCTACTGTGTGATCCTGCTGGACGAGATCGAGAAGGCCCATCCCGAAGTCTTCAACATGCTCCTGCAGATCATGGAGGACGGCAATCTGGCGGACGCCAAAGGCCGCCGGGTGGATTTCCGCAACGCGATCATGATTATGACCTCGAACGTCGGCGCCAGCCTGATCAAGCACGGCGCCTCGCTCGGCTTCGCCACTTCCCGCGACGAGCAGAAACAGCAAGAGGACGAGTATCAGACGATGCGCGAGCGGGTGACCGATGCGCTCAAGCGCACCTTCCGCCCCGAATTCCTCAACCGTCTCGACGGTGTGATGGTTTTCCGCAATCTGACCAAAGAACAGATCACCGATATCGTGGATTTGGAGTTGAGCAAGGTGCGCAGTCAGTTGGCGGAGCAGAACATCCAGCTAGAGGTTACCCAGGAAGCGAAAGAGATGATTGCTGAGGCGGGTTATGACGCAGAGTATGGCGCCCGGCCGCTCCGCCGCGTGATCCAGGACAAGATCGAAGATCGCCTCAGCGAAGGGCTGCTGGCAGGCGAGTTCAAGGCCGGTGATACGGTCGCCGTGGTGCTCGATGCCGAGCGGCGCCTGGACTTGGTCGTGCGGCAAGCGGCAGCCGAGGTTGCGCCTTTGGAAATCAGCCCGGCAGCGGCTGTGCCAGTGCTTGCCTGAAACGGGCCGGGGAACCGCACAACAGCCGCGTGCGTCTTGCACGCGGCTGTTTTTTCGAGCAAGACTGTGAGGGTTCGTATGCGCGCCATTCGCCGTGTGAGCTTGCACCTCTTGATCGTGAGTCTGCTGCTTTGTGGTTCCGTCGTTCATGCAGCCGCCGGGCGGCCGTCGAGGCCGCCCCGACTTGTCGGGGATTCCGGAGCGCCGCACTTGCTCGGCGGGGTATTCGGGCAGCCGCCCCGTCAGGCTGATGCGTCGGCGACCTTTATGCCGGGCGAAGTCGTGATCGGCTGGCAGCCGGAACCTGCGGCGCGCGCGCAAGCCCAGCCCGGCCGGCTCGACGTGGATCGCGCCAGCCCCGCGTGGCGCACGGCGGCCGCGTCTCTGGCGGCGCGCTCTGGCCTGGCCGTGCTTGATCTTGTCCCCGAATATGGGATGGCGCGGCTGGCGGTGCCGCCCGGCGCGGAGGCAGCCGAGAGCGCGCGGCTGGCGGCCCTGCCCTGGGTCATTCATGCCGGGCCGAACTACCTCGCCCAAGCCGCCGGCTATCCGAACGACCCGCGCATCGGCGAGCAGTGGCACATGCGGCGGATTAGCGCGCCCGCAGCCTGGGAGTTGACGTTCGGCAGTTATTCCATCGTCGTCGCCGTGATTGATTCCGGCGTCGACCTGGGCCACCCGGAGTTCACCGGCCGCCTGTTGCCGGGATTCGACTATGTCAATTGGGACGACACCCCGAACGATGATAACGGTCACGGCACGCACGTCGCCGGCATTATTGCCGCGGCCGCAAACAACGGCGTGGGCGTCGCCGGGCTGGCGGCCAATGTCAAAATCCTGCCGCTGAAGGTGCTCGACAGCCAGGGCGGCGGCAACTATTACAACATCGTCACCGCGATCCGCCGCGCCGCTGACAGCAACGTCCAGGTCATCAACCTGAGCCTGGGCGGGTTCAGCGATGACCCGCTCTTGCAGGACGCGATCAAGTACGCCGCCGACCGGAACATCTTTGTGGCGGCGGCGGCCGGCAACTGTGGGTCGGGTGGCGACGGATGCACAGCAGGGGCCAACCCCATCTATTACCCGGCGGCATATGCGGGCGCGTTCGCCGTGGCCGCCTCCGACCATTTCGACAACTGGGCGAACTACTCCGGCTACAAATACTATGTGGCGCTGGCCGCGCCGGGCGGGCTGAGCGGGGATGAGATCATAAGTACGCTGCCCGGCGGCTACGGCTGGAAGTTCGGCACCTCAATGGCGACCGCGCAGGTGTCGGCCGCGGCGGCCCTGGTGTTGACCTATCAGCCCGCCGCGACCTACGCGCAAGTGGCCGACATCCTGAAGAACACCGCAGACAAGGTTGGTCCCTACACCTACATCGGCGGGCGGAACGATTGGTTCGGCGCGGGCCGGCTCAACGCGGGGCAGGCGGTGCGCTGGGCTTATCCGCCGTCGCTGCAATCCACGGCTACCGCCTACCGTTTTCTGCTGGGCGGCTCGCTCACGCAGGCCCGTGTCACGCTGCCCATCCTGAACGGGAGCGCCCAGCCGGTGACATGGCAGGCGACCGAATTGACGGGCGCATCCTGGCTGAGTTTGACGCCGGGGCGCGGCACGGCCTCATACAGCGCGCCTGACACGCTGACCCTTCAGGCCGGCCCGACGGCGCGGCCGCCGGGCAATTACGATGCCATCGTCCAGGTGCGCGCCGCGCCACCGTCCTCGATCAGTTTCCAGATTTATGTGACACTGAAGGTCACCGATGGGATACGGCAAGGGTTCCTACCGTTGATCGCCAATCAGGCGCAAGCCGCGCAGTGGGTAGACCCGGCTGCGGGAGGAATTGCGATCTATCCGACTAACGACACGCCCTACCAGGTCGGGCTGCCTTTCCCGGTCACATTCTACGGGCAGCCCCGCAACGCGCTGTCGGTCTCGTTCAAGGGCTATGTTTCTTTTACACAACCGGGTTCCGGCGCGACTGTCGCACAGAGCGCCTGTCTGCCGACCGCCGCCTTGCCGAACGATGCGATTTACGCATTGTGGCAGGACTGGAATCCGGCCCTCGGCGGCCAGGTCTTCATCCATTACCCGGACGCCGATCGCTTTGTGGTGACATGGTTCCAGATGCGGCGTTTTCCGGGCGACTTGCCGCACTCGTTTCAACTCATCCTCTTCCGAAATGGCGGCCTGCTGCTCCAGTATCGCGCGGTGCAATCGCCAGTGCAGGGCACGATCGGCATCGAGAACTGGGACGGCACGATCGCGACCCAAATCGCGTGTAACGGCGCGGGCCGACTGCCAACCGATGGTCAGGCCTTCGCACTGACCTCTGAGTTGCCCTGGCAATAGGGTTGCGCCCGCGCACGTGCTACGCGTCATTTTCGGCTTCTAAGCGTCATCATAAGTACACGAAGCTCCATAACATGGGGAGGGAGGCGCGCGTCTTGACCTCACCAAACCTGTCAGGTTTCCGAAAATCTGACAGGTCCGCGCCTTGAGATGCTATATGGGAACGCTCCGTGTGAAAGGGAGTGCGATATGGTTCGCAGGTCGCCGATCTGGGCTGTGTTGGCAACGCTGTTCAGCGTGATCGCGGTGATCGGGGTGTCGCTTCCCGATATGATGGCGCAGGCGGGCGCACGACCTGATAGCGCCCCATCGGTGATGCGTACAGGGGGGGAAGCTGGTTGGCGTTCTGGCGGCCCGTTCGGCGGCGTCGCCCAGGCCCTGGCGCTCTCGCCCGATTTTGCAAGCGACGGTCTGGCGTTCGCCTGCGGTTGGCGCGATGGGCCGAATGGGATAACGGGCGGCTATGGTATCGTCAAAACGACAGATCGCGGTGTGACCTGGACGCCGGTCTTCGCTGATGCACCGTGGACGCAGCTCGCAGTGTTGGATCTGGCGATTTCCCCGGGATTTGCTACAGACGGGATGGCCTTTGCGGCGACCGAAGACGGTTTGTTGCGCACGCACGATCGCGGCGCGACATGGGCGCGGTTGGCCGGCGGGCTGCCCGGCGCCGGCAATGATCCCGCCGCCGATGATGTCGCACGCGTTTATCTGGCCCCCAACTTTGCAGCCGAAGGCACGCTTCTGGCGCTCATGGCGAACGGCGGCCTCTTCATTTCGCGCGACCGCGGTGACACGTGGGCGAACGCGCCAGTGGCGGCTGTCGCGGCGGCCGCGTTCTCGCCGGGATACGCGACCAACGGCCGGCTGTTCGCCGTGGTGTCGGGCTTCGTCGTGAGCGCTCAGCCGAACGGCGGCGGCGCGGTTGGGTTACAATTGGCGCGCTCCACGGATCGCGGCGCGTCGTGGCAAATCCTCCAACCGCTGGAGGGCAACCGGGCCACGGATCTGCTGGAAACCGGCGAGGGCGCAGTGCTGGTCGCAACCGAGGACGGCGTCACGCGGGTGACGTTGGCTACGGCCTCGGCGGCGCGCGCAGCCATCCCGCGTATGGGCGCGGTGCGGCGCATGGCCGCGGCCGGCGATCACATCTACGCGGCGGGCGTAGACGGCCTCTATATCTCCCTCTCCGATGGCCGAGACTGGCAACACTACAGCGACACCCCTGGGACCGAGTTTCGCGCCGTCGCGGTCTGCCCGCAGTGGGGCCGCAGCCACGCGTTGATGGCAAGCAGTTACCTGGGCGTCCTGGGCACGCCGGATGACAACCTGGAGCCGTGGCGTTGGCTGGGTGGCCTGCGCGCGGTGTCCGCAAAGGCGGTGGCGGCATCGCCGGCCTACGCGACGGATGGCACGCTGTTTGCCGCGACCGAAGATGGCCTTTTCCGTAGCACGGATCGCGGCCTGACCTGGCGCCTGCTGACCCCTGGCGAACGGCCCGATCACGATTCACTCTTCTCCCAGGTGCGCATCTCCGCTGCATACGCGACCGACGGGGCGGTCTTCGCCGCCTACGGGGATCGGGCGAACGGCCGCCGTGGGTTGTATCTGTCCACGGATCGCGGCGAGTCGTGGACGCCTCTGTTTGCGCCGTTTGCGCTCGATTACCCCATGGCGTTGGCCGTGTCGCCAGCCTATCAGACTGACCGAACGATTTTTGTCGTCCAGGAAGATACCCTGCACAAGACCACAGATGGCGGCGCGACCTGGCGGCAGATTCCCATCGCGCCGGCCGGGACCTACTTTACGCCGATGCGTCTGGAAGTTTCGCCGGCCTACGCGACCGACCACACCCTCTTCGTGTCAGGCTGGGGCGGGGTGCGGCGCTCCACCGATGGCGGCGAGACCTGGAGCACGACCGGCGCGAGCGCGCCGTCGTATGGCCTGGCGGTCTCCCCCAGCTATGCGGCCGATCGTACCCTCTGGCACACCTTCCGGGCGATCGAGGGCGCAGGCGACGGCACGCCCGATTCGGCGGTCCGGCGCTCGACCGATGGCGGGGCGAGCTGGAGCTGGGCGACGGCCGGGTTGCCCGGCGTGTATGAGCCGTTCCCTGTGCCGTTGGCGGCCTCGCCGGCGTATGCAACCGACCACACCCTCTTCACGGCCCTGCGCGGACCGCTGACCGCGGGATCGCAGCGCAGCCTTTATCGCAGCCTCGACGGCGCGACGACATGGCAAGAGTTGGGGCCGGCCCCTGGCAATCTCGATTCGACCGATCTGGCCGTCTCGACCGAGGCCTTCGGCCGCTTGACCGCGCACCTCGCCACCGAGGCGGGCGTCTGGCACTATAGCGCCCAATGCGAAGAGCGAGTCGTGAACGGCGGCTTCGAGGCGGATTTCGGCTGGGAGCTGCCGAGCACAGCCTATCCCGCCAGTTACGATGCCAGCCAGCACCATGCCGGGGCCAGGAGCCTGCGCACGGGCATCGTGTCGGGGGTGGATGTTTACAGCTACTCGACCGGCCGACAGGTCGTGACGATCCCGGCCGGCGTCGAGAGCGCCGTGCTGAACTTCTGGTGGTATCCGGTCTCAGCCGAACCGCCGGCCGCGGTCACCGCCAACCGCGGTCCCTCGCCCGACATCGCGCACGCGCTCGCCCAAGGCGGGCGCCCACAATGGGTGCAGGCGGGCGATTGGCAATATGTGCTGGTCTATGCGGCAGATGGGACCCTGTTGCCGCCCGGATTGTGGACGCGCAGCAACGCGCAAGCCTGGCAATCGGGCCAGCTCGATC
>Ga0172368_10007910_pt1 | contig 10959 bp, 10 predicted proteins | sample Lak11m_FD_114540 | JGI IMG/M metagenome (GOLD analysis project Ga0172368, IMG submission 114540) | Freshwater microbial communities from Kabuno Bay, South-Kivu, Congo - kab_022012_11m | ecosystem: Environmental > Aquatic > Freshwater > Lake | place: Democratic Republic of the Congo: South-Kivu...
CGGCGACGTTCAACCTTTGCCTGTTTCATATGTCCATAATTGGTAGCCGTAAATAAAACAGGACTTGTCATATTACCCAAAAGCCTGGAAAGAAACGAAAATTTCCGGTAAAACCTGGTCCGCTCTAAAATTTTTCCGATCTGTAATTCGAGAGGTGTCATCTTTTTTGGCTCAAATACAACAGTGTTATGATCGTAAAATTTCCAATTATCTGTGAGTAAACGCCCTGAACGTTTCAACTCCTCATAAGTTTTCGTACCTTGATATGGAGTCAGAATGTTGAAAGAGAGATCATACGGTTAGAAACGACTCTTATGATCGATGTCTCCCGATGGTCGAAAGGTATTTATTTTTGCCGGCTGGTTTGCAACAGCAGTGCAGTTAAGAAAATGCCTCATGGATTCAAGGATTAAATTCATCTCTTCCGGTGAAAAATCCTTCAGGTAGCATCTCCTGAAAACTTCGGTTTTTAAATCTGTTTCCGAAATCCCAGTGATTTCATCTCGAATGGAACTTTCAAGAATCCTGATCCCGAAGGCAGAGAGTTCGTCTCCGATCCTGAACCGTTCCCCTTCCGGTTTCGAAAGGAGAATTTCGATCTGTTTCATGGTAGCTTCCTGAGTGGTATCTGACATGATTTTCAGATAAGGTGAAAGGTTTTCAGGTTGAGTTTCCTGCACCAGTTCGAGATATATTCCCGGTCAATAGTTGGCATAGCCAGTAAATTTTTTATATCTCCTGTCTGCCTGTCGCTTTGCAGTTGCTGGATCCACTCTATTTTTGAAATGACCAGGTCTTCTGCGGAGACCATCCATACAGGAATATTTTCTATCATCTTTATTGATCTCCTTGAAAATTCAAGCTTTCTGTATTCAGTTTCCTTCCTGATGATAAAATCGATCTTTAATCCTGATTTGTGATCGATCACATTGAACATTCCTTTTCTTCTGATCTCACTCTTTGCTGCTTCCCTGTTTATATAAAATCCTGATCCGAAGATCGCAGAAAAATCATCGAAGTTTGTTTCGTTCAGTTCAATAACAATATCAATATCCAGGGTCATTCTTGGAACACTGTAAACATTGACGGCAAGGCTTCCGGAAACCATATAGCTGATCCCCTTCTGATCTAAAAGTTGAGTGATGGTCTTTAACAGCTCAGCGAACATGACGAATAAATGCATATCAAATATACATTACAAACGCTTCTGTTTACACACAAACGAATAAAAATCCAGTCCGCTACTCAAACGCTTTCCGTGCTCGAAGCACAATCATATATTAGCGCATAATCTATTAAACATATTGTTTATGAAACGAGTATGCGGACTGTATGTACACAAAGATACAGTTTTTTGTGCGGCATTCAATGGTAAAAAGTATGGCCCTGTGGTGGATTACTCCACTCTTACATCATCGATCAAAGCCATGGGAAACTAACTACGTTCTGAGAGCGTAGACATTATTGCGATGGAGAGTACAGGGATGTACTGGATTTCTATATGGAACATCTTGGAAGATATGGGCTTTAAGTTGGTTCTGGTAAACCCATATCTGATCAAGCAATTGCCTGGACGCAAAAGCGATGTGAAAGACGCTCAATGGATAGCAACCTTACTTCAAAAAGGTTTATTGAAGAGTAGCCTGTTGGAGTTGCCCTTTCAGGAATTTGACATGTTATCAAGACAAAGTAACATGTGCTTGTCAAAGATGGAGCAACTATGCATTGAACAATACGCAAAGCAAATGAGGTTACTTATGGCTATTCCAGGCATTTGTAACATTTCCGCCATGATTGTCTTGACCGAAACAGGAGCAGATATGAAGGTCTTTGAGAACAGCAGTAAATTTTCCGGATGGACGGGACTGCGTCCAAGAAACGATGAGAGTGCCGGAAAATACAAAAGTACTGCTACCACCAAGGGTAATCGTTTTTTGCAAGCCGTTTTAGTTCAAAGATATATATACTATCATTAGCGTTACGTTATAGTTACAACAATATCAATTGATTAGAAAATTGAGGGTATGTGGAATACTGAAACTAAATTTTTTCAATAATCTGATATTCAAAATCATAAGCCTTGAACATTGAACTTTGAACTGCTACATCTTCATAAATTCTCCGCCTTTTCTCCAAGCGGGGAAGCATATAAGAATAAGATAGAAATTAGGCGTAAATTCGGGGCAGCGGCAAGAGAGACTGGCCGGCTTGCAAAAGATCCCTCGATCCGGGAAAAGTACACGAAAAAACTGAAACCTTGCCAGAACGTGATCAACCTGATTGTCTGCAGTAAACTCAAAGGTGATTAGGAAATCCATTGGTCACGATATCTCAATTCCTGAATTTTTATACTTTTACCTTTAAATGAGTTTTTATCGGCATAATATGACAAAACGTGAGACTAAAATACAATCCTGCAACTGGTCGTCCAATGATCCGTTAATGATCAGATATCATGACGAAGAGTGGGGGGTCCCGCTTCACGATGACAGGAAACTCTTTGAATTTATGATCCTTGACGCTTTCCAGGCCGGACTTAGCTGGAGAACAGTCCTCCATAAAAGAGAAAATTTCAGAAAGGCCTTCGACAATTTTAATGTAAAAAAGATCGCTTCCTATGGTGAAAAAGAGATTGCCAGGCTTCTTGCCGACGAAGGGATCATCCGGAACAAGGCAAAGATCAACGCCGCCATCGGAAATGCAAAGTGCTTTGTCCGGGTGCAGAAAGAATTTGATTCATTTGACAAATATATCTGGCAATTTACAGGAGGAAAAACCGTCAGGAATAAATTGAAGAAACTCTCGGAGATGAATGTCTCTTCCAGGGAATCGGATCTCATGAGTAAAGATCTGAAATCAAGAGGATTCAAATTCGTCGGAACGACAATCTGTTATTCTTTCATGCAGGCTGCCGGTATGGTAAACGATCATCTGACACACTGCTTCCGGTACAAATTATCTGACATATGAGATTTTGTCAATATTTAAATTTACCATAAATTTACCGGAGCAATAAATACAAAATGGTCGAAACCGGAGAAATAAAGCCTTATCTGCTGGACCTTGTCATGCGGGATAATGATTTCGTGATATATCACGGAGATTCCCCGATCACTACTCCCCAGGGTAATGAACTGGCAAGTCCGGCTTCAAGAATACTCAAACAACTGGTTCTTGAGCTGTCAATGAAACCAAGACTGAATCTGAGATCCATCAATACTTATTCTCTGTATTCTTTTCAGATCGATTTTCTTGGGAAAGGAAAGGATCCGTTACTTGAAAACTTTGAACTCATTACAGCGAAAGATCCGTTCATCCGGCTTAAGGATGGAAATAATAAACAATCCCAGGTGTTCGATCACAGCCGGGTTCAGGTTCTCTTTGAACAACACCCTTCGCTTTTACCGGTAATCTTCTGGGGAGTATCGGGAATGGTTGAATCATTTAATAAATTTCTGTCCCAACCGGCTACGGTATCGTCACGGCAGCCGGTAATTGCAGGTGATAAAAAAGTAGTGGATATTTTAAAGAGTATCTATTCTAAATTTGAGATATACGAAAAAACGGTTGTCAATGTCCTTAGTTTTATCCACAGATCAGGAATTGCATTACCCGTTCTTTTAGTCTGCAGGTACATAAACTCATCCGAATATGTTAATGGATTTATGGCAACTCAGTTGCAGAGCGGTAAAGAATCAGTCCCCGACGCAGATACCGACAAAATGCTGAAGACCAATTTTGATTTTTTAAATGAATATGACAAGCGGACAGATCCTATTGAATTTTTTAATGACCGGTTGAATGAAGCAAGGAATGCCGTTGAGTACCTGATCAGCTTTAAAGAGGCAAGAAAAGAAGGGGTTGCCGGACTCATTGAACTTGGTGAAAGCAATGATCTTGAGTTCAAATCTACCCTGCGCTGGGATATCAAAGCAGGTAAAACAAGCCAGCTTGTCGAAAGAGGAGTATTGAAATCCATATCAGCTTTTATGAACTCAGGGGGCGGTACGCTTCTGATCGGAGTCCGTGATGACGGGTCCATTGAAGGTATTGAGACTGACCGTTTACCAAACGAAGATAAGTTCCTGCTGCACTTCTGGACTCTTGTAAGAACTGTTTTCGGGAGAGATATAAGTCCATACATTAAAACAAAGTTGGAAAGGATCGAGAATAAGACAATTTGTGTTGTGAAATGTTTCCGGAGTCAAAGACCTGTTTTCCTTAAACAGCCTGGATTTGAAGAAGAGTTCTTTATACGCGTTGGTCCGAGCAGTACAGCACTGGCAGTGAGTGAAGCCCTGAAATATATCTCAGACCATTTCTCGGAGAGATAATTCCCTTTTGATTTTTTAATTTAAAGAAATGAGATGTTGTTTCTCGCAGTGATCTTTTCGCAATAATGACATCTAAGTTTCAGATCAGTCTTGTTTATTACCGTAAACCGGGTCGGAACATCTTCATGGTTGGTAATACAATTTGGATTAAAACACCTGACTATCTTTTCAACATGATCAGGGATCTCGACATTCCTTTTCTCAATTACCTGAAATTTTTTAATTACAATCAGCGTTGCGCTGGCCGCAACCAATGCGATTTTATTGATCTCATCGCTTTTAAAATACTTGTTGCTGACTTTAATTATCCCCTTTTTACCCATCTTACGGCTTTCCAGGTTCGTTCCCACCAACAGCTGATTCTGATATTCAGAAAGGTTAAGGATCTTTATAACCTGAAACACGCTTAGCGTTGGAATGTGATCGATCACTGTTCCGTTTTCTATTGCCGATACTTTCAGTTCTTTCCTGAGATCTTCTTTTTCCATGTTACTTAGCCGTTTATTTAAAGTATTATTCGACAACACCTAAGATTGACGCCAGTATGGCCTGCCGTACAAACACACCGTTTAATGCCTGTATGAAATAATAAGCTTTCGGATTATCATCAACATCGGTCATGATTTCATTTACCCGGGGAAGCGGATGAAGGATCTTCAGGTTAGGTCTTGCACCGTCAAGCATGGCATTGCGAAGAACATATGAATTCTTTACTTTTTCAAATTCCATTGGGTCGGAGAACCGTTCCTTCTGTATCCGGGTCATATAGAGGATATCGACTTTCGGAATGACATCCTGAAGCTCGGCATATTGGAAATAAGAAAGATTCCGCTCCTTTATATGCATTTTCACAGAACTTGGAAGTTTTAATTCCGGGGGAGAGACAAGGTGAAATGTTGTATTGTAATTACATAAGGCAATGACAAGAGAATGTACGGTTCTGCCGAATTTCAAATCCCCTACGAAAGCTATGTTCAGGTTATCCAGGGTCTCCTGGGTCTTACGTATTGAATACATGTCGAGCAGGGTCTGTGTCGGATGCTGATTGGCTCCGTCTCCGGCATTGATGACCGGAACCTTTGATACTTCGCTTGCGAAACGTGCACTGCCTTCCTTGGGATGACGGATCACAATGATATCTGCATAGTTGCTTACTGTCAGGATCGTGTCGCGTAGAGATTCACCCTTCTGTACACTGGAGCTGGCCGAATCTGAAAATCCTATTACCCGTGCGCCAAGATGAGTAGCCGCACTTTCAAAACTTAACCTGGTCCGGGTAGAGGGCTCAAAAAATAGTGTTGCTACAACATAATCTTCGAGGATGCGCTGCCTCGGCCTTTTCTCAAATGCCCCGGCAAGGTCAAGAATACGAATATGCTCTTCTCTCGAAAAATCATTTATCGAAACCAGACTTTTTCTTTTCATCTGTTCACACTTGACATTGTTTGATAGAAACAAATATAAAAAATCCCGGCGAGTACCGGGATTTTAAATTACCTGATTTTATTTTTTTTAATGAATTCACTAAGGATCATTTCAAGGTCAGGCTTACCTATCTCCTGGAGATCATAGTAAACGCGTGTGTTCGGTTTTTTGATCTTCACGATCCGGTTAAGGTCGATAGGAGTTGCAATGATAACCGAATCACATTTGGTTTTGTTTATAGTACTTTCGAGATCCCTGACTTGTTGTTCTCCATAACCCATTGCAGGTAACAGGTGCCCTATATTGGGATATATCCTGAATGTTTCTGCAAGCTTTCCAACGACAAAAGGTCTTGGATCGATTATTTCAGAAGCACCGTATTTATTCGCCGCAACTATTCCGGCACCGATCTTCATCTCCCCATGTGTGAGCGTGGGACCGTCCTCGATAACCAGAACTTTCTTCCCACGGATAAGTGATTCATCGTCTACTCTCACTGGTGAAGCACCGTCCACGGCAACAGCTCCGGGATTAATCTTTCTGATATTTTCGCGGACAATAGTAATGTTCTCAGGTGATGCGGAATCGATTTTATTCAGGATTACCACATCGGCCAGCCGTATATTTACTTCACCCGCATAATATCCTGTCTCGGCTCCGGGCCGGTGCGGATCGGCTACTGTGACCATCAGATCAGGTTTATAGAATGGAAAATCATTGTTTCCTCCATCCCAGAGTATGACATCACAACCTTTAGGATCTTTCTCCGCCTCCCTAAGGATCGCTTCATAATCAACGCCTGCATATATTACATTACCACGAACCACGTGAGGTTCATATTCCTCCATTTCCTCAATGGTGCACTTGTGCCTGACAAGGTCTTTCAACGATTCGAACCGCTGAACTTTTTGTGCAACCAGATTCCCGTATGGCATCGGATGTCGTACCGCAACTACCTTCAAGCCTTTCTCCATCAGTATCTCTATGATCCTTCTTGAAGTCTGACTCTTTCCGCAACCGGTGCGTGTTGCACCCACTGCAATGACAGGTTTCTTACTTTTTATCATCGTCTCCTTTGGCCCTAACAGAACAAAATTCGCACCTGCGGCATTAACGATCGAACTCATGTTCATTACTCTTTGATAGGGGACATCGCTATATGCAAAATTGCATACATCTACATCAAATTTCCTGATAAGAGCAGGTAGATCACTTTCAGGAAATATCGGAATTCCCTTAGGATAAAGCTTTCCTGCAAGAGCAGGAGGATATTTCCGTCCGTCAATATCGGGGATCTGCGCTGCAGTGAAGGCAACAACATTAAATTCTTTTTTCGCTCGATAGTAAGTGTTAAAATTGTGAAAATCTCGACCGGCCGCACCGATGATAATTACATTTCTTTTCATTTGGACCTCGCTTTTTTTACGGGTTTTATAATAAGTTGTTTTTGCTTTACTTCGAAGGGAAATCGTTTACAAACCTACTTATTTTTTGCATATTAGCCAAACCCCTCAGAAAAAAATTGAATTTAACCGAGGTCGTGACAACCAAATATTGGACGGATAAAAAATTTTAACTTTGTCCTGAAATTCATGTCAGATGTTTGAACAGAAACTTTTACAAAAGACTTGTGATGCAGTTAAAGTTCTGTATGGTCAGGCTGTCGATCCCGGAACAATCGGTATTGAAAAAACTAAAAGAGAGATCGAAGGCGATTTTACGATCATTATTTTTCCATTTACAAGAATCTCACACAAATCTCCGGAGATCACTGCAAACGAAATTGGTAAATTTCTTTCCGATCATCTTACTCAGATCAAGTCCTTCAATGTAATTAAAGGTTTTTTAAATATTATCCTTCATAATCGTTTCTGGATTGATTTTTTAAAGCGGAATGCGCTTACACCTGATTTCGGAATTGTAAAACAGGATCATAGAGCACCAATAATTCTGGAGTATTCTTCTCCGAATACCAATAAACCATTACATCTCGGCCATATCAGAAACAACCTTCTTGGATTCTCTCTTTCAAGAATTTTGACAGCAAATGGTCATAAAGTAATTAAAGTCAACCTGGTAAACGATCGTGGAATCCATATCTGCAAATCAATGCTGGCCTATGACCGGTGGGGTAATCATGAAACACCTGAATCATCGGGTGTCAAAGGAGATCATCTTGTCGGAAAATATTATGTTCTGTTTGAAAAGCATTACAGGGAAGAGATCAAAGGGCTTATGGAAAAGGGACTTACGGAAGATGAAGCGATGCGGCAGGCTCCATTGATTGCAGAAGCACAGGACCTTTTAAGGAGATGGGAAGCTAAGGACACTGATACTGTTAGTTTATGGGAGGTGATGAATGGCTGGGCGTACGCCGGCTTCAGGGAGACATACCGGCGCCTGGGAGTTGATTTTGATAAATATTACCATGAAAGTAAAACCTACCTTTTAGGTAAAAAACTTGTTCTCGGAGGACTTGAAAACGGGAAACTCAGACAGAAAGAGGATGGAAGTATCTGGGCAGATCTAAGGGAGGACGGACTTGATGAAAAATTATTATTGAGATCCGACGGAACTTCGGTTTATATGACCCAGGACATTGGAACAGCCCAGCTTCGTTATGAGGAATTTCATCCGTCAGAAATGATTTATGTTGTTGGGAATGAGCAGAACTATCATTTTGATGTATTAAAGAGAATTCTGAAGCTCTTAGGTAAAAACTGGTTCACGAACATCCATCATCTTTCATACGGTATGGTGGAACTGCCGCATGGCAGAATGAAGTCACGGGAAGGAACGGTGGTCGATGCTGATGATCTTATGGATGAAATGAATCAGACTGCTGAAATTAGAACGAGGGAATTAGGTAAGGTCACAAACTTTTCCGGTGAGGAAGCCGTATCGCTTTTCCGGATGATCGGACTCGGAGCTCTTAAATATTTTATTCTTAAGGTTGATCCGAAAAAGAATATGTTGTTCGATCCGGAAGAATCAATTGATTTTAATGGAAACACAGGGCCATTTATTCAATACACTTATGCCAGGATTCAATCATTGCTGAAAAAGGCGAAGGAGAGCAATTCTAATTATCCTGAATCTGACTTTCCAAATGAATTACCGGTACTGGAGCAGGAAAAGATCATCATCAAATTGCTTTATCAGTTTCCGTCAATTATCAGGGAAGCGGCGGAGGAGCTCAATCCTGCTGTGATCGCCAATTATACTTTTGAACTTGCAAAAGAGTATAACCAGTTTTATCAGGAGATACCGATTTTAAAGGCAGGAGAGACAAGTGTTATCAGTTACCGTCTCTTGCTTTCATATTTTACCGGGATAATAATAAACCGTTCATTTTATCTTCTTGGTATTGACGTTCCCGATCGTATGTAAAAAAAAAGGAGGGTGGTTCCCCATCCTCCTTATTCTTTAACCTGAAGTGATTAGTTAATAACAACCTTTTTGTTTATATAACCATCTTCCAGTTTAATTTTGAGATTGTAAACGCCCGATTTAAAAGCCGAAGTATTGATAACCAGATTTTTCGAATTGGCTTGCTGATTTAGAACAGTTTGTCCGACAAAATTAACCAGACTGATTTCCCTTATCAAAGAAGAAGCGATGATGTTTAGATTGTCTTTAACGGGGTTTGGAAATATTTCGACTGAAGCCTGCGACAAATCATTCATTCCGACACCGCCGACATAAATATAATCGACCTTTAATAAGGTATTGTCGCCCCATTCATTTGTGACCTTCAATGAAACATTGAATGACCCGGGTGTATTATAGTAGACAGAAGGGGGATTTTCATCAATGGAAGTTGCAGGATTACCACCCTCGAATGTCCACAGAAATGAAGTAAGAACTCCGGGCGAAAGGTTAGTAAATGTGACCGGTTGTCCTAAGATAACAGCCGTATCGCTCGCAGTGAAGTCGGCAACCGGTAACGCCAATGGTATTCCGTCATAGATATACATGCCACCTGTGGTTTTCCCTGTTGCGATAGATCCTGCCCAACCGGTTGAATCATTAAGCCATGCCGAAGCCGTAAAATCATTTCCGGAGCTTATCGTATTCCATGTTGCTCCTCCGTCCATGCTGACTGAAATGCCATTTGCACCTGAAGCGCTTGATGAACCGATATATGTTCCGGTTGATCCCGGAATATGAGAAAAATACCGTGCATACATATCACCCGAAACAGATAAATCTGTCCATGTAACACCTCCGTCATTTGTAACATTCAGATTCCCTTCAATTCCAAGGTCAAGATAAGAACGGTAAGCGATTCCGTTTAAAGCATCGACAAATTCCGGTGCGATAGTCTCAGTATTGCCAAAGGGCGTAAGCGTCGCAGCCCATGTATATCCTTTATCTGTAGAACGGAATATTCTCCCGGCATTTGTGCCGAACCAGGTGTTGTTCCCTATTGCACAATAATTCCCGGTTATTCCATATTCACCTGATGTCGGAGCCGGTATATCACCCTGAGGAACGCGTGTCCAGTTTTCTCCTCCGTCTGTTGTTGTATAGATTTCAAAGTAGCCGCCGACAGGATCACCCATTGCATAGCCCTCGTTGTTATTAAAAAAATGCATAACATCGGCAAATGATGAACTGCCATAAACCCCTCCTTTTTTTACCCATGTGGCGCCGCCATCGGTAGTCTTATATAAACCCTGACTGGCTCCGGTGTTAAAAACAGCCCAGCAGGTATCAGCGGATATTGCAAATAATTGTGAAAGGCCGGTACCTGCATTAAAAGTTCCTGCGGTCCATGTCAAACCGCCGTCAACTGACCTTGTAAATGCATCAAAAATACTGCCGTCAGTATTGATTGCTTCTGCCCATAATGCATTGGGATCATTCATTCCGATGGAGATCTGACCAATTCCTTTTCCGTTAGCTAAATTTGAATTAACCAGGATCCAGCCGGTCTGAGCCATAACACAATGACTTAAAATTAAGGCGATCGAAAGAATAAATAGTTTTTTCATTATAATTCAGGTTTTGGTTAATAATTCATGCTTTTTTCTACAAATATACATGACTTTTTTCTATTTAGAATAACTAAACATGAGTCCCCTCTGAAAAGGGGGTTTTATGATAAAATGTAAAAAATAGTAATTGCTGTTAAGATTTGGTGCATGGAAGAATATTTGTTTCGATTTGGCCATAAACTGATCCTTAGATCAGCATA
>Ga0172368_10007913_pt1 | contig 10956 bp, 3 predicted proteins | sample Lak11m_FD_114540 | JGI IMG/M metagenome (GOLD analysis project Ga0172368, IMG submission 114540) | Freshwater microbial communities from Kabuno Bay, South-Kivu, Congo - kab_022012_11m | ecosystem: Environmental > Aquatic > Freshwater > Lake | place: Democratic Republic of the Congo: South-Kivu...
CCGACCGGGCGCGCCAGGTCGCGGAGTGGGCGCGCGACAAAGCGGCACCCCCGCACAAGTGCGCCGCGTGGTCGCACTACGCCGGGTGGTTCTCCGACGGTGGCACGGGTGCCTTCTACGGCCGAGTCTGGCAGGACGAGGCCGTCGCAGAGGGGCTTCTTCGCCGCCTCTCGTGGAATGGCGGCGACGGCATCCTGAGAACGCTGATCGGGTAGTCGGGCGCGCCGGCGCCAGAGCCTCGCCGAAATGGGCTCTCCCCCCCACCCTCCCTCTCGTTTCGGACAAGAACAAGAGCGTCCGAAACGCGAGGGGGGCAATCGACCCGGATGCGCGGCGGAATCTCCTGCAACGTGCTCCCCCCTCGCGTTTCGCGGAGAATCGCGACGGCTCCTTGTCGCGATTCGCAGCGAAACGAGAGGGGGGCGGGGGGGAGAGCCTTTTCGGCGCGCCGGCTCTACTGGCTGCTCGTCTCCAGCCGGATCGTGAACCCGAGCGCCTCCTGCACGCAGGCGTTGAGCGGGCTGAGCTCGACGCGGTACTTCATCTGCGGCAGCGACAGCGACGGGAAGCTCATGGACGGGGAGACTCTGGCGTCGTCGCTGCTCCAGCGGAACTCGCCGGCGGGGCAGCCCGGCTCAAGGCCCTCGGGGTGCTGCGGGTCGGCGGGCAGGCACGCGCGCGCCAGCCGCAGGCCGATGTTGGAGAACTCCGGCAGCGACGGCATCCCCACGGCGGTCGCGCACGGCCCTCCGAGCATCCCCAGCACCCGCGCCGACCAGATGTGATTCGGCGTCGCGACGATGCTGCTCTGCGCCTGGAAGTACCCGTCGGCGCGGTCCTCGGCCACGTAGGGCAGCGGATCGCTCACGGACGCGAGCACGGCGCCCTGGTTCAGCCGCAGCACGCCGTAGTCGAAGCGGACCCGTCCGCCGTTGGCCTGGAACCGCAGCGGGGGCGCCCCCGCGGTGCCCGTCAGGTTCAGCGTGCCGGCGGAGATCCAGATGGTGCCGCCCTCGCCGTCGACCACGCCCGTCGCGGCCACGATGCCTCCGTCGCCGATTCTGACTTCCTTTGCGTGGACGAACACGACGCCGCCGCCGGACCCTTCGGTGGTGCCTCCGCCCAAGAGCAGCCGGTCGAGCCGATCCCAGGTCGCCGCCTTCTGCTCGATGGTCGGCGGCAGGCCCAACCCGTCGCCGCCGAGCATCCCGCCGTCGAGCGTCGTGGCCGTCGCAAGCGACACCGTGCCGGTCGCCCGGAACGCGGTGATGCCCGTGCCCGCGTTGTAGGCCATGAGGCCTTCCATGTTCAGCGGCGGCGTGAAGCTCACGGAGGTGATCCCGATCGTGACCGGCGCGTTGCCGACGAGCGCGAAGTACCTGCCGCCGCCGACGGCGCCCTGCGCGGCGTAGACGATGAGCCCCGGGGCGACCACGTCGCGGCCTGCGTCGTCCTTGAGCCTCGTCCACGGCGTCGGGGTGTTGTCGGCGGGAATGGCGGCCACGCGGTACAGGCCGTTCTGCGGCGCGTAGTCCTGCCGCACCACGAGCACGATGTCGTCGCGCGCCACCGCGACGCCGTCGATGGTCGGGAAGCCGGTGCGCGGAGTGCTCAGAGCGACGTTGGCCGTCGTCGCCACCCGGGCCTCGTACCCCTCGAGCACCGGCGTGCCGATGCTCCAGCCGGGCGGCACCGTCACGTTGCGGAACTGCGGCACGCGCTGCATCCGCACGTGGACGGAGCCGCCGGCGCCCACCGGCGTGCCGAAGAAGGCGCGTTTCACGATGGGCTCGGTGAACGTCACGTGTCCCGTGTGTACGCCGGCCACCTTCCTGAACTCGTAGGTGCCCTGGTAGGCGCCGGTGCCCGTCATCGTCTCCGCGACGGCCACGAGCAGCACCTCGTCGCCGACCGAAAGCTGCGGGGCGACGTCGTCCACCGACACGTCGGACGGTCCCATTGCGTTGACGATCCACGTGCGCGCCAGCCCGAGCGTGCGCAGGTCCCAGTTGCCGAACGATCCCGTGACGGGCGCGGTCGGCGGGAAGTCGCCGTCGGCGCCGGTGCCCGGGTCGTACACGGGAACGCCGGAAACGATTCCACGCGCCGTGTCCCACTCGGCGGTGGTGTTCAGCGCGTCCTTCAGCCGCGTCGTCGAGAAGTCCTCGGAAACGGTCACGAACCACCGGGCCATCATGCTGGTGCTGGGAGGCGGGGCGAGCGGCACCGAGATGACGCCGCCGCACTCCGCGTCGCCGATGGTGGCCGCCACGTGGACGACGTCGCCGACCTGGCACGCCGACGGCGCGCGCAAGAGCACGCGGGCGCGTCCGCGCAGCGTCGGCCGCTGCAGCGCCCGGGCGGTGGGCGCCGCGGGCGGGCTGCTCACGAACAGGTTGCCCGCGTCGTTCGTGAACGTGACCAGCGTGCCGTCGGGCACCGGGACGCCCGCCGAGTCCGTGATGGGATCCGTGTAGACGAGCAGCGTGGACATGCCGTCGCAGGTGAGCCAGCACGGCTGCTGCGGCGGGACGTTGCCGCACGCGAGCGGCGGACTCGCCGCGGCCAGCGTGTCCTTGGTCGGCAGGAACGTGTGGAGCTGGACGGGCTGCACCGTAGGAACCGAGTACGGCATCGACGTGCACGCGGCGTCGGTGCGCGGGCCCGAGGCGACGGTGAACAGGTCGGCGGTGGTGAACGTGCCGCCGAACGAGAGCGTGGCGGCGCCCTGGAGAATCGACACGGCGGGGCCGGTCGTCGACTCGGCGCTCCACGTGGTGCCGCCGTCGGTCGAGAAGACGAACTTCACGGTGCCGGTCGGGCAGCAGGGCGTGTTCGAGTCGGTGCGGCAGGTGACGCCGGTGCCGGCCGCGGGGAAGACGGGGCGGATGGCCAGGCGCGTCGTGCCGGCGGGGAGCAGGGAGCCGGCGGGCGAGAGCGCGACGGTGCCCTGGCCGTCGCCGGAGGCGTGCAGAATGGTCGTGCCGCAGCCGCAGGCACCCGCCTCGCCCGCGCAGCGCCCGGCACGGCACTCGGTCAGGCACTGCTCGCGGAAGCGCCACTCGGTCGCGTTGTTGGCGAGCCTCACGCACGTCTCGGCCACGGTGCCCTGGCACCGTTCGGCGCCCGGCGTACACGCCGCGTCGTAGGAGAAGCAGGCGCCCTCCACGCACCACTGCCCGCACGACATCAGGCCGTCCCACCCCGAGCCGTCGGCGCGGCACACCTCGACGCGCGTGGACGAGGCCGCGTCGCACCGGCGCGCCAGCGGCGTACACGCGAGCGGATTGCAGGAGGCGCCGCCGCTTCCCTGCGAGCATCCGGCGGCGCAGTACTGCACGAAGCCGTAGCCGGTGCGATCGGGCCGGCACGCCTCCAGAGCCGAGCCGTTGCAGCGCGTGTCGCCCGGCGCGCTGCCCGCGGCCGCGGTGCACGCCGGCGCGCGGCACGTCGAATGGACGGTGAGCGCGAACGCGTCCGCGGCCGCGAACGTGCCCGAGAACGACAGGCGCACGTCGGCGTAGACGACCACCGTCGCACCGGCCCTGAACGGGGCGGTCCACGTGGTGCCTCCGTCGCTCGACACCTTGAACGTGGCCGAATCCGTGGCGCCGTCGACGGCCCCGCCGGCGGTGACGAACTGGACGAGCAGCGGCGTGCGGGAGAGCGGCAGCACGGTGCCGGCCGGGGCGACGCCCACCGTGCCCGTGCCGTCGCCGGCGGTGCGCGCCACCTGGGAGGAGGGCGCCTCGCAGCCGTACTGGCAGATCGTCGTGCCCTCGGCGGCGGGCTCCCATCCGGTGCGCGCGGCGTTGCACTGCTCGCGCACGCTGCCGTTGCAGCGCTCCTCGCGCGCGACGACGGCCCCGGCGCGGCTGACGACGTTGCAGCGCACCTCGCGGCACGAGGCGTTCATCCCGGCCGGGTCCGACGTGGCGCAGGTGGTCCCGGCGGGGCACGGCTGGTAGTCGAACGCGGTGCCGCGCACGTTGCAGGTGCCGAGCTGCGAGGCGTCGCCCGCGGCGCACTTGCGGCTCCAAGGCGAGCAGGCGAGCACGTCGCAGCGCGCGGTGGCCGGATCGCAGCCATCGGAGCAGACCTCCGCGGTGAGCCACTGCGAGCCGTCGTCGGAGCAGATTTCGCGCACGCTGCCGTTGCAGCGCGTGTCGGCGGGGCGCGCGCCGGCGCGCGGCGAGCACACCTTGCGCCGGCACTGGCCCGCCACGCAGATGTCGCCCTGGGGGCCGGCGTAGGCCCAGCGCGCGCCCGCGTCGAGGCCGCCGTCGACGATGTCGTGGTCGTAGGGAGTGCGGCCCTCGGTCGTGTCGGTGCCCGGGCCGGCGGTGGGGTCGGCCGAGCTGGTGCCGTCCGAAATGCAGCGGTAGACGTTGCCGACGCGGGTGGCGAACGCGCCCGTGTCGTAGTGGGTCGAAGGCTTCCAGGCGGGCGCGGTGCAGGGTCTGTCGTCCCACGCGGTCTGGGTGCGGTTGCAGACCTGGACCCACCCGGCCGAGCCGTCCTTGCAGCGGGCGGTGAACGGCAGCGGACAGTCGGCGATGGGCGCCTCGCAGTAGGCCGCGTGGCCGACGCCCGGATCCGCGGCGGGTTCCGTACACTTGGTGGAGCACAGCTCGAGATCCGTCAGGCCCGTGCCGGTGGAGTTGCACCCCTCCACGAGCCCGGTGGGATTGCCCGCGTCGTCCACGCCGCACGTGCGTTCGAACGGGATGCACAGCGCGGGCAGGCAGCTTCCGTCCTGGCAGCCGGTGCGGCACGCGACCTGGCCCTCGAGCGCCGACCAGCCGTCGCCGTTGTCGTTGCAGCGCTCGGGCATGTCGCCGTTGCAGCGCTTCTTGCCCGTGTCGCAGCGCGAGCGCGCGTCGAAGGCGCACCCGCCGCCGCGGCAGATGAGCCCCGCGCCGCAGTCGGCGGCGTTCAGGCACGGGTCGCCGTTGCCGCCCAGCGGCGGGGCGGACTTGCTGCATGCCGCCAGCGCGCACGCGGCCGCGAGGACGAGCCGGCCGGCGGAGCTGCGGTCCCTGGACACCATGGATGCCTCCCGACGGCTGTTCCCGGCCCGGTCAGTTCAGCGGCGGCAGTTCCAGCTCCAGCGTCAGCCCCAGCAGTTCCATGGGCATGCTCTGGAGCGTCGCCAGCCGCGCGCGGAAAATCGCTTCCTGCCCGAAGCGCGGCGGCTGGTTGAGCGTGTACGTCACCATGCCGTTGTTGTCGGGCACGCCCCAGCTCGTGCCGCCGTCCGCCGAGATCTCCACGCGGATGGCCGCCGGCGTCACGCCGGCGTTGAGATCCGACACCTTGCCGAGGACGGTCTGGCCCGCGCCGCCCACGAGCCCGAACAGGGTGGCCGACGTGATGAGCCGGGCCGACTGCCCCGCCGGCGGCGGAGGTTCCTTGTAGAGGACCTTGCTCTGCACGATGAAGCCGCCGAACGTGCCCTGGTAGTCGGTGAACACGCCGGACTCGCCGACGTAGGCGGCGGGCGTGGCCGTCGTGGTGGGCGCCGGCGGGTTGGGGCACGCCCCGGTGCAGCCCGAGGTGATGCCCGTCGTCATGGCGCCGTAGTCCAGCCGCACGCGCCCGGTGCCGGTGACGTATTTCACCGCGCCCGCCCCGGTGCCGCGGTGCTCGATGTTGCCGGCCGCGACCCAGATGGTGCCGCCGCTGCCGTTGGTGCTGCCCGACGGCGCGCCGGCGCTGTCGGCGTAGACCTTCATCGCGTCGTAGAGCCGCACGACGCCGGCCTGGATGTAGACGGCGCCTCCGCCCGGCATCCCGGCCGCGCCGGAGCCTCCGCCGCCCAGCAGCATGCGGTTCACGGTGGCGAGCGCCGTGCCGTTCTGGGCGGTGCCGGCGGGGTACCCGAGGTGCCGGGCCACGACGGAGCCGTCGCCGGCCTGCGCCCCGGCCGTCAGCACGCCGACCGTGCCCGTCGCGCGCATGGCGATGATGCCGCTGCCGCCGTCGCCGAAACGCCGGGTGGTGAGCTGCCCGCCGGCCGTGAGGTCCACGTCGGTGAACTGCGGCACGCGCTGCACGTACACGCGCGACACCTCGGGGTCGGGCCACGCCGCCGCGCGCACGTCGTCGGCGAAGAAGACGTGGCTGTTCTCGACGCGCAGCACCTTGTGGAACTCGTACTGGCCCACGAGCGACGCCTGCGCCGCGGTCGCGACCACCAGCAGGATCTCGTCGCCCGGCGCGAGCCCCGGCTGCACCTCCTGCACCCAGGCGTCGCGCGGTCCCATCACCGTCACGAGGTAGCCGCGCCCCAGTCCGTTCTCCCACAGATTCACCGCGTTCACGTCCCGCTGCATGGAGGTGACGACGAGCGAGCCGTCCGCGCCGGTGCCCGGGTTGAACGCCGGCAGGCCGTACGCCATGGCCTTCGTGGTGTCCCACACGGCGTTGGTCGCCACGCGGTCCTGGAAGGTCGGCGTAGAGAAGTCCTCGCTCACGACGACGAAGTGAGTCTCGCCCTGCCGCGTCGGGCCCACGACGAACGTGCTGGAGCCCGCACACGAACCGGCGACGGTGGCGCTGGCGGTCACGGTCACGTCGGTGCTGCAGGCGTTCTCGCCCGGAAGCGGACCGAAGCGCAGCAGCACGCGCGAGCGGCCCCGCAGCACCGGCCGCTGCAGTCCCTGCATGCTGGGATCCGCGTCGAGGCTGGCCACCTGCACGAGATTCGCGTTCCCGTCGCGCGGCCAGGCCACCGACCAGGTCACGAGCGTGCCGTCCGGAATCGGATTGCCCGCGATGTCGACGATGGGATCGGTGAAGAGCAGCAGGCTCGACTGCCCGTCGCAGGCGAGCTTCGAGCCGTTGCCGGTCTCGGGCAGGAAGCTGCGCACGACGACCGGCTTGCGGATCGATCCGACCGCGCCGGAGCAGGCGTCCGGCGGATTGCCGTCCTCGTCCGGCGTCTGACCGCCCAGACACCCGCAAGCTCCGCCGGCGAGGCACGCCCCGGCCGAGCACTGACCCAGGCACCGCTGCACGAACGTCCACTCCGTCGAGTTGTCGGCGAGGCGCACGCACTGCTGCGCCTCCTGGCCCAGGCAGCGCACCTCGCCCGGGTTGCAGCTCTGGTCGCGCGCGACGCACACGCCGCCCACGCAGTTCTGCACGCACGCCTCGACGACGTCCCAGCCCGTGCCGTCCTGGCGGCACAGCTCGACGCCGATGCTCTGGGTCTGCGGCCCCGAGTCGAGGCAGCGGCGCGCCAGCGGCGGGCACACGGGCAGCCGGCAGAACGGAGGTTTCTGAGGCGCGTAGCTCGTGCCCGGGTCGCACCCCGAGGCGCAGAACTGCACGAACGCGAACCCGGATCCGTCCGGCATGCAGCGTTCCAGGTTCTGGCCGCTGCAGCGCATGTCGCCGCTCGTCGTCAGGGTCGGCGGCGTGCAGGTCTGGGCGGCGCACGCCGTGGGCTGATCCGGGGCGGCCTGGCGGCAGCCGAACGCGCACGACTCGACGCTCGTCCAGCCCGTGGACGAGTCGTTGCACACCTGGCGCACGTTGCCGCCGGGCAGGCAGCGCTGCTGGCCCGGGGTGCAGATGTTCGCGGGGAAACAGCGGCCCTCGCCCTCGGTCCACGGCCGCCCGTCCGGGGTGCGGCACACGGCGGGCGCGCCCGTGTCGCACGCGGCGAACTCCCAGCCCGTGCCGTCGGCCTTGCACGTGCGGAGCTGGGTCGGGTCGGGCTGGCGCGGCGGCGTCGCGGCCGGGTCGCCGGGGTCGCACGACGTGCCGAAGGGCTCGCAGACCTTGGAAACGCACTTCGCCTTGCCGCCGGTGGTCTGGCAGCGGAAGTCGCACACCTGCACGCTGTCCCAGTCGGTCTGCGTCGAGTTGCACGTCTGGCGCACGAGGCCCAGACACTGCTCCTGCGCCACGTCGAGCGTGCCGTCGGGCTTGTACGTGTTGCGGCATGCCTTGGGCACGCAGCGGCCCTGCACGCACACCGGACCGAGATCGCCGCCGGACGCCGCCGGGCACTCCTTGTCCTCCCATGCCGTGCCGCGGGCGTTGCACGTCTGCAGCGTCGGGTTGGGCGCGCCGTCCTTGCAGCGCGTCTCGAACGGCGTGCAGACCGGCGCGGTGCAGTCCGCCGTGGGCACTCCGTTCACCACCGCCTGGGCGCAGCGCGTCGCGCACGCCTGCAGCAGACTCCAGCCCGAGCCGTTGCTGTTGCACTGCAACAGGAAGTTGCCGTCGCACTTGCGCGCCTCGGTGCCGCCGGGCTCGCACACGGCGGGCTTGCACGCGCCGTTGGAGCACCCGGTCGGGCACGAGGGCAGCGACTGGCCCTCGGCGCCGGGGATCTGGACGGTCTCCCACTTGTCCTGCAGACTCGCGCACTTCTCGATCTGGTCGCCGTTGCAGCGCGTCGTGCCCTTCTGGCAGACGGGCGCGGCGTCCAGGCCGCAGCGGCCGTCCAGACACACGAAGGGCGTGGCGCAGTCGGCGTGGCGCGTACACGCGTCGCCGAGGCCTCCGGTGCCGGCGGGCGGCGGATTGCAGGCGGCGAGCGGCAGAGCGCACACGAGGGCGGCGAGGGCGCTGCGACAGGCCGTGCGGTCCGACGGGATCATGGAACCTCCAAATCGGCTTTCGGCTTTCGGCTTTCGGCTTTCGGCAAAACGGCGTCCGGAATCGGATCGGAAGACGGTGCGGGGGCGGGGGCGGGTTCGGCCCCGGGTTCGTCGCCGCCGGCCATCTGCGACTCGGGCGGCGGCGGGACGAACTGGTACGTCAGTCCCAGCGTCACGGCGAACGGCGCCGGCGGCGCCCATCCGGTCAGGGCCGGACGCAGGCGCTCGTCGGTGTTCTTCGGATCCATGCCGGTGCCGGCCGACGACAGGCCCGCCTGCAGCGCGAGGTCGAGGGCGAGCGCGCCCAGAAGCTCCACGCGCGCGCCGGCCCCCAGGGTCTGCGCCACCTGCCACGACTGCGCAGGGAAGAACGGCGGAGCCGGCGGGCACTGGCCGTCGCACGTCGAGAAACGCCGGCGATCCACCGGGATCCCCATGTTGTACTCGGCAAACGGCGTCACGATGCCCAGCGGCACCTCCACGCCCAGCCCCCACCCGAGCGTGTCGAAGCGCGAAATGCCGAGGCCGAACGCCGAATACGTCGTCCAGCGCCCCAGCAGCACGTGGTCGGAGTTGTCGAAGCGGTAGCCCAGGTTCACGTGGACTCGCGCCCGCTCCAGCACGTCCACGGTCCCGATGCCCATGAGCGCGGCGTTGAGCCCGCGGTCCGCCTGCGCCTGCGCCTTGGACGACACCGTTTCCACGCCGGCCGGCAGCTCGAGCTGGAAGAACCCGCCCAGCCGCAGCGGACCGAAGTCCGGCGACACGAAGCGCGCGCCCAGCGCCAGGTCGGTGCCGCTGGACAGGCTCTGCGTGCCGGTGGGCGTGCCGCTGGCGGCCTTGAAGGTCGTCGAGGAGAAAGCCGAGGAAAGATAGACGCTTGCGACGTCCTGGATGCCGTAAGCGAACGACAGGGAGCCGGTGGTGCCGCTCATGTTGGTGCCCGGCAGCAGGAAATCCGAGCCCATGCGGTAGCCGCCGGCGAACGAGGCCTCGATCGTGCGGGCGGCGAACGGGCGCGCGGTGTGGATGTTGCGCAGCCGCGTCAGAGTCATCGGCGCCGGCGGCGGCAAGGGCAGCGGCTCGATGATGCCGAGGCCCGGGCCGACGCCCGGTCCCGGTCCGGGGCCCGGTCCGGGGCCGGGGCCCGTCACGTCGTCCACGTGGACCAGGGTGACCACGATGGGCGCCGAGGCGGTGCCGTCGTAGGACGGGCCGTTGCCCAGCTCGTCGTAGGCCTCGACCCAGAACTCGAAGTTGCCGCTCACCTCGATGGTCGGCGCGTAGTGGCCGTCGGTCCCGTTGAGATTCACGGGATGCCAGATGCTCTCGCCGACCATGCGCCAGTTGAGCGTGGCGCCGAAGATGGGCGACTCGTCGACGACCTCGATGGTCAGCGTGATGCGCCCGGGCGCGAGCGTCGCCGGCAGCGTGTGGCTGATGACCGGCGGCGTGCTGTCGACGGGCTTGGCCGCGGCGGCCACGACCTCCAGCCGGTTGGGCTTGGCCTCGCTGCCGTCGAGGCCGGGGCCGTTGCCCTTCTCGTCGAACGACTCGGCCCAGAACTCGAAGGTGCCGGTGACCTCCACCTCGGCCTCGTAGACGGAGCCGCGGCCGGTGAGCTCGATCTGGCGGTAGGTCGAGTCGCCGGGGTAGCGCCAGTGGAAGACGACGGCGAAGATGGGCGAGGCGTCGGCGACGTTGAAGAGGATCTTCACCTTGCCGGGCGCGGGCTTGCCGGGGTCCTCGTGAGTGACGACGGGCGCGTCGACGTCCTCCTTCTTCGGCCTGGGAGGCGCCGGTTTCGCGGCGGCCGTGCCGGCCGCGAGCAGCAGGGCTCCCGCGACGAGCGCCGCGGCAGAAACCCCGGGAAGAAATCGGAAGCCCACGCGGTCGGCACACATCTCTGAGCCCTCGGCAGCGGGTCCTAGGTCCGAGGGTTATACCCTTGGCCTTTCCGCGGACGCAAGCACCCGTTTTCCAAGGCCGACCGCTGCGTGCCGGCCCGGGAGGGCGCGGGACGGGCGGCCCATGACGCAGTGCATCGCAACGCGCGGTCGCTTGGGCCGTTGCCGTTGCCGTCGCCGTCGCCGAGAAACTCGCCCCGCGCCGCTACAGTCGAGTCGCAGTCGCCGACGGCACGAAAAGGCCGGCAACGGCAACGTCTACGGCGACGGCGACGGCGACGGGGTGGACGCCCGCGCCCCTCCGACTCACCCGACCCAGGCGCGAATGGCGTCCGCCAGGCGTTCGGCCGACGGCCCGGCGCTCAGGTGCGTGCGCCAGCCGGCCTCGCGGGCGGCCGCCGCGGTCGTCGGCCCGATCGCCAGCGCCTCCGCCC
>Ga0172368_10007914_pt1 | contig 10955 bp, 7 predicted proteins | sample Lak11m_FD_114540 | JGI IMG/M metagenome (GOLD analysis project Ga0172368, IMG submission 114540) | Freshwater microbial communities from Kabuno Bay, South-Kivu, Congo - kab_022012_11m | ecosystem: Environmental > Aquatic > Freshwater > Lake | place: Democratic Republic of the Congo: South-Kivu...
AGCAGGTTCAGCTTCGGCGTCATGGTGTAGCTCATCCCGCCGATGTACGGCGCCGCGGCGCGCTCCTCGCGCCGCCGGGCGAGCAGGCGCGGCAGGCGCCAGTGCGGGTAGCAGATCAGCTCACCTTCCGCCGCCGAATAATCCCAGGTGGTGACGGGACGCACCTCCCCGATGGCCCGCGCGTAAGCGCGCGCGTCGCCGCCCATGGTCGCGTTGCCGTCCGGGTCGAGTCCCAGGTTGATGGCCACCATCGCGTCCGCCGGGAACGCGGGCAGCCGTGTCAGCAGGTAGTCGAAGGCCTGCCGCGCGCGCTCCGGTTTGCCGTTCCAAATATGGCATTGCTCCGTCCGCGCGCCGGCGTCGAGCAGCATCTGCCAGGATCCGTCCCAGCCCGGCACCTCGAGCAGATCCGCGCCCCAGCCGGAAAATGGCGTGCCCCATGTGCCCAGCTCGAAGCGGGCGCCGGGATTTTCCGCGGTGACGACATCGATCACCTCCAGCGCCAGCTCAATTGCCGTCTCGTGGGTGCAGCCGTGGCGGTTGCAGCCACCGGGGTCGCCGGGGAACAGCCCTACGATATCCGCGCCGGCCAACTCGCGCGCCCAATGCCGCCACAGGTCGAGGATCAGTTGTTTATCCTCCGGCAGATGCGGGCAGGCGAAGTACCAGTCCGGGCCGATGGTGTTGAGCGCGCTTATATACTTGATCTGCAGCCCCAGGCTGTGCGCGATCTCCGCTACGCCGCGCATAGCCACCGCGAACTCCGCGTAGATGCCGCCCCTCTCCAGCGCAGGCCGGTCGAACAGCGTCGGACTCACCCAGTACTCGAAGCAGGTGAAGCCGAACGCCTTGATCATACCGAGAAAGCCGCGCCAGTCCGTCGCCGACCAGCGGTTGGGCGCGTCCGGAAAAAAGAGGTTGGGCACCCAGCGGTTCTGCAGATGCTCGGCAAAATTGACGTAGCACGAACGATGAGAAAAGTACGGCTCTGCGGGCATGGGTCGCTCCCTCCGGTCGAGTGGTGGTGTCCCGATACCATAACACGCCGCCCGCCCAGCGTCCATCGTATTGTCGATGTGATCGGCCATTTTTATAACCGAAGCAGCGAACTTTTCCGGCGTATCGGGTGTCAAACAGCCTGATGATGACGACAGCAACGATTCCCCGGGAGACGAACAGCGCGGTCACGCGCGCGCAGGCGGTCTGGCTGACGGCAGTGCAGATCGCCGCGCTGGCGTTGCTGGCGCTGGCGCTGGCCTGGGCGGGGGCGAAATCCGATTACATGGAGAATTTGATTCCGGCGCCGTCGCTGCAGGCTGGCAAGCTGCTGCCGCCCGTGCTGCAGCAGTTGCTGTTGTTGCTGGCGGCCGGGCACCTGGTGATCGCGCTGGTTCCGGCGCTGCGGCGCGGTCCGTTGGCAGGGATCTGGGGTGGGGTAACGCTGGCGACTGCCTGCTGGTTTGCCGCCCGCGTGACGTTTTTGATCTTCGATAAGGAATTCGAACTGTATGAAGACTCGATGGAGCCGATCATCGCTGCCGTCGTGCCACCGTTGGCGCTGGCACTTGCGGTCTGGGGCATGATCGCGCGGGCGCGGATGATCGACACGTCGCGGCTGGGCACGGCGGCGCTGGCCGGCGGTCTGCTGCTGGCGTTCTTCAGCGTGGGCCTGTATTTGCTGATCACCTTCAATCCCGCGTTCCGCAATCTCTACCAGATCGAGGCCAATCAACTGGACGTGCTGCTGGCCTCGATTGCGCTGTATGCCGCGGCGCTCTGGCTGGGCAGCGCCGGCCTGCGTCCGACCGGCGGGTGGCGCATCCAGCCGCTCGGCATGGCATTGATTATCGGCATTTTTTTCGTATTGTGGCGATGAGAGTTGGATGAGTGGAAGATTGGAAGACTGGAAAGTTGGAAGGTTGGATGGTTGGATGGGGAATAGCTTGGATTATTTATGAAGCGCTTGTAGCCGCATCCCTTTACGGGTGTGTGAGCGGTTCATGAATGCTCCGGAGGTTGGTAGTGATATGTGATTAGATGCATCCGCTCCGGTGGTTGAGTAGGCAGGAAAGCTACTCGGTTCTTTCCACAGCTTCCGCGCCGTATCGAAACCACCGCGGTTACAGGGAAGCCTTGCATATACCCGTGGTGGTTTCGATACGGCGCGGAAGCTGTGGAAAGAACCGAACAGTTTTCTTGCCTACTCAACCACCAGACCGGTCGTATCTTATCACTGATCACTGTTAACTAATCACAACCCCATGGGAAGGTAGCGTGACCGAAGAGCAACTTAAATTATTGGAACCGGCGGTGGCTGCGCACCCGGACGTTCTCGACCGGGTGCTGTTCGTGCTGGCGGTGCTGGCGCTGGCGCTGGCGCCGACGCAGCTCACTATCGCGGTGAAGGGGATTCCGCTGCACCCCTCCGAGCCGGTGCTGCTGCTGGCGGTGCTGGTGTGGGCGATCCGCTGGCTGTGGCGGGACCGCACCTGCCGGACGCTGCCGCCGCTGGCGCACTGGCTGCTCGTCTTCGCCGCGGGGATCGGCATTTTCTTCCTCGGCGACAGCCTGAAGCCGCCCGCGGACCCGATAGCGCGGGAAGCGTTTCTCGCCGGATTCACCTCCGTGGTCAAGGAAACCGCGCAGTTAGTATTGTACCTGCTGCTGGCCTATGCCGTATTCCGCACTGCGCTCTCCACGCCGCGCCGTCTGCGGACCGCGGTTATCGCGTTGCTCATCACCACCTCGCTGGCGATGCTGCTGGCGGTGGGACAGCGCGTGGTGCTGCAGACCCACTACCAGCCGGACCCGCAGCGCCGCGTCGCCTTCCGGACGACGACCCCGGCAGCCTACCTGTCGGCGCAGCTCCCGTTCCACGTCTGCGGTACCTTCGCCACCTGGAGCGAGCATGGGTACAATCCCAGCCGCGCCACCTACGCCGGTTTTCTGGCGCTGGTGCTGCCGTTTGTACTGGCGCTGCTCGTTTCCGAACGAAAAAGGCCGGGTATGGTGATCTGGGCAAGCGTTTTGCTGGCAGCAGCAGCCTTCACGGTGCTGGCGGGTTATCTGGCGCCGGCGATCCTGCTCGGGCTGCTGGTGACCGGCTTCACGCTGGGGAGGAAGGTCGGGCGGCTGACGCTGATCGGGGTGGTCGCGTATTTGCTGGTCATCTCGGTGGCGGGAGGCCTGAACCGGCAGGAGATTCTCGAAGCGCCGTTCCAGTTGCGGCTCTCCGCGCAGGATGCAAAATATCGGTATGACGACGGCACGCGGCACCTGAAAAAATTCTGGGGCGAGCAGCAGGCGGCGCTGAATATCCTTTCCGGCAATCCGCTGTTCGGCGCCGGCGCGGGGCGCTACCAGGATCAGATCGGGCAGTCCTATGCGTCGCTGGGCAAGATTGACGAACAGCGCACCGAACCCAATGCATTGAACGGCTATCTGCTGACGGCGGCCACCACGGGCCTGCTGGGCCTGGCGGTGCTGTTGTTGCTGTATGGACGCTATCTGGGATTGGCGTGGAGCGCGGCAAAGACCGCCGGCGGTACCCCCTGGCCCGCGGCCCTGCTCGGCGCCATGGTGGCGCTGGCGCTGCTGACGCTGGCCACCAATCCGTGGGTGCGCGGCACATCGGTCGTGATTGTCGCGTGGCTGGGAGCCATCGGCAATTTCATAACTTTTTCACCTGAGGGGCGTATGATAACACAGGATATCGTGCGAACACCCGGCGATGAAACTGTTGAGAATGCATAGGGGCGTATGATGGCACTGGAGAAGGTGTAAGGCAGTTCGCTGATAAGGGAGGACGCAACATGCGATCAAATGTAATGCGTGTCATGCTTACCGTCATGCTGGCCGGCCTGGCCGTTTTTTTTATGGCGGGGCAGTTGACCGCCGGTAAATACCTGACGCTCGTCTTCGAAGCCGAGGAAGCGAATAATCCCACCGGCAAAGTCTGGTCCGTGAAAAAGCATGGCGAGGATGCCGGGGGGAAAACCTCCGGCAAGGTGCTGGCGGTGCCGTATTACAAACCGGGCGAGCATCCCCCGCGGGAAGAGGTGACCTACACGGTCAATATTCCGCAGAACGGCATCTATTACCTGTGGGCGCGCAGCTTCTGGCGCAACGGGTGCGGAAATTCCTTCTATATTAAGATCAAGGATGACAAAGGCGATCCTTACCTGGGTGGAGACGCCACCTATAACTGCCTGCACTGGGTCTGCCTGATGGAGAGCGGCACCAGTAAACCGACCCAGTTGAAGTTGAAAAAAGGCGAAGTGACCTTCGTCGTCGCCTCGCGGGAAAGCGCCACGGAGATCGACCAGTTTCTGTTGACGACCGACCCGGAGCTGTATCCGGCGAATGTTTATAAGCCCACGCCGAATCTGCTGGTGAAGGTAGAGAAGAAAAACGACAAGTGACACTCGAGGGGCTGCTCGCCCCGGTTCATTTAGAAGCCTGGGAGAGGTATATGCTGCGCTGGATAGGACTGTTGCTGTTGTGCGTGCTGGCGATGCCGGCGCTAACCGCGGTCGAAATCGTCGGCCTGCCGGACGAGCTGGATGCCGGTTACGACCTGAGCTGGACAATGACGGTGAAGGGCACGCCGGATAATATCTTCGTGCTGGGCGTTGACTGGGTGAATAACCAGGGCTACCACCTGCGCTGGGAAAAAGGCACGCTCTCCTGGCAGCAACTCGGGCTGCAGCCGGAGATTGCCCCGGTGAAAATTCCGCTGAAGCTGACTTCAGGCATGACAACCCGCTTCACCATCAAGCGACGGCCGGACACCGTGGCTGTGCTCATGGATCATCGCCTGCTCTTTGTTGCCCCCGCGCCGTCACGCGGCACGGGCGCGTGCGCCTTCCTCAACGTCCCGGCGGGTTGCGCCATCGAGAACGCACGCTACCAGGCGGTAGGCTTGCCCAACTTCGGCGACGATTTTATGCGTCCGGAAGCGGTGAAAAGTTTAAGCGATGCGCAATCAAAATGGCTCGATGACACGACCTGGCGCGTGGCGTTTTACCGCAAAGACAATCCCGGCGACGATCCGAAGGATCCGGCGACCGGACAGCCGATGCTCTCGCCCTGGCAACTCAGCCTGTATCCGACCTTTCAAAACACGAGCAATGGGTTCTGGTATCTGTATAGCGGTGTGGGCCCGTCGTGGGTAGTGGCCAATCCGACGATGGTCTACCCGAGCTCGGATCGTTATTTCGTGGAAGCGGCGGTGAAGCCGGAATACGACAGCAAGGTCGGCGTCATCGCCGCCTACCAGGATAATAAAAATTATCTGCTGTTCCGCTGGAAGCAGCAGGAGTTCGCGACGGCCAATGTGCCGCTGGCGGAGCTGATCGCGGTGGTGGACGGCAAAGAGAAGGTGCTGGCGACCAGCCAGCGCGGGTTCGAGCCCGGCCAGTGGTATACCATCCGCATCAACCTCGGCTGGCAGACCGCACAGGCGCTGGTGGATGGCGAACTGCTAATGTCGGCGGTCAATCCGGGCTCCGTCGAAGGCCGTGTGGGGCTGTATGCCGATGGCGCGGAAAAGCCGCGGCGGCCCAAGCTCGACGACGTGACTGCCGCCATGTATGTCATTACGGACGAGACGACGCAAAAGGTGGTGAACGAGGCGGCCGACGCCCAGCGCACCTCCAGCATTGTTCTCTTCGACGATGTGCGCGTCGGCGAATGGCTCACCTTCACCGGCACGGCACAGGCGTCGCCCTATCTGACGACGACCACGGGCCGCTGGAAGAGCTTCGGGGATGTGTCGGTGAACACCTCCCCCGGCAGCCTCGTAACCGGCTCGCCGGCCTTCACCAACTATACGGCGGCCACCCGCGTGCGGCTGCCCGATCGCCGGGCGACCGCCGATCTGCTCTTTAATATTGGCAAGAACGGCGCCGGATATGCCTGGGAGATCACCGCGAGCGGACAAAAACTCTACGCGGTGGACGCGCAGAGCAAACGGCGGGAGATCGACAGCGCCAAATTAACTTTGGCCCCGAAGGAGTGGGCGGATTTGCGCATGGAAGCCGATGGCCCCTACGTGCGGTTGTTTTTCAACAATCAGCGCGTTCTGGAGGCATACGACACGACGCGGGTCGGCGGGCGATGCGGGCTGCAGAGCAAAGCGCGGGACGTAGCGTTCCAGTCGCTGATGGTCACCCAACACGAGCCACCGCGCAAAAAGCCTGAGGTGAACAACATCTTCGAGGCTGACCGCTGGCTTTCTGCCTGGTCGAGTCGGGAGGCCGATTGGTATCCCGTCGTGCTGCCGGCCAAGCTGGTCACGCCGGCCGGCGCCACCTTCGACCAGGTGGGATTCGCCGCGCCGCTGCCCACCGATGTGCCGGGACTCTACTGGAATAAAGGCGGGTATTTTCACAACCTTCGCGTCGCGATTCCGATTTCTGCCGAGACAGTGAAGGGGCAAACCCTGCACCTCACCACGGATTACGACGCTGCCGGTGGATACCAGGTGCAATTCGCGGCGAGTGACAAGGGCGGCTTCGTGGCGAAACTGGCGCGCAAGGGGCAGCCCGTGGGAGAGTATCCCTTCACGTCGGGCAAAAAATCGTGCCTGGTCTTCCAGCGTCTGGGCGACTATCTGGTGTTGACCGTGCAGGATCTGGACCCGGAGGATACCAATACCGAGCCGGAAGTGACGGCGGAGCGCCCCGTCTTCGTCTTCCGCGATCATGACCCACTGCAGGCCGAGATGATTGGCTTCACCGTGACCGACCCTGCGCTGGCGGCGGCGAAACTGCAGGTGGACTCCGACCGCCTGGAGGACCCCTTCGAGTATGCCCCCACCGCATGGATTGCCGAGAGCGGCGTCTGGGCGGTCATGGCGCGCTACTCCTGCCAGCCGAAATGGAACTGGTTCGGCGGCTTTGGCGCCTATACGCCCACCGTCTGGAGCAAGTACCGGCTGGACGGCGACCAGGTGGTCGAGGCGTATACCGGCATTAAAATGCAGTATGACAACCAGCCGGAGGAATACGCCCGCCGTTACCGCGACATCAACATGACGATCTGTGCCAATGGCTCGAATCTGAATTCCGGCTATACGGTCATTCGCGCCGGCCATCCGGGCGGCGGCGCCGATGCCGTGACCATGCTGCTGCGTAAAGGCGTGGTCGTGCAGACGACCAAAGAGCCGAAGTTCCTGCTGCCGCCCCAGGGGGTGGGGCACCGCCGCTGGTTTGCCACCCGCATCGAGAAGCGCGGCGACACCATCAAAGTCTTCATCGATAACCTGCTGGCGATGACCTACAAAGATCCCGATCCGATCCCCGGCGGCTTCACCGGCCTCTGGACCTATAATAACGGCATCATGGTGGGGCGCGCCAATATTGCGGCGGAGAAGATGACCGTCGGCCAGCCGCGCGCTGCCGCGCCACTGGCTGTGCAGGATAACCTGGACCCGCTGCCGGCGCCGCAAGTCACCGTGAACGACCTCCCGGTCCGTATCTCCACTTTCGAAAACGGGCTGGACGACTGCAAGGAGCGGCCCGGCTTTACCGCGCGCCTCGTGCGCGAGCGGGTCACCGACCCCTCCGGCGTGAATACCTACCTGAAGGTGGTGAATATGTTCCCGGCGGGTGATTTTGCCGCCACGCTCGCCGCCACCCCGCGGGATCTGCGTGCTACGCCGAACCTGCACTTCGATTACTGCTTCGATTCCGGCGTGAAGGTCAACCTGTACCTGCGCCGGCAGGACAAGTGGTATGAATTTACGCTCACCGGCGCGCCGGCAACAGAAAGCGTTATTACCGTGCCCGGGCAATTGCAGACCATCGCCGATGGCCGGTGGCACCACTTCGAGGCGAACCTGGGCGCGCTGCTCGCGGATTTTCTCGCGAAGGATGCCGGTATGGATGCCAAAACGGTGGACCTGAATATCCAGGAGATGATCGTGGCGGATTGGAGCGCGGATGCTATTGCGCGCTATTACGGGTTCGGCAACAACTTCGGTGGACTGGCCCTCCGTTTCGACAACATCACCTTCATGCCCACGCTGACCTCCCCGGTGAAACTGAGCTGGCAACTCCCGGGCGTCACCGTGCCGGCCTGGCGCACCGCGATGGACACGACACCGATGGGCACGGCAACCGCGGAGACGACCGCCGCCTTTCTCACCCTCAATCCGAAGGACGGGCGCTTCTTCTATCATCTGCAGGCGAAAGGCGCGGACGGCAAATGGATTCCGGCCATGCACATCCCGCTGGTGGTGAACGCGACGGCACAGAAATGAGCACGAGCACGAGCATGAAATGACTAGGCGCTTGGCGTAAGATGACGCCTATGGGGCCGGGGGGTGAGGGCTGGCGATGCCCCCATCCAATTCCGCCGATTCCTGCTTGCGTGCGATTCGGTAAAAGTTTATACTGATGTCGCACGTTCATGCCAAAGGAGCGCTACAGTGAGTTCGAAGCAACATCGACAACAAGTGTCATTAGTCACTGATCTGGAATCACTTGCCGACGAGTTGGTGGTCGAGTCCCTCTGGATGGTACATCCGAAGCTAACGCGTAAATACGCCAATCAGCGCATGACGACCACCGCGGAAGTGGTGGATCTGGCATCCATCAACCTGGCAAAGGTGCAGACCTTCGAGACACGGTAAACCGCACTTTGCCGGCACAATGCAACAGGAATCGCGGGGGCAATCGCCGAATCGTGTATACGAAGACGGGGATTGCCCCCTTTTTTATCACCGGGAGCATGGCATGCCGATGGAATGGAAATCAAAAGAGGAGCGCTACTTCTGGACGGGCTGGTTCACCGGGCAGTCGTTCGCACTGCTGGCAGGATTGTATTTCATCCTCTCCTTCACCGACCTCTATGCCACCATCCGCCTGCTCCTGTTTAACGGGATGATCCGTGAAGGTAATCCACTGGCCAATTGGACATTGTTGCATTTCGGGACGCCCGGTTTTATCGCCTATAAACTCCTGATGGTGTTTATCGTCCTCGGCGTGCTGAAACTGATCGAGCGAGAGCGCATGCGCATCGCCCACGTCCTCCTCTGGGTTGCCAATATCGTCATGGCCTACGTGGCCATCCTCCATATCGCCATTATGGTCTCCACAATCTACTACTCGCATTGAGAAAAACCTTCCGGTGCAAATGCCTCAAGTGACGCTAAGCGCATGGTCATGAGCATGAGCATGGGCACTTCACCGTAACATGACGCTTATGCCGCGCCGGTGGACCATTCTCGCGGAAATGCCTACAATATGCGGGTCAGTGGCGGCAAAGGTTTTCTGCGCCGCGCATTGCGAATTTTGTTGACTGGATTGGCATGGCAACGGAAATCCTGGTGGTGACGGAGCGGGAACGCCGCGAGCCGGTCGTGGGGCTGCTGGAGCAATTGCGCCGGCTGGGCCATCACGTCTCGGTGATCCCGCGCGCCACCTTCCAGTTCATCAACCGCGTGCCGGTGCCGCAGGTTGTGCTGGTCGACGTGGGCTCCCGCGCGCTTACGCCGGTCGGCAACACCCCCGGCGGCATCCAGGCGGCGTGGGAATATGTGCCCATTATCCTGGTCGCCGGCGCTGAGGAAGTGGAAAAAATCCGCTTCGGTCCGCACCTGCACGACTTCATCACCCTGCCGACCACCCTGCCCGAGCTCGACACCCGCCTGCGCTTCGCCCTCTGGAAGACACAGAGCGCCCGCGGCCCGCACGAGCAGGTGCAGGTGCAGGGTCTGCGCATGAATCTGGCGACCTACGAGGTATACGTGGAAAATCGCCGTGTCGAGTTAACCTACAAGGAGTTTGAGCTGCTCAAATTCCTCGCCGGCCATCCTCGCCGCGTCTTTTCGCGCCCCGAGTTGCTGGAGGAAGTGTGGGAGAACGACTATTTCGGCGGCACCCGTACCGTGGACGTCCATATCCGCCGTCTTCGCGCCAAGCTCGGTCCCCGCGTGGGGAACATGATCCAGACGGTGCGCAATGTGGGCTATCGGTTCGGGTAGCGTCACCGATCCCAGACGAACTCCGTTACCCACACGCCGCCGGGGATGATGATGCGGCTGGAATCCGGCGTATAGGCGATCACCTCGCTGCCGGTATACCAGCGGACCAGCTTCGGCTTTACCGGCAGCATCACGCCCACATTGCCGGTATCGATGTAGAGGAGGGAGCGGTCCGGCGCAGTCAGGTATTCCCAGGTGCCGTTTTGTAGGCCCACCTCGATGAGCAGCTTCCCGCCCACCTCAACGCGCGAGGGGATGACGATGGGCCGCCCATCCGTGCGAATGGGCGCCACGCCAAGCGAGGTGAGCCGCTGCGGTTTCGGCCCGGTAGCGGACGGCGTGAGCTGAATACCCTCGTTCCGCGCGAGGGAGGTCATCTTCACCCGCAGCGATGCGCTGGCTTCGAGTGGTTTTCCGTCCAGGCTCTCCACCGTCAGCGTGCCCAGCGTCGTATTGGTAGCCAGATGGACCTGGCTGGTGCTGACCGTATCTCCCGTCAACCGGCCTGCTATGGCCTGGATGGTCGGCGTATCGACCGTCAGCAGCCGTTGCTTCACATCACGATCGATCTGCCGGGTATCTGAGAGCCAGCGTCCCTGATCCAGCGAGGAATGCGACATCGGCGCCTCGCTCCAGAGATGCAGCGCATCTACCGCAAACCGCAGCGCAAGGTCCAGGCGCAGATTGTGAAAGCCGAGTAGTTTGCGTTTCGTATCGTAAAAGCCGAGGGCCGCGGTCCCGGACGACGCGACCGGCAGTAGACCATTGGCCATCAGATCCTCAGCGGAGAAGACCGGCCAGACCTGCTGCGACCGCACGGTGTCGGGGTCGTAGGCCAGACCGTGGAAGGTGAAAGGCACCTCGCCGCTGCGGCCCGTCTGCACCTGGTAGCCGTTTCGCTCGATGATGCCCGTAACCTGCTGCTTGAATAGCAGGTCGGTATGGTGGTTGTTGGCGAAAAGGATCA
>Ga0172368_10007915_pt1 | contig 10955 bp, 7 predicted proteins | sample Lak11m_FD_114540 | JGI IMG/M metagenome (GOLD analysis project Ga0172368, IMG submission 114540) | Freshwater microbial communities from Kabuno Bay, South-Kivu, Congo - kab_022012_11m | ecosystem: Environmental > Aquatic > Freshwater > Lake | place: Democratic Republic of the Congo: South-Kivu...
GGCGGCGAAGGCCGCGTTCAGCGCGGCGTCGGCGGTCAGGGCGGCCTGCGCGGCCTGGACGGCCTGTTTCAGCCCCGTCACGTCGGGCGCCAGCTTCACCAGCAGCTTGCCCTGCACGAACTCGCAGCCGCCGGGCGGGCAGGGATATTCGCGGTTGCGCCGCTCGTCGAACGGGGAGTAGGCGTGGACGGGGATCCCTTCGCGGGGGTCGGTGCGCTGCGGCCCGTGGAGGTCAGGGCGGATCGCGCCGGTCGAACCGGCCAGTTGCGCGGGATATTTGCCCTGGCGCAGCGCGTTGGTCAGCGTGCTGGCCGGGGGCGCCGGCGCATAGGGCCGGTTGGCGACCGGCGCAACTTGGCCGTCCGTCGAAGCTGTGACGCCCTGGCCGGCGGGCACGGCCGCCTGGGAAAAGGCCGGCGCGCTCCATGCCGGTTGGATGACGAGGGAACAAACGAACAAGATCAAGACCATTGAGAACCGTTGTGAGAAGGACATGGCAAGCCTCCGGACGCCGCTCACCGCAGGAGAGACATACCCGTCAACGAAGAATCAGTTGTTCACCTGGAATCACGGGTATCGGGGTGCGCGGCAAGACAAGCGATTGTGTAATGGCATCGTAACCTTGCCTTGCCAAAACGTCAAATTTCTTCAGGCGCGGCTTTTCAGCAGACAGCGGAACCTGGGAGGCCAGGTTCATTTGGCGCCTGTTGCAGTCAGGTGCGTTCAAGCGCACGCCTCTGTCTCTTGCCATCCCCATGAATGACCGGGCCAACGGCTAACCGGTCAACCGTTGGCCAACCGCCAACCAGGGGGCGTTTCAGTTTGGGGGCGCGCCGCCTGCTGTGTCATGCTGAGGCCCGTCGTTTGGGCCGAAGCATCTCGTTGGGCAGGTCGAGACCCTTCGCTGGTGTTAAGTTGTTACCGGCGGTGTGCTATGACCCGCTCAGGGTGACAGTTGCGCCCCAAACATGAAATGCACCCTTGCGCCGATGTTTGCTTGACGAAACAGGGCAAGTGTAGTACAATCATCTTACAACCCCAAGACTTGAGTGAGTCGAGCAAAAAACGGAGGAGAAGATGATTACTGCGAAAGACCTATTGGCAAGCAAACGCACGGGGGGCATCTGGAGCGTCGCACCCGATACGACCGTGTACCAGGCGCTGGAGCTGATGGCCGAGAAGAACATCGGCGCGTTGTTGGTGATGGAACGTGACCGGCTCATCGGTATCTTCTCGGAGCGCGATTATGCGCGCAAGTGCGTCCTGAAGGGCCGCAACTCGCGCGACACCCGCGTCGCCGACTTAATGAGCGCACCGGTCATCTACGTCCAACCGGAGCAGACCGCCGAACAATGCCTGGCGACCATGACACAGCGGCAAATCCGTCATCTGCCGGTGCTGGTCGGTGATGAGGTGATCGGGGTCGTGAGCATCGGCGACGTGGGTAAGGCGATCATCTCGCACCAGCAAGAGGCGCTGAAAGACCTGGAGACGTACATCACCGGCGCGCCGCGGTAGGACCGTCGGGGCGGCCGGCGCCGGTCAATCCAGCCGCCGGATCGCTGGATGGCCGAGCGCGGCCAGAGAAATCAGCGCGGTGAGCAGGCCGCCGCCGACAAAGACCAGTGCCGGCCCCCACTGCTCGGTCGCCAGTCCCGTCAGCCCGAAGCCAACCGGCAGCAGGATGAAGGAGCCGAGCATGTCGAGGCTGGCGACGCGGCCCAGCCGCTCGGCCGGGACCTCGGTTTGCAGGACGTTCGTCCAGGCCAGGCTGGCCGCTTCCAGCGTGGCGCCGTTCGCCAGGGCCGCGACGAGGACGACCGCCAACGGCACGGGCAGGCCGAGCGCCAGGATCCCCCCGCCCGCCACCGCCGCGCCGACGGCCATCATAAGGCCGCGCCGCCGCAGCCGCGCTTTGCGCCCCAGCCACAGCCCCCCCAGCAAGTAGCCGAGCGGGAAGACCGCGTAGAGCAGCCCCAGGGTGCGCGCATCGCCGCCCAGGTGATCGGTCACCAGGAAGGGCAGCGCCACGCTGTACGGCCCGCTCAGGGTGACGTTCGTCATCGCAAAGACCAGGATCGAAATCCAGAGCACCGGCGCGGCCAGGATGGTTGCCAGCCCCGCGCGCAGGTCGGCGAGGGGGCTGGCGGCCGCGTCCGTCCGTGCGGGCCGCCGGCTGCCGCGCCAGAGCGGGACCAAGAACGCGGCCGAGAGGAAGAACGAAGCCGCGTTGAGGCCGAAGGCGAATGCCACGCCGCCCGCCGCGATCAACAGGCCCGCCACCGCCGGCCCGACGACCCGACCGAGCTGCATACTCATGCTGGATAACGAGTTCGCGCTCGGCCAGTCGGCCTCCGGGGTCAGCTCCGGCGTCAGCGCGGTGTAGGCCGGCTGGAAGAGCGCATCCGTGAGGCCGAAGAGCACGCTGGCCGCGTAGACCTGCCAGAGCTGCAGCGCATCGCCGGCGGCCAGCGTTGCGAGGATGACCATCGCGGCCCCGCGCACCGCGTCGGCGGCCAGCATCAGCCGCGCCCGCGGCAGCCGATCCACCGCCACCCCACCGACCAGCAGGAAGAGCAGCATCGGCGCGTAGGCCAGCGCCAGCACCGTGCTCATCGCCAGCGCCGATCCGGTCTCCTGCAGCACCCACCAGGCCAGCGCCACCTCATACAGGTGGTCGCCGACCCGGGAAATGGTCTGCCCGGCCCAAAGGAGGGCGAAGGGGCGGTAGGTCAAGGCGCGGAAGAGCTTCAAGCTGTCTCCTCGGCAGATCACCTGTCTGTGCCGCAGGTCGTAGGTTCCCGACACTCGATGATTTCAGTTACGGGTGCGTCTCGCGCAGCGCGTTGAAGCGATCCACGATATCGGGGGTGACGCGGCGCACCTGATTCGGGAAGTAGTTCGTGCTCTTGCACGTGAAGCATTCCTCGGCGACGACGACCGCAGACACTGACGGCACATCCTTGCCGTTGACGTTCACGTAATGGTAGACCGGGCTGCCGCTGTGTCCGGCGCTGAGATCGCAGTTGACCCAATAGGTGCGGTGATAGCCGCCGCCTTTGTCCTGGAAATACCTGGCGTCACACACCTTGATGTCGCCGTACATGCGCGCGCGCTGGCAATTGGCCGGCTGATTGCCGCGTTGCGCGCCCACGCCGAAGCAGTTCGGATACCCGCGGTTGTAGCCCGGTTCGGACTTCAGAAACGACTGGCCCCGCACGCCGATGCCCATGTACTTGTAGGTATCGCCGAGCCGGTCGGGCAAGGCCAGCAGCCCGATATCCCATTGCCGCCGGTTCTTGGCGTCTGGATTGCGCCACTCGTCCGGCGTCCAATACCAGCCATCCACCCCGAGTTGCATCAGGCTGGACGCCCGCACATCGCCATCGCCGTTCACGCCCGGCGTGATTCGAATGGTGAACCACTGGTTCGTCCCCTCGGCGTTGATGCAGTGAGCGGCTGTGATGATGTGGCGCGGGCCGATCAGCGTGCCGCTGCATGTGGAATCGGTGTTGCTGCCGTTCGATCGGAACTGGGCGATCGTGCCGCGGGGGAAGGGGTGCGCATCGAGCACCGCGCGCGAATCACTCCCCTTGCTCCAGCCGGTCGGCGCGGCGGCCGCCCAAGCCGCGGCGCTCCGGGCTGGCCCCATGACCAACGGCAGGTTCAGTTGCGAGGCGCGTTCTGGTGCGCGGGTGTAATCGTTCGGGAGGCTGCCTTGATTCAACCCTTCCTGTTCGTAGCAATCGCGCAATTGGCTCATCGCTTCGGCCTGGAATACGACGCGAAATTCATTCGCTGTCGCCAGGCTGAACACGCGAAACGCGGTGATCTCTGCCAGCGCTGGCGTCGTATCGTCTGCGCCATCGTCCTCGCTTGGGCGCGCTTCCTCGGGCAGCGCGTTGGCCGCACCGGGGGCGACTAGCGTCCCCTGGCCCACGAATTCCGCAGTGAGGTACCGGCTGATCTGTTGCACGCCGGCCGGGGGGGTCGGGTTCGCCATGAAGGTGCGCAGCGCGGCCAGGTCAAAGGGGTCGTTATCGAGGCAGGCGGGCGCGGCGGCCGGCCGGGCCGGTTCGGTGATGAATGGGGTTTCCCAGGGTGCGGTTGGGTTCAGTGGCTCGGCCGCAACCGCCAAGGGCAGGCCAGCCAGGGTGCTCAATGCCAATACGACGCTCAGAACGATCCGCCAACTCATGATGTACGCTCCTTGTGCTGATTTTGTCTGGAGCATACATCGCCGGCGCTAAAATAGCGTTAAATCGCACGTTAAAGGAGCGCCTCTTCGATGGCATTTTCCAAAGTCGCGTGGCCGCCCGTGGCTTGAAGCGCGGCCAGCGCGGCATCGCCCAGCCGGCCGCGCAGCCGCGCCCGGCACTGCTCGACTTGCGCCGCTTCGGCGGGCTGGCGGGCTGCGCCCAAACGCGCACGACCCGCGTCGGCAGCCGCCAACAGTCGGGCGGCGAATGGGTCGCCGCCCAGATCGGTCAGGGCCAGCGCCAGCCCTTCCAGCGCATGGATCGCCTCGTTCTGGTCGGCCAGCTCGCTGTAGGTTTGCAACCCGGCGCGGTAGCACCCGGCGGCCGCGGCCGGCTGCCCCTGGCGCAGGTAGAGCGCCCCCCGGCGCAGTTGCACCGCCGCGGCCAGGCTCGCCATGCCCAGACGACCGGCCAGCGCGGCCATGTCATCCAGCAGCCGGCCGGCCCGGTCGTATTCGCCGCGCTGGATGGCAATTTCGGCCAGGTTGAGGGTGGGATGGCTGGCAGCCCACTCGTCGCCGGCCTCTCGGAGCAGCGCGGCGGCCATCTCCAGCCGCGGGATCGCCTCGTCGCCGCGGCCCAGGTCAATCAGCGCAGCGCTCCAGTTGTTCAGGATCAACGCCTGCTCCCACTGCGCGCCGGCCGTTCGGGCCAGGTCGGCCGCTTCGACATACATCGCCAGCGCACGACCCGTGTCCCCTTGTTCGTTGGCGCAGACCGCCAGATTGCCCAACGCCCAGGCTGCGCCGCGGTCGTCGCCCACCGCGCGAAAGCCAGGCAGCGCGGCCGCATGGTGCGCAGCGGCCGCGTCGAAATCGCCCAGCAGCCAGGCCATCGTCCCCGCGGCCGCGTGCGCCTGGGCGATCGCTTCCGGCGGCGCATCGGCCGGCGCGCGGGCCAACGCTTCCGCCAGCCAATGCCGGCCCTCACGCCCGCCGCCGCGCGTATACCAGAATAGCTCCAACGCCGCAGCCAAGCGCAGCCCCGCCAGTCGACGCGCGGCATCGGCATCCGTCGCCAACGCCCAAGCCAGCGCGCGGCGCAGGTTGGCGCGCTCACGTTCCAACTGCGTCAACCAGCCAAACAGCGCCGGCCCGCGCATCTGTGGCTCAGCGCGGCGGGCCAGGGCCAGGAAGTAGGCCAGGTGCGCCCCGGCGGCCGATGCAGCCTCCACAGGATCGGCCAGGCGGCGCGCGTAGGCCAGGATCGTCTCCAGAAAGTTATAACGGGCGCCGTCCTCGGTTTCGCTCACCACGATCAGCGACTTGTCGGCCAGGCGGCCCAGAAGATCCAACACATCCGCCGCATGAGCGGGGCCGGCGCAAACCGCTTCGGCGGCCTCCAGCGTCCAGCCGCCCGCGAAGACGGCCAACCGGCGGAAGAGCTGCTGCTCGGCCGGGGTCAGCAGATCGTAACTCCAGTCCATCAACGCCTGCAAGGTCTGTTGGCGCGGACTGGCCGTGCGCACGTTGCTGCTTAGCAGGCGGAAGCGATCATCGAGGCGCTCAGCGATCTGCTCGACGCTGAGGAGAGAGACACGCGCCGCCGCCAGTTCCAGCGCCAGGGGGATGCCATCCAGCCGGCGGCAGATGGCCGCGATGACCTCGCAGTTTTCCGGGGTCAAGCAGAAGCCGGGCTGATGGTTAGCGGCGCGCTCAATGAAGAGCGCGACCGCCGGCATCGCGCCGAGTGCAGCCAGGGAGAGGTCGTGATCGGCCTCGGGCACGGGAAGCGGCGCCAGGGGGTAGACCTGCTCGCCCGGCGCGCCCAACGCTTCCCGGCTCGTGGCGACGATGCGCAGTTCGGGGCAATGGCTCAGCAGGCTTGCAGCCAATGCGGCTGCGCCGGCCACCAGATGCTCGCAATTGTCGAGGATCAGCACGATCTGCCGGCCGCCAAGATACTCGATCAGCGTGTCTTCAGGGGGGTGTTCCGACGTTTCGGGCAGGCCGAACACCCTGGCGACGGCTCCGGCAATCAACGACTCATCGGTCAGCGGCACGAGATCCACCCACCACGCGCCGTCGCGGAAGTGCTCGGCCAGCGCGCGACCGGCTTCCTGCGCCAGCCGCGTCTTGCCGTTGCCGCCCGGTCCGGTCAGCGTGATCAGCCGTGGCCGGCCCGCGGGGGCGCGCAGCAGATTGGCGAGATCGGTCAGCGCCGCCCGGCGGCCCAGCAGCGCGGTCAATGGCGCCGGCACATTGCCGCGCCGGCCGCTGGTCACGGGCGGGGCCTCTTTGATCCGGTCGAGCAGCGCCGCGGTTTCGGGGGATGGAGGCGCGCCCAGCTCATCCCGCAGCGCGCAGACGCATGCTTCATACTGCTGTCGTGCGGCGGCCCGGTCGCCTTGCGCCAGGTGGCACTGTATGAGCTGCTGGTGCGCGATTTCGTCGGCCGGGTCGAGATCGAGGAGCCGGCGGGCTGTGGTCGCCGCCGCGGTGTAGTCGCCGCGAGTGCGTTGGCGGTCGGCCAGCGCCCGCAGCACCGCCTGATAACGGCCGCGCAGGCGATCGCGCGGCTGGCTCAGCCAATCGTCGTAGAAGTCGGCCAGCAGATCGCCGCGATAGAGCGCCACACATTCGGCGGCCAGCGCCTCCTCGCCGCCGGCCAAAAAACGCGCGCCCGACTCCTGGAAGGCCAGCACGTCTACCCACAGCGGGCAGGTTGGAGCCAACCCCAACACCTCACGATCACCGATGAAGGAGTCAGCGCCCAGCGCTTTGCGCAAACCGGCCAGCGCCACGCGCAGGGATCGCCGCGCGTCCGAATCCAGGGAATCGCCCCAGAAGAGCGCGGCCAGCTTCTCGCGGTTGTGGCCGGCGGAATCGCGATGGAGCGCCAGATAGGCCAGCAGCGTCGCGGCCTTGCGCGTGGACAGCGCCGCCGGTTGGCCGGCGACCTCCAGACGGAAGGCGCCGAGCAGGAAGAGGCGGTTGGGCGCGTCGGCAGTAGTTTCGAACAATTGTGACATGCGGCCTCGTTTGGGATACGATCCCGGCGACATGGGCTGCACGGAATTATAGCCCGTCACGCAAGATCGAACAAGCGATGCCCCACGCATGATTTGCCCGACAGGGGCAAGCCATGTACAATTTTGTAAACAAGGAGAGTTGTTCACATGACACGACGAGCGATCCTGAGCGTCTACGACAAAACCGGCCTGGTCGAGTTCGCCCGCGGGCTGGCGGAACTGGGCTTCGAGTTGGTCGCTTCCGGCGGCACGGCGCGCGCGCTGAGCGCCGCCGGCCTGCCGGTCACTGCGGTCGAGCAGGTCACCGGCCACCCGGAAATCCTCGGCGGCCGCGTGAAGACGTTGCACCCGGCGATCCACGGCGGCATCCTGGCCCGCCGCACGCCCGAGCATCTGGCGGAGTTAGCCAGCCACGGCATCGCCCCCGTGGATCTGGTCGTCTGCAACCTCTACCCGTTTGCGGCGACCGTGGCGAAACCGGGTGTGACCGAGGCAGAGGCGGTCGAGGAGATTGACATCGGCGGGGTGACGCTGCTGCGCGCCGCGGCCAAGAACTTCGAGTCGGTGACGGTGGTGTGCGACCCGGCGGATTACGACGCGGTGCTGCGCGAGGTTAAGGCTGGGGCTGAGGCTAAGGCCGCTCCGCTTAACCTTAGCCTTAACCTCAAACTCAATCTGGCGCTCAAGGCGTTCCGCCATACGGCCGCCTATGATGCGGCGATTGCGACATGGCTAGCGGGTCGCGCCGAAACGGCCGATCCGTTGCCCGCGACGCTCAACCTGGCCGCCGAGCGCGTCCAAACCCTGCGTTACGGCGAGAATCCGCATCAGCAGGCCGCGCTCTATCGTTGGGTCGGGACGCCGCCGGCCTTCCAGCAGCTCCAGGGCAAGGAGCTGAGCTACAACAACCTGGTGGATCTCGAAGCGGCGTGGGCGATGCCGCAGGAGTTCAGCGCGCCGGCCGTCGCCATCATCAAGCACACCAATCCAAGCGGTCTGGCCGCCGCCGGCACGCTGGTCGAAGCCTATCGGCTGGCGTTCGCCTGCGACCCGGTCTCGGCCTACGGCTCCATCATCGCGGCCAATGGCGTCGTGGATTTGCCCTTCGTCCAGGAGTTCGGCAAGCTCTTCGTGGAGGCGCTGGCCGCGCCGGGCTACACCGACGACGCGTTGGCCTGGCTGGCCGACCACAAGAAGAACTGCCGGGTGATGCTTGCGCGTAGGGGCGACTTGAGTCGCTCCGACCCGCAGACGACGGGTGAAGCTGTTACTACGAACCGGTTGGTGTTGCGTTCGGTCGCGGGCGGGCTGTTGGCGCAAACCCCAGACGACCGCGGGGTAGACGAAGCTACGTGGCAGGTCGTCACCCGGCGGCCGCCGACTGAGGTGGAGCGGCGCAGCCTGGCGTTCGCCTGGCTGGCGGTCAAGCACGTCAAGTCCAACGCGATCGTCTTTGTCCAGGGCACGGCGACGGTAGGCGTGGGCGCGGGGCAGATGAACCGGGTGGACGCGGTCTATCTGGCGGCGCGGCGGGCGGGCGAGCGGGCCAGGGGCGCGGTGCTGGGTTCGGACGCGTTCATCCCGTTCGAGGATAGCGTCGAGGCGGCCGCCGCGGCCGGCGTCACTGCGATCATCCAGCCGGGCGGCTCACTGCGCGATGCGGAGGCCATTGCCGCGGCCGACCGGGCGGGGCTGGCGATGGTGTTCACGGGGGAACGGCATTTTCGGCATTGAGCGGGTGATTTGGCGTGCGCCGCCAAATATTGAACACGGGCGCTGAGCTTGTCGAAGCGTCCCCTTCGGCAGGCTCAAGGCGCGTGCTTGTCGAAGCGCCCCCTTCGGCAGGCTCAGGGCGCGCGCGTGATCGCGCTTGTCAATACGCGCCGATCTCGCGCAGCCGGTCGTCGTCAATCCCGAAGTGATGGGCGATTTCGTGGCGCACCACCCGGCCCACCAACCGCCGCGCCTCGGCCAGAGAGCCGCACTGCGCCTCAATCGGCCTCTGATAGATGCTGATCTTATCCGGCGCAACGTTGCCGTAGTCGTGCGGCCGGACGGTCTGCGGCACGCCGTGGTAGAAGCCAAGGAGCTCATAGCGCGAAGACAGGCCGGCCAGGGCCAACGTGTGGCGATCCGGCCAGTCTTCGACGACGATATCCACGTTGTCGAGCATCTCTAGGAACATCTCCGGCAGCTCATTCACAGCCGCCGCGACCAACTCCTCGAATTCTTCAGGGTCGAACCGGACTGGACTCACAGGTAACCTCGCGCGCGGAACCAGGCGACCGTGTCGGCCAGCGTCTCGGCCAACGGCCGGGCGGTCAAGCCCAACTCGGCGACCGCTTTGGCATTGCTCACTGGCTGCCAGAGCGGGATCGTTTTCAGGAAACTGGCCGATGGTTGAAACCGCCCGCCGATTGCTGCGACCATGCGCAGCAGCCCGGCGCCGAGCTTGATCCGCGGCGGCCGCGCGCCGGCGGCGCGGGCGGTCTCGGCCAGCACATCGTAGAGCCGCACGTTGTGCGCGCTGAGGAGGGTGCGCTCGCCCAGCCGGCCGCGTTCGACGGCTGCGAGATAGGCCGCGGCGGCGTCCCGCACGTCAATCACGCTGACCGGCGCGTCGGGATAGGCCGGCAGCCGGCCGCGCGCGGCCAGCAGCAGCGGCCCGCTGACCGACATATGCACATCGCCCGGCCCGAACACCGCCACCGGGCAGAGGACGACCACCGGTAGCCCCGCCCGCGCCGCGGCCAGCGCCGCGGCCTCCATCGCCCATTTCGCCTCGTAATACGGATCGCCGCTGCTGCCGGGGACGTAGAAGTCGCGCTCATCCGCCAGCCGGCCCGGCTCCGCCGGTTGGCCGATCGTCGTGTAGGAGCTGGTGTAGATCAGCCGTTGGATGTCTACGCGGCGCGCGGCATCCAGCACGCCGCGCATCTGAGCGGACGCGCGGGCCACGTCTTGGGCCAGCGTCCGCGGATTGTGCGAATAGGCGCCGGCGCAATGGAAGACGACCTCGCAGCCCTGCATCGCCGCCGCGACCGTTTCGCCGTCGTTCAAGTCGCCCTGGCGCCATTCCAATTCGTTCGACAGATCGCCCAGGTCGCCGACCGCGCCGGGGGTGCGCCGCAGGCCGCGCACGCGCCAGCCGCGATCGAGCGCCGCACGGGCGATCTGCCCGCCGATAAACCCGGTCGCGCCGAGGATGAGACAGGTAGGCATGGTGTTTGATCCAGTCATTACACTTGTCATGCTGAACGGGTCTACCGCTCAAAGTCAGTTACGGCAAGTAGCCAGTGAAGCATCTCGCTGGCGGGAGTTTCTAGGCAGCGGGTCTACGGCTCAACGTAAGTGACAACCCAAAGCCAGCGAAGGGTCTCACAGGTTGCGCTGAGATCCTTCGCTGGGGGTTCGCCGTAACTGACGCGAACTCTTTAACCCGCTCAGGATGACATTCCCATCCGCAGGGGCCGTGGCGCCGCACCCAGCATGTAAATTCCGCCGATGGTCTGCGGTGACAAACGTTCGCTGTCAAGCCCGCTCAGCGTGACAGGCCAACACGGCGCGGGGGCTAAGCCAGCGCCACGAGATACGCCGTGACCGACCGCCACGGGAGGGTCGCGCCGGTCAGCTTGCGCCGATAGAGCGCCTCCACCTCGGCCTGCTCATCCGCAACCAAATGAACGGCCAGGTGTTGGACGTAGGCCGGCCGGCTGTCCGCAGCC
>Ga0172368_10007917_pt1 | contig 10955 bp, 10 predicted proteins | sample Lak11m_FD_114540 | JGI IMG/M metagenome (GOLD analysis project Ga0172368, IMG submission 114540) | Freshwater microbial communities from Kabuno Bay, South-Kivu, Congo - kab_022012_11m | ecosystem: Environmental > Aquatic > Freshwater > Lake | place: Democratic Republic of the Congo: South-Kivu...
ATTTCTTTTTAAGTAATTTAGAATTTGAAGTCGCAAAACATGATGATATAAGAATTGATCCTAACATAATTGGAAAAGAAAAATGGGAAGTAATCGGGAGATAAAGGAAACATTATGAAATTTTTAGTTACCGGCGGTGCCGGGTTTATCGGTAGTAATATAGTTGAAGAGTTATTAAAACGCGGATATAGTGTTAGAATACTTGATAATTTTGCAACCGGTAAACGAGAAAACCTTAAGCAGTTTGAAAAGGATATCGAAGTAATTGAAGGAGATATTAGAAGTTTTCATATTGTGCAACAGGCTGTTAAAGATATTAATGTGATACTGCACCAGGCTGCTTTACCTTCAGTGCCAAGATCAATTAAAGACCCCATTACGAGCAATGAAGTTAATGTAGTTGGTACTTTGAATATACTAGAGGCTGCAAAAGATGCAGGGGTTAAAAGAGTAGTGTATGCTTCCTCCTCTTCTGTGTATGGAGATAATCCGGATTTACCCAAGCATGAAGGTATGATGCCTAATCCCCTTTCTCCTTACGCAGTAAGTAAATTAGCAGGTGAAAAATACTGCAACGTTTTCTCACGGTTGTATGGAATTGAAACTGTTGTGCTAAGATATTTTAATGTATTTGGACCACGACAGGATCCTAATTCACAATACTCGGCAGTTATACCTCTTTTTATTAAAGCAATAATGAATGACAAACAACCAACTATATTCGGTGATGGAACACAAAGTCGTGATTTTACTTATGTTGCAAATGTGGTGGAAGCAAATATACTGGCAGCCATTAATGAGGTGGAAAGCGGTTTAGCTATGAACTGTGCTTGTCACGGGCAGATATCATTGAACAAGCTAGTTGAAGAAATAAATTTTTTATTAAACAAGAACATTAAACCTATATTTTCTGAACCGAGAAAGGGAGATATTAAACATTCGTTTGCAGATATTAATTTGATTAAGCACAATCTTAATTATGAACCGAAATTTAGTTTCATTGAAGGTTTAAAGAACACCATTAGTTTTTATTGAGCAAAGAATATTGTTAAGAACAATTAAATGATACTTTGTAAATTTTATTATTCTATTTTATTTAGGCATTGTAATGGAGACATTTGAAGGGAAATATGGGCCGCTCTTAATTGCTGAAATTGGAGGAAATCATGAGGGAAATTTTGAATATGCAAAATTATTAACAAAACTAGCTATCGAATCGGATGTAGATTGTATAAAATTTCAAATCTATACTGGTGATACTATTGTCAATAAGTTTGTCGATCCTGATAGAAATTTGCATTTTAAAAAATTCGAATTAAAAATTGAACAATATGTTGAATTAGCCAAAATGGTTGAACAAAATGGAAAAATTTTTTTAGCTTCAATATGGAACTATGAAATAATTGAAAAATTAAATACCTACTTGAAATTTATTAAAATCGGTTCCGGGGATCTTACAGCTTATCCATTCCTAAATAAAATCGCACACATTGGTAAACCAATAATTTTATCTACCGGCCTGAGCACTGAAGAAGAAGTATTGAATGCTGTAAAATATATTCAGTCAATTAATAGTAGTTATACTGACCCGAATAAACTTGCTCTTTTACAGTGTACATCGATGTATCCTATCAAAGAGAGTGAAGCAAATCTTTCAGTAATGAAACGGATGGCTGAATCAACAAAGTTAACTATTGGATATTCAGATCATACCGAAGGAATTAAAGCACTTTGTATTGCCCAGCTACTTGGGGCCAAGATTCTGGAATTTCACTTTACGGATTCAAGAGAGAATAAAACATTGCGAGATCATAAGGTTTCATTAACTAAAGAAGAAGTTGAATTACTTGTTAATGAAATTAAAAGCAATAGGAATTTACTTGGTAGTTCAACAAAAATTCCACTACGAACTGAAATCGAGAGTGGACATAGAATTTCATTTAGAAGGGCGGTCTATCTTTGTAATAATATAATAGCTGGCCATAAAATTACTGAAACCGATTTGTGTGTTTTAAGACCAAATAAAGGTTTAGATGCCAGGGACTATTACAAACTTATTGGAAAGGTTGCTAAAAAAAATATCAATATGCTTGAAATCCTCGACTGGAGTTATTTTGAATAATAACGAATCACCTTTAATTACAGTTTACATTACAAATTATAATTATGGTAAATTTTTACGGAAGGCTATTGATAGTGTTCTTAATCAGAGTTTTACTGATTTTGAATTATTAATAATTGATGATGGGTCTACTGATAATTCTATATCTATAATTGAGGAATATCAGAATAATTCTAAAATTAAAATTATCTATCAAAAAAATAAAGGACTCGTTGTAACAAATAATATTGCTTTGAGAATTGCAAACGGCAAATTTATAATCCGGCTTGATGCTGATGACTATTTTGATCATAATGCATTTTTAGTACTATATAATAAAATTGTAAGTGACGATAGTATTGGTTTAGTTTATCCAGATTATTTTGTTGTAGATGAAGATGACAACATTCTTTTCATAAGACAAAGAGAAGATATTGAGAATATTGAACTTAAAGATCACCCTGCACATGGTGCGTGTACATTAGTAAGAACTGATTTTCTAAAACAAATTGGTGGATATGATGAAGATTTTAACTGTCAGGACGGTTATCATCTCTGGCTTCATTTTGTTTCAAAATTCAAAGTAGCAAATATAAGTACCCCACTTTTTTATTATAGACGACATAATAGTAATCTTACAAATAACAGTGATAAAATATACAGAACTAGGGCTGCAATTAAAACAAAATATTTCGATCAGAATTTTTTAATGCAGGACAAAATATTTGCAGTAATTCCAATTCGTGGTAGTAATAAAATTGCTCTAAATAAAATTGGGACTAAATCCATCGTTGAAAGAAAAATAGATGTTTTGAGCAACACAGAATTAGTTGAGATGATAATAGTATCCACACCGGATGAAAGCCTTTTAGACTTCCTCCAAAAAAAGTATTCAGAGAATAAGAAATTACTTTTACATAAAAGGGATATTAAACTAACTATGGTTAATTCGGGGCTTGTTGAAACAATACACAGTATCCTTGAAAAATTTGAATTCTTAAAAAGTTATAAAGCATTTCTTACTGCGGATATTAAATATCCTTTCCTTAATTCCGATTCTGTGAATACAGCAATAAAAACACTTTTTATTTTTAATTCTAATTCACTATTAACCGTTCGACCCGATAATTCAAGATACTTTGTAAAAGATAGTTATGGCCTTACTCCAATTCCCAATCAGGAGAAATATTCTAAATTAGAGAGAGATGATTTATATAGATATGCTGGTGGTATAATTATTACGACAATGGAATTATTTTTAAACCAAGATGCATTTGTAAATAAAAAAACCGGTCATTTTATAATCGATGAGTTTTCATCCTTTGCGATTGAAAGTGAAACTGATATTAAAATTGCTGAATTGATAAACAATGAGTTTCTAAAATAAAAATAAAACCAAAATCAAATAAAGATATTAATATTCCTTAAAATCATCTTTAAGCTTTCAGTATAATTAAGTCGAGAAATAAATGACACAGATGAGACGCCATTTAAAATTCACTTTAGCGAATAGATACCGTTATTTAAAAATAAAAAATAAGTTGGCCCGGTGTGGTAAAGATGTTTACATTGACAAAAACGTTGAACTTATGAGATTTATAAAAAATATCTCTATAGACGATAATGTAGTAATCAAAGAAGGGGCAAAATTATGCGCATGTAATGAACAAGCAAGTATACAAATTGGAAAAAATACTACTATAGGTTATTACACTTTTTTGATTTCCTCATCTAACATAGTTATTGGTGATGACTGTTTAATAGCACCATTTGTTTATATAATCACTGATAATCACACTATCGAAAAATCAAGAAAAATAAATGAACAAGAAAATGTTTCGGAATCTATTAAAATAGGTAATGATGTCTGGATTGGAGCTAAAGCAACTATATTAAAAGGCGTAACAATAGGAGATGGAGCAGTGATTGGAACTAATGCCGTAGTAACTTCAGATGTACCACCATATACAATTGTAGCTGGTATACCGGCAAAAATTATCCGTGAAAGAGTTTAGTTTACATTATTAATGATTTGAATTTCAAAATAGAGGTTAAAATTGAAAACTATCGCATGTATCCAGATACGAATGAATTCAAGCCGATTAAATGGAAAAGCATTAAAAAATATTTGTGATAGACCTGTTTTAGAATGGGTTGTAGATAGCATTAAAAGAACCAGACTAATAGATGATTTTATTTTTGCCACAACGATTGATAGTAGCGATGATGTTTTGGTTAATTACTTAGATAAAAGAGGTTATAAATATTATAGAGGTTCTGTTGATAATGTTGCTGAAAGATTATTTGAAGCGAGTAAAATCTTAAATCCGGATCATATAGTGCGAATTGTAGGCGATCATCCATTAAACAGCAGTGAAATAGCAGATTTTTTAATAGAGAAGCATTTGGAAACAAATTCTGATTTTACATCTGTAAATAGAGATAATATTGCAATAGGTATCTTATCCGAAATTATTTCATTTAACGCATTCGTAAAATTATTTAATTCAAATTTAGATTTTTCATTTAGTGAATACTTAACATATTATTTTACAAATAATCCTCAGTATTTTAATATTAATATATTTGATGCGCCATCAAAATTAAGATCAAAAAACTATCGCCTAGTTCTGGATTATGAAGAAGATTTAATAGTGATTGAAAATATTATAAAAATAATATTAGAGATGGGAAAAGAAATTAATCACATAAACATATTAGAAGTTTTAAATAATAATACCGACATAACAGAGTTAAATAATAAATATCAACAAAAATATCTTCAGTCTGATTTACATACTCAGATAAAGAATAAATCCACTATTAATAATAATTGAAATTAAGTCCTAAATGATATGCAATCATATAGTAAAATCACTATCATTTCAGAAATTGCAAATGCCCATCAAGGTGAGTATAAAATTGCCCAGGAATTAGCTAGAAGTGCTGTTAATGCTGGCGCTGATGCAATAAAATTTCAGATTTATTTTGCAGATGAATTACTTGTTAAACACCATCCAAGATATAATCATTTTAATAATCAACAATTTAAAGAATCTGAATGGCAGGAAATATTTTATTTCTGTAAAGAATTAAATACTAAGATATATGCAGATATATTTGGATTTCAGGCATTGAAGATATTTAATAAATATAATCTTGATGGTATTAAAATACATTCTTCAGATCTATTAAATTTGCCTTTGTTAAAGGAAGCAGCTACCTCATCAAATAAAATATTTTTATCGGCTGGTGGAAGCACTATAATAGAAATATCCAATGCAATTAATACAATTCAAGAAGTTAACAAAGAAATTGAAATTATTATTTTATATGGATATCAGCTTTATCCAACTGAAATTAAAGATACAAATCTTTTAAGATTAAAATATTTAATAGAGCACTTTAAGCATATTAAATCATTTGGAATAATGGATCATGTTTCGGCTGAACATAAATTTTCTAAAATACTTCCACTATTGGCAATCCCACTGGGTATAAACTATATTGAAAAACATATTACTCTTTCAAGAAAAGAAAAAGGGGTAGATTATTATTCGTCTTTAGAGCCTGATGAATTTAGAGAGTTCGTTTCAGATATCAGAACGGTAGAATCATTACTTGGTGATAAACCGGAGAATATAAATAATGCTGAACAAATGTATCGTGTAACTGTTAAAAAAAAATGGGTTGCAGCAAGATTAATTAAAGCAGGAAGTATTATATCAGAAAAAGATTTAGTTTTAAAAAGAACTGAAGATTTAAAAGAGCCGCAGGATTTTTTCACGTTGATAAATACAAGGACCACTAGAGATATACAAATGGATGAAATAATAAAAAAAGAAGAACTTCAATAAAATATTTAGTAATTATTAAAGAGAGACTACCACGAAAAAGTTCTATTACTTTTATTGCCTAATAGAGGGTGATTTGATGATCCTCTCCAGCCTGGCAAAGATTTTAAAAGAATCTAATTTAAATTCCGAATGTATTCTTATTATTCCTGAACACCCCAGAATAAAAGACGATAAAATGTCTTCGTATTATAAGTACTATAATAAAGTCATAAAACTTTCTTATAATTCTATTTTTCCTGGGCTTAGCGTTATTATTAAAAACATAGTAAATGCAAATAAATTTCAAAAGGAACTTTCGCAGTTAAATATAGAAATCAATAGTGAATTATTCATGTTGGATGTTTTTAAATTTCAAGATTTACAAATCATGAATTTTTTCCAAAGAAAAAATATTCCTATTAATGTAATAACTGCTTTCGCAGGGAAACAATTCAATAAATCAAAATTGCAATTAATGCTTGCGCCTACAATAACATTTTGCCTGTACTCGTTAATTTTTGGGGGTATGTACATACTTACATTCTCAAGGAGAAAAAATACTAATCTTACCGGGTATTATCGATTACATGCCAAGGTTACAAATATATTTGCGATAAGAAATGCAATTCCCATATTAATTTCAGATAATGTTTTCTTAAATATGCCCTACCCCATCGTTTTTTTTGGCAATGATGAATTAGGGAAAAATATAAACCCCATATTAAATGGCAAAGGAAAAATTCTATTACTTGTATCTACTTTGCTATCAAATCGATTAAAAAACTACTGGCAAAATATCAAAAGTATTTTAGGCCAAATTGATTTTGATAGATACAGTGTTTTTATAAAAGACCACCCCGGGGTTGTTAGTAATGCAAACGAAGCATTAAAAGAATTTAGTGTAAATTATATTGATAGTAAAATTAATGCTGAACAAATCTATCTTAATACAGATACATGTCTTGATATTGTAATTGGTTATGGTTCAACTTCGCTGGTGACTGCTTCCTGGTTGGGACAAAATGCTTTTGATTATACAAGATTACTCGATTATTCACCAGAGGTTCAAGAATATTATGATGATTTCCTTGCACTTGGGACTAATATCGTACGCATAAAATCTATTGATGAAATAAAAGATAATTTTGAGAGTCTTCCGAAAAAAGTTGAGTTAGATTATGCAGAAGAAAAAAGAATTTGGATAGAAGCTTTTAAAAAATCCAAAATTTTATGAGTAAACTGGCAAAAAATACTGCCTACTATACAGTCGGCAACATTATCCCCACTGCTGGCCAGTTTATCCTGTTACCGTTATACACAAGTTACTTAACACTTGCTGATTATGGAATCACAAATTCCCTCGCTGCCTTTTCTGCTTTGCTCTCTTTATTGATTACACTCTCGATTGGAAGATCAATATATCGATTATACTACGATTATAACACAGATAAAGAAAAACGAGATTTTCTAGGCACAATTAATATTGGATTGTTTTTCATAACAACCACATTCATACTTCTACTTTTCCTGTTTAATAACATTACCGTTTTAATGTTTAGATCAATTCAGTTTTACCCTTATTACGTAATAATTTTATTAACAACTTATTTCGGAGTTTTTGAAAATATTCCAAAAATTTATTTAGTAGTAAAAGAAAAAGCTTCTATACATCTTATCATCTCAGTTGCTCAGTTTATACTCAATAATATTTTTATTCTTTATTTTGTAGTGTTCTGTCATGAGGGGGCAATTGGGTATTTAAAAGGACAGTTATATGGAGTAGCATCAATTCTCCCCTTCTTTATTTACTTGTCATTTAAATATTCCAATTTTGTTTTTAGAAAAAACATGTTTAACAGCGCTCTTAAATTTTGCTTACCAATGGTACCATCGCAATTAGCGATATGGGGTATGACCCTGTCAAATCGAATATTTATTGAACACTATCATGATATGACAAGTGTTGGAATTTTTGCACTTGGGTATCGAATTGCTTCTATTGGATTGGTTTTTTCGGATGCATTTAAAAAAGCATATGATCCATTCTTCTATAAGATTGCGAATACCGAAATAAGAGTAACAGCAATAAAGAAGCTGACAGCAAGTAACAACATATATCTTTGGATTATTCTATTCGTTTCTGCAAGCATAGCTCTTTTTTCAAAGGATCTGATATTTTTAATCTTTAATAGTAACTATCATCCATCATTTGTAGTAGTACCCATAATTACAATAGCATATTTTTTTGATAAAATGCATGGTATACAAAACCTATCTTTCTATCAGGATAAAAAAACTTCCTTTGTAATGTATTTAACTATCATTATGGGTATTCTAAGTGTAGGATTAAATTTTATTTTTATTCCATTTTGGGGCGAGCTTGGTGCGGCCTGGGCAATGGTTACAACTTCGATTATTATATTTTTTATAAAATATTATTTTTCAAAAAAAGTTTTTTATATACCATTTTACTCTTCATTCCTTATACAAACACTAGTAGTATTTTATCTTCCCATGGTGATATTAGATTATTTGTTAAAATTGAACAATCTATATTTATCATTTAGTATAAAATTATTAATAGCATTTTTGATATTTATATTTTCTGTTCGAATATTAAAGAAAAAGTTTCCTGAGATTAATGCGATTAAGCTACCAACTTTTTTTCAGTATGTTTTAAGACAATTTAAACGGAATAAAAATGTTAAATAATCTAAAGCAATTTCTTACTAAACAAATTTATTTTAAAGATAAAAGTATAATATTTGGGAAAAAGACCAAGATAAATAAAAACTGTTTTTTTGAAGGAAATAATAGCATAGGAGCAAATTCCGCATTCTTTAATTCTAGCTTAGGTAGAGGTTCTTATATCAGCAAAAATTGTAATTTGAATAAAACGAAAATTGGTAGATTTTGTTCGATTGGTCAAAACTTAGTTAACGGAGTCGGGTTACATCCATCAAAAGATTTTGTTAGTACACATCCTGCTTTTTTTTCCAATGCAAAGCAGGCTGGTTTTTCATTTGTTGAAAATTCGATATTTGAGGAACACAAATTTGTTGATAAAGATAAAAAGTATTTGGTTGAGATTGGTAACGATGTATGGATTGGAAATAATGTTGTAATTTTTGATGGCGTAAAAATTGGGAACGGAGCTATTGTAGGCACTAATGCACTTGTTACAAAGGACATAGAGCCTTACACTATAGTTGGCGGTGTTCCCGCAAAAATTATCCGCAGAAGATTTACTCAGGATCAAATAGATTTTTTAATGGAATTTAAGTGGTGGGATCGTGAAATTAACTGGTTAAAAGATAATATTAATAAATTTGATAACGTCGAAACGTTCATAAGTACTTTTAGTAAGAGCAATGTGTAATGCTGAATAATATTCTGCCAGCTATAAAATTCAAAGATTCATTTAAATTTGATAAAAAACATTTACTTGTTTTTATCCTAATTGTCTTTTCATCAAATACGCTTCCAGTGTTGTATAATCCGTTAGTACTAATAATACCTTTTCTATTTATAGTATTATTTTTTTATAAGGATTTAGAGTTCCCAACCTATAAACACGAATCAAAATTACTTTTTGGGGGTTTTGCGTTGTTAATATTGACTTATACAATTATAAATCTATCATTCGATCCGTTATTTACACTTAGATTCTTTTTATTAATTACAATTTCATATTTTACAATTTCAATACTTGGTTATGATTTATTTAACATCTTTGAAAATATTGTCTATAAATTAACAGTCATAAGTCTATTTTTTTTTTCAATCCAACTAATCTCAAGTGGTTTTGTATTTAACTTATTAAGAATATTTGAAACTATATTATTCATCCCGACATTTAATGACCATTATGCGACAATTATTATTTATACTTTTAATGCCGGCAATTATGATTCCTTAAGAAACTGCGGATTTACTTGGGAACCCGGTCCATTTGGTTCATTTTTAAATATTGCAATTTTCATCAGTCTTATTAAATCAAAATTTGCATTTACTAAACATTTTTTTGTTTTTACAATCGCTCTTATTACAACACTTTCCACAACCGCTTATTTTGCTTTTTTCGTTATTCTCTTATGGCGATTTTACAATTTAAAAAATAAAAAAATCGTGCTGCTCTCAATTCCAATCATCATCTTAATATTTAGTTATATTTATATTAATACTCCATTTCTTAAAAATAAAATTGAGAGTGAGTATTTTTCTTCACAGGATGATCTAACATTTCACCTTCATAATCCAGATTTAACTCGAAACATTTCCCTTAACCGATTCCCCGGCTTTTTATTAAATTTAATTGATTTTGCAGAAAACCCTATAATCGGGTTTGGAGGCAAGTTTGAAAAAACACAGGCAAGATTGTATGGAACGCAAATAACAAGCACTTCGGGATTGGGAAATTGGCTAGCACAATTTGGCGCTGTTGGAATGATTTTTTTTATTTTCAGCTGGTTCAAATCGCTAGATCTTCTAAAAAATATTTCAAATTTCAAAGGTACCATAGCGCTCTTTGTTGTGATATTAATAATTTCTTTTGGCTTTAATCAAAACTATGCGGTTATCTACTTTTCTTTTATGCTTTTTTACTACTTTTTAAAACCAAAGAAGATTAAAAATGTCTAGAATATTTTTACTAGGCACAGATGGCTTTCCTTATGGTATGGCAGCAGTTCAAAAACAATTTTTGATAGCAAAGTCACTAAAAGAAATCCATTATGAAGTTACCGTTCTATCAAAAAAGAGTTTAAATAAAAGTTGTAATATCCCTTTTAAAGGCTCATTTGATGGTATAGAATATTTTTATACAAATCTATCTGCAAGTGAACATAAAAATAAAATTGTTAAACACATTTCCTGGATATTTGGCAGCATTTTCGAAAAGATAAAAATTTTATTCAGTGATTTTGATTATGCAATTGTTTCATCAAGGTCTTTTATTGACATCTTAGCATACTCAGTTATTTGCAAAATAAAGAGCATTAAAATATTTCTGACTTATG
>Ga0172368_10007919_pt1 | contig 10952 bp, 7 predicted proteins | sample Lak11m_FD_114540 | JGI IMG/M metagenome (GOLD analysis project Ga0172368, IMG submission 114540) | Freshwater microbial communities from Kabuno Bay, South-Kivu, Congo - kab_022012_11m | ecosystem: Environmental > Aquatic > Freshwater > Lake | place: Democratic Republic of the Congo: South-Kivu...
AGAGTATATATTATAAATAACAATGCGAAGTTACAGAATAAAATGTGTATTATATTTTGTTGCGTGCATGGCGGTAGCTACCGCAGCCTTCGGTGAAGAACGCAATGAACAAGATCCAGCAGGTCTTATAGTGCATGGCAATACTGCACGCCTTATGACCACAGCAGCCGAGCCCTCTTCGGATCGCCATTCCAAGCCCCAATCCTGCGTGGACGGCGCTGTATTGCAACCCATACGGTCGGCCACTATATCCGCAGAAATTTCAGGAGTTCTCGACAAATTTCATGCGGCAGAGGGGGATAGAGTGACAGCTGGCCAGGTAGTGGCCGAAATATCTCCTCGTCGGTACGTCGTAAACGCGACCAGAGCTCGGATGCGAGTCAAGTCTCTAGAAACGGCGGTGAAAACAGCGAGAAAAAACTGTGAGGCGAAGGGAAAAATCTTGGCTGAAGGCGCTGGCACTGAACAGGAAGTGCTAAATGCTGACGCAGCGCTTGAGGGGAGAGAGGCCGAACTGAGTGAGGCCAGGCAGCTTCTCAAACTTGCTTTAATCGATCTCGATGCATGCAAAATTAAGGCCCCTTTTGATGGTTTTATCGAGCAAAGATTCAAGTCATGTTTTGAGGCAGTAGAGAAGTCGGACAAGCTGTTTGAAATAGTCGATGCCTCCAGCGTGTATGCGGTAGCCAACGTACCAGCAGCTATACAGCATTTTTTCGAACAAGAACGGCGCTGTCTCTTTGTCATCGCATCCGGGAAAACATTTATAGGCAGCGTTCAGAAGTGTGGAGTCAAGATTGATCCCAAGAGCAACACGAGGAAAGTGTTTGTACTCATACCGAATGATGAAGCCGCTCTCCAAATCGGCATGACCGGAGAGTTGAGGCTTGCGAAATGATATGAACGATGTCGGGGATATCTGTTGGAGCGTGCGCTTCTTGGCGTTGTTTGGGCATTGTTTGGCTCTCACATCGTGCGCATGGCTTCTCGGGGGCGAAATGCACCAAACGCCCATTTCTCGCGCTGCCGCTGAACAGGCATATTCTCGAATGCTTCCCACACCAGTAAAAGGGGACAATGCAAAAAACCAGTCCGCTCTTACCCTGGAACAATGTCGAGAGATGGCATTGGCAAACAACCTGTCTCTTCACATAGCAAAACTCGAGCAAATAAATCGGAGGCATCTGTCTTTCGCTGACTGGTCCAGGATGCTCCCTCACGTCATTTTGGCTGCAAAATTTGATCAAGGAGATAACATACTTTACAGTGATCTCCCTGGTGATTCTTATTGGTCAGAGTTTTACGCGAGGAGTTCGTGGCATCTTTTCCTTGAGACCCGCTGGAGTCCCACGGACGTTGCCCTAGCCTACTACACTGCTCGAAATGCTGGAAACCGTATCCTCCAAAGCTTCTATGACAAGATTCGACTCAGTCAGAAAATCATTGAGACAGTTGAAGCTTCCTTTTTTAGGTTGCTGACCATACAAGAGTGCCTGCCTTTGGCTAGGGAGCTCGTCTCGCTGCGATCGGACGTCACGAACAGAATGGAGAGGCTTTTACGAGAAAGACTTGCAGGGCCTGATGATTATGAAAAGGCCCTTAACGAGGAAATGAAAGCTCATCTCTTGGTCGCCGAACTGAAGGTCGAGTTGGAACGCCAAGCCAATGCAATGGCTACCCAACTATGTCGGGCAAGACGGTTGAATGGAAAGTCCCAATCCTTTGTGGTGACAGGGAGCCTGACCCGCCCTGAAGTAGGCGAGATCCCAGAAGATCCCGAAATTACGGCTTTGAAAAACAGGCCCGAGATTGTGGCCCTAGGGTTAAAGCAGCAGGAAAGTCACAATGAGTTCCGTAAATCCATCTTGAAGAACTTTCCTCGCGTCTCTCTGTTTTGGCGTTACCTCAAGGACCCGTACCATGATCATCGGCATCCAGACGGCCAGCAAGCCGGTCTACTCCTATACGTGGACCTGGTTGAGAGCCTAGCCCAATTCAAGGATGCCCAGGTGGCATATAACCAGCGTTTCAAATCAGAGTTTGAACTGAGCGCCATTACTTTGGCCGTGACGTCGCAAGCTGGCTTTGCGGCCAAAAAGTACCAAATGGCCACTGAAAGGGCCGCACTGCATGCAAAGGCGGCTGCGGCTGCGGAAAGAGCTCTTAAGGCTGCTCAACAAAGAGCCCAAGGGAGAAATCTCAGTGACATAGCCGAGAATAAAGCTCGCGCTGACCTGACCGCACAAAACATTGAACTGGTGAAGGCGTTAGGCGAGGCTAATGTGTGTCTAGCTGAATTGAAAAGCGCACTCGGAACCAATTATTCAGCGCCTCTGCCATGAAAAACTAAGGATGAAGCCATGAATGGACCTCTCGTTCTCCGAAAAGACTTGATCGTGAGTCAGCACGACGAGGGAGACGGCCAGAGGAGCATTGTCATTAAAAATCCTGTAACAGAACAATTTTTTTACATGTCCACGCGCGAATACCTGCTCCTGAAGGAACTCGATGGAAAGACGGACCTTGAGCGAGCGATACACATATTGAGAGACCGGGGCCGTTACTACAGCACGCGCGAAGCGGCTGAAATACTCGAGAGGGCTTCCAACCTTGGACTCGTGCTGGGCTCTCCTGTTTCAAGCTCTGCTCGTCAGCTTTTTCTCCGCAAAAAGATTACGGGCCTAAATCGAGTGAAAAAGATGATGTCCCCATTTGCCCTCTACATCCCAATGGTAAATCCTGATAGTTTCTTAAATCGAACACTATTCCTAGTGACTTTTCTGTTCAACCGCCGAACGATACTATTATGGGCAGCAATTGCTCTAGGCAGCCTCTACCTTGTCTTGGGGAATCTTGGGCGCGTTGCGAGTGAACACCTTGCCCTTCTTAGCACGCGTGACCTTTTCATAATATTGCCGGTGGTCGCAGCCACGAGGTTGGCCCATGAACTGGGGCACGCCTACGCAGCCAAAGCATTCGGTCTTGAGGTGAAAGCGCTTGGCCTTGCCCTGCTTATCCTTTTTCCATGCCCGTATATCGATACAACAGATGCATGGAAACTGAGTAGCAGACGGCAGCGGATGATCATTGGCGCCGCCGGCATCTTTGCCGAGATGATCATAGCTAGCCTCAGTGTTTTTATCTGGTTTTTTTCCAAGCCCGGGATGCTGAACTATCTGTCGTTTTATTTAATGACCGTTTCGACGGTATCCACTTTGGCCTTCAACGCAAATCCGCTGATGAAGTTCGACGGCTATTTCATTCTCTCGGACTATCTCAGGCTGCCGAATCTGGCTCCTCGGTCTTTCCAGTATATAAAAATGATTCTTATGACGAAGTTTTTAGGAGTCTCCCTGTATCCTACGCCACGGATACACTTACGTACGGCGCTTATCTTCGTTACGTACGGCGTTTCGTCGCTCTGCTATCGCATAACGCTTTATGCGGCCATCATCGCGGGGCTTTACTATAGATTCGACAAACTTATGGGACTCCTGTTGGCAGCTTATGCTGTGGTGATGTTTGCCGCAAGACCCCTCTTCAATGTGATGAAAGAACTCTGGGTGAGCCGCAGCCTGATTAATGTTCGAGGCAAGGGCCGGCTGCGCACGGGTTTGACCTGCGGGTTGATCGGATCGGCTTTTCTGTGGCCTTGGTCTCATAATGCCACGTTCCCCTGCCTCGTCGATTCGAATGATGCGCGGGCCATCACCATCGCGGTAAACTCAATCGTGACAAAAGTCTTCATTCAAGAAGGGCGCTGCCTCGTCAAAGGACAAACAATGTTTGAACTTGATACCACCGTCCTTGAATTTGAACTCCGCAAGGCTAAGCTCGAAAAAGAGATCATAGAGCTTCAGATGAAAACTCTCGCTCTTGACAAAGGTGATCTTGGAAAGGTTCCTCGAAAGTGTCTCGAACTCTCGGCCATTGACGAAGCGATCTCCCGTATGGAGACCGATCTTCAAACATCCTTGGAATCGGTAAAAGCCCCATTCGACGGAATTGTCGCCCAATTGGACCGGAGGCTAAAACCCGGATTTCAGGCAGGGGAGACAACAGTGGTTGGATATATCAAATCAACGTCATCGCCTGTGGCTGTGGCATCTATACCGGATCGTCTATTGGGAAAGATTGTACATGGACAACAGGTACAAATTCGAGTGCCTTGGGGGGAGGGCCGGACTTTCACTTCAACGATGGGCCTAAGAATTCCCTGCCCCGCCTTCCGCATGCGCCATCCTGTGACATCGGCATCAGACTATGACAGCCGCTCCAAAAGGACGTCCTTGAAACAATTCCAGACGCTCCTTGCCGGTACCGACAGCGATTACTTGTGGTCGGCGGATTTGCCTGGCGCCCAGGATATCCCTCTCGGAATGACTGGTAGTATGAGCGTAGCATTTCCACGTGAAAACCTTGTCTCACGCATCTATGGGTACGTTGTTCAGACCGCAAACAGAGAGACCTTCTTCTAATTGGGGGGGTAAAATGACCGCTCAGGTGCAGGCGCACACGATTCAGCCCAAGATCAGCATACCCACAAGGCACCCTGAACTCAGTCGATCAGGAGTCCCTGAACATGTTTATCTAAACGTGGCAGTTTCTTTGGCGCGAAGAGCACTTGGAAGCGCGTCGCTGCAAGAACTCGAGTATGTCCTCACGAACGACACAAGAAGCATAGTTTTCTTTGATCGATGTTCGCTGATTATCCATTTTGAGGGCCGATCAAGGCTCAGCGCCACAAGCAACGAACCCACCGCCAATTCGAGGACGCAGTTTGCCAACATGGCTGCGGAGCTGGCGAAGTCTCTAGCGGAACAGGCCAAACCGGTGCTCGTTTACAAGGACGGTGCGAAGGCCGCCGCGTCTAGCAGCGTTATATCGGAGGAGACAATCGCTGCATCGAGGTCCTTTCTGCAATGCGCGGGAAGCGACAGACTGGTTATCATTCCTCTCCTCATAAATGGAATACCCATAGGCCATTTGGTGATGGAATTTTTTCAACGGACAGAGTCCAACGAACACCAGATCCAAAGCATTTTGGACGTAGCGCCGTTCCTTTCATCTGCCTTGCTGGAAAAGCTCGTATTCGAGAAAAATCCCAACGTTCGTCGCGACTTGGGTTCCGAGTCCACGTCTAAACGCGGCCTCCACCGCGTGAAAAGATATAGCGCCGTGGTCGTCCTGTTCACAGTGATCCTTTGTGCTGTTTCGTTCATTCCTGTCTCATTCACAGTTGGAGGTGAAGCCGAGATTGTTTCTGACTCGACACAATTCGCATTCTGCCGTGTAGATGGAACAGTAAAGGAAGTATTGGCGCGTGAAGGTGAGGAGGTAGAGCTAGGAACGCTGTTGGCACGGCTGGATTCGAGGGAGCTGGATTTCCAGACAACTGCATGGCGCAACCAGGTAAGGATACTGGACCATGAAATTAGTCGCCTTATCGTGGAAGCCGCAGAAAAACCTTCCATCCTAGCCGACAAAAGAATCGTCGAGGTGAAGCGTCAAGCTGCTCTCAATGAACTGGATTTTGTCAACTGGAAGAAGCAACAACTGGATATTCGATCACCGATAAGAGGAATTATACTGACTCGAGAACTACAAAGTCTAGTTGGAAAGCGATACCGGGCTGGCGAGTCCTTCATAGAAGTCGTCAATCCGGATCAGTTGCAGGCTGCAATCTATGTCCCCGACACGCGCATATCATACGTAGCCGTTGGTATGCCGGTGGACGTTTATCTCAACAACGCGCCTACCAATGCCGTCCGAGTCTGCGTTGACCTCGTTGCCCCAATGGCTGAACAAACGACCCGCGGAGGAAATGTCTTTCGAGTAACGGCTGGGATCCCCTCCGTGGATGGGCTGAAGATTGGCATAAAAGGTGTGGGCAGAATCAATGTAGGGACTATGCCTCTCTGGAAGCTTATAAGAAGCCGATTTGCCATAGCTTGGAATGAGCTGACTTCGCGTCTCTAAAGTATCAAAGAATTAGAGAGGGAAAAAAAGAGCCCGACCGATTGGGTCGAGCTGGGAGATGCCGTCACGTTGGGCCGGGCTCATAAAAACGGATTTCTATCGCGAAGGGAGGTTTCTCCCTGACTTTATGCCGAGTGCATTGTGGGTGAGCTGGAAGGGGTGAACGGATCGCTGTTGATGCGGCCCCTTCCACGCTCTTGTCTAGTGTTAGAAAATAAGCCCCCCTTCAATGAAACCGCCGGAAAGCGTGTTCTTGAAGATAAAGTCATACTGGGTCTTCTTGAGATCCACGAGCCGATAGCCGCCTTTTACGTACCCTGAACGTCCGCAGTTCAGGGGGATCGAATATCTGGCACCAGCCTCAAGATCCCCGCCTACAGCATCGTCCAAGAAGATGCCTCCGGCTTTACAGTCCCAGGAGAGTGTGGCGCCGTTGCGGGCAGTCCTGAAGGCCCGCTGGACTTCCAGGCCTGCTATGGCTGCGTTGACGCTGTTGCTCCAGGTGCGGGTAGTTCCCCAACCGCAATTGTTGCAGCCGGTGGTGATTTTTGTATCTGTATGGACCCAGTCGGCGAAGACACCTACCTTGGCCCTGCATGTCTTGATGGCGTCGTACACAAGCCCAACCCTGTGATAGGCATGCTGCATATTGGTCTGGATGCTCTGGCCCCAGAAGAATCCCCACCCATACCAATTGGGACCAAAGAGGATATAGTCGCTCGGATACCCTCCACCGTTCAGTTGATTCCAAAGGACAGAGTATCGAACCGCCCAGTTCGGTCGGAAATAGTATCTCGCGGTAAACTGAGGCCAAGCTGCGTAAATGGGCAACTGAAGGCCGCTGTTAAGGTCAGTTCGGTTCTCGTTGTTGCCCAGCCAGCCCCAGTAGTAGTTGGAATAACGGGGCCAACCTATGTACCCGCTCATGTTAGCGAAAAACACCTGGAAGCTCATCTCCCACTGGCGCATCTGAGGCGCAGGCAGAATGACTTGAGGGTCGAACGGCTGCACTGCAAAGGCACCGACAACAGCCTTGCCCGGTTTTACCTTCGCGATGGCCTGTGGAAATGGCGGTAAGCATTGAAAGAGTGGCGGCTGCATCCAGCTTCCTGCCACGAGATAAGGCTTGGCGTGGTGTGCGGCAGGCGCCTTGCGTACGGTGGCCTGGGTTTTCTGCTGTGGGTTGGCTGTTTGGTCCATGGCAGAGGCAGCCCAGACGTTTGGCAAGATGGTTAACAGTAAAATAACTAGACATACCAATGGCGTAAAAGGTATTCTTCTCAACGTACCCTTCCTCCCCGCTCTAAGTATTGCAAATGGCATTAATAAATTAGATTTAGTTTTGTCAAGTAAAAAAAGAAGAAATCTTTCAATATATTGTCATTAATTTAGAGAATTAACTATATATATGTGGAGATAATTAATTTAACATATTATAATCATTGATACTATTACCAATAAACTCGCAGCAGAAAAACCGCGCCAAACCCAAACGCCCGCGCACCCGTCGCATCTTCCCTCAGAAATCAATAATAGTGGGTAAATTCCCTCGACGTCAGCTCAACGCAGGGAACAGCAAATCCCGCACTGGGACAGGCTAATGGTGCAGAGCGTCCGCTGCGGTGGAGAAGGGGGTGCAAAAAAATGTTGCAAAGGAAACAAATGTTTTCTATAACGGAAACAAGAACATTAAAAACATGATAACCATCAATACACTCAAAACCAACTAACGCTATGACTCCTTTCATACACCTCGAAACCCACTCCGCTTTTTCCTTCCTCTGGGGGACCTTCACCCCTGAGGATTTGGCTCACGCGGCAGCATCATTAGGCCAAAAAGCGGTTGCCATGACAGACTTCAGTATGCACGGGGTGGTGAGATTCTATAAAAGCGCGCTGGTTGAAGGTATTCAACCTATTGTAGGGGCTAAAATCCCCATCTGGGACGGCTCAAGAATTGTTATGTTGGCGACCACGTTTCAGGCATACGGGAATCTCTGCAAACTCGTATCTATCGGGACATCTAGGCTTATCACGCCGCAGGAAATATCCCATTTTTCAAGAGATTTGGTGTGCATAGCCGGCGGGAGAGAATCTCGCATCCACCGCGCATTGGCAAAAGGCAGATTAGGGGAAGCCGAATTTCATCTTCGCCAATTGAGAGACGTGTTGGCTAATCCGGACTGGCTCTTCTTGTCTTTTCAAAGCCATGGCAAGGAACATGGGGTGCTGACGCAATCTAAGGAACTCTCTTCGAGTCTGGGGATTCCTCCGGCGGCTACCAATGAGGCGACGTTTCTGAGATCTGAAGATTATGCCGTACACCGCATACTCGTTGACATTCAGAGGAAGCATCATCACCGCCGCGTTGATCCTTTGCCGAATGATAGTTTTTTTCTGGCTAGCGATCAGGAGATGGAGGAAAGGATTCCGTATCGTCCTGCCATAGAGAATACTCTTCACATAGCTTTTCTTTGCAAATCCTTTTCTCTTCCCATTGGGGGCACGCATCCCCCTTGTTTTCAGAAGGCCGATGAGGCGGCCGACAAGCTTGTTAAGCTATGTTGGCGTGAACTAGCTCGACTGAAAACACCGGTGGGGTATCCTTATATACGGCAGTTGGAACAAGAGCTTGATACGATTAAGGCGAAAAAACTCAGCGATTTTTTTCTCCTTGTGAAAAGGGTAGTTGATTTTGCCAAGAAAGAGGGGGTCAGACACAGTGTTCGAGGTTCGGCTGCTAGCAGTCTGGTGGTTTACCTTTTGCTTGGGGGGGTAGATCCTGTGTTGAACGATCTCTTGTTTGAACGTTTTATCAATGATGGTCGCGGCGATTTGCCGGACGTCGATATCGATTTTGATTCTGAGAGGCGAAATGAGGTTATCGAGTATGTTATGGAGGGCTTTCCCCGGCAGACGGCCATGGTGGCGACCATTCAGACGTTTAAATGTCGGAGTGCGGTGCGCCTTGCTGCAAGGGCATTGGGGTATTCGTTGAGGGAGATTGACAGCCTAGCCAGGTGCCTGCCCTGGTCTCTCAGGGGATCCCACCTCAAGGAAGCGTTAGCCACGCTACCGGAGCTTCGCGACGCTTCCATTCAGAAGGAGACAAATCTCGTCGAGCTGGCTGACCGGTTAGTAGGTCTTCCCTGCCAAAGTTCCGTTCATCTGGGAGGCGTCATAATCACTCCACAGGAGGTCACCGAATGGACTCCAGTCCAGCGTTCTCCGAAGGGTTTGTTGGTAAGTCATTTGGACAAGGACGATGTAGATGCATTGGGATTATTGAAATTAGATATCTTAGGGCTTCGTATGCACACTGCGATTGGAAAGGCTTTGGAAGTCCTTAAATCTCAAGACATTATTCTTCCTTTGGGTAGCCTTCCTGTGGATGATGATGCAACTTACTCTCTACTTCAAACTACTCAGAGTGTGGGGGTATTTCAGCTTGAATCCCCGGGGCAGAGGAATCTTCTTGGACGCCTGCAGCCTCGCGTCTTTTCCGACTTAGTAGCGGAAACGTCTCTTTTTCGGCCCGGTCCGGTGGAAGGCAACATCGTGGAGTCTTATCTCAAGAGAAGGAATGGTCGGGAGCCTGTTACGTATCCCCATGAGAGTCTTGTCCCGATTCTCCAGGAAACATACGGCGTCATTCTTTTTCAAGAACAGGTTCTTCGGATTGCGCATGTCTTTGCGGGTCTGAGTTATGGAGAGGCGGATGCTTTTCGGAGGGCTATGACAAAAGATCGAAAATCCGGCAAGATGGAACTGTTGAAGCGCCGTTTCTTTGAGGGGGCAAGGAGTCTAAGTCATGATGATTCTCTTATCGAAGAGGTGTTTGTTCAGGTTTCGGCATTTGCTTCGTATGGTTTCTGCAAGGCTCATGCGGCGTCTTTCTCAAATATTATTTATCAGAGCGCCTATTTGAAGGCCCATTATCCTCAGGCTTTTTATGTGGGGCTTTTGAATGCTGGTCAGGTGGGCTCCTATCCCCCCTTTGTTATCCTCAACGAGGCGAGGCGATTTGGTATCCCCATTTATCATCCCCACATCAATTCCAGTTCGTTGGAATACCAACCGGAGGGTGATGGAATTCGGGTACCTCTCACAGTGGTAAATGGTCTGGGGCCGGCCACGGCCCAGAGAATCGTAGCGAATCGAGAAAGATATGGCCTGTTCCAAAGTCGGGAAGATTTTATTCAACGGATTCCTGTCCCAGAGCGTGTGGAAAATGCCCTTGCCCTAGCAGGGGCGTTTGAGGGGCTGGATGCTGAGTGGGACTTGGTGCGAGAGGTCTGCAATGCTTGATCGAATCTACAATGAACGCATATCGATGAATGTACACTGCGATTCGCATCCCTTGACTGCCCTGCGGGACTGTTTAACAAAAGATCGGTTTGTCCCGGCGGCATCTCTACGATCTACTCCATCGGGGAGGCGGGTCAAAGTCGCAGGTATAGTGGTCATCATTCATACGCCTCCTACAAAATCCGGCAAGAGGGTTCAATTTATTACGTTGGAAGATGAAACAGGATTAATAGACACAGTGGCATTTCCCAAAGCTCAAGACAAATTTGCTCGGATCGTCCTCACCAGTGAGATACTCGCCATAGAAGGTAGGCTTCACCGTCAAGGCAAAATGGGGGTATCTGTTTCAATCGTTATCGAAAGAGTATTGGTTTCGTGGAGCGGTTCCCTTGTAAGTTTATTGGAGCGAGGGATTCGACAATAATTCAATTTATGCAAGAATATGTAATTATCGTTGAAGCCGCGGAAGAAGATAGGATAAACTCGAACAAAAACTGCTGTCGGTTGTAAATAGTGGACACCAGATTAAGACTTTAAGAAAAGGTATCTCATGGACAATATGTGGCAAAACACTTCGACCGACTCCAATGACAATTGCTATCGAACCCTCATAGACTTGTCCGCAAGGGGCCATGACCGGGACTTCGAGGTCAGCGATGGAGCAG
>Ga0172368_10007920_pt1 | contig 10952 bp, 6 predicted proteins | sample Lak11m_FD_114540 | JGI IMG/M metagenome (GOLD analysis project Ga0172368, IMG submission 114540) | Freshwater microbial communities from Kabuno Bay, South-Kivu, Congo - kab_022012_11m | ecosystem: Environmental > Aquatic > Freshwater > Lake | place: Democratic Republic of the Congo: South-Kivu...
CAGTTTTTAAGAGAGAAAAAAGGTTGAAAATGAAAAAATCTAGCTGTTTTTGTTGGTTTTCAACATAGAAGTTACACGCGGGTAAATACTGAGGTTACAGAGAGAAAATACTTGAATTAGTCGAAGTATTCGTATTTCAGTATATAGCTCATGGCTGAACTATAGCCCTGAAGTTCTTTAGATTCGTAGATCCTTAACCTGTTAGCAGAATCGAATGTGCGTATTATTTCTCGCATATGTGTCGTTCCAGTATAAACATCAGATCTTACCTGCAGCTGGCCATTGTATGTATGAACTGTACTTGTTATAAATCTATCATCTGCACCAAAATAAGTTGTCTCTTTAATCAGCCTGTCTAAATGATCATATTCATTCAGGACATATGTCTCAAGCACATTTTTCTTATCATATTTTTTTATAATGTCAAGTCGATTATTCTTATATTCAAATATATAATAGTCATCAGTGCCCACACGGGGATATTCAATAGTTTCCTTCGTTTTCAGTCCGGAGGAGGAGTATTCATAAATATAGTTTATGAGATTTATAAAGCCTGACGGGTCATTACTATTAGCATTATAGTTTTCTTTCCTTACCAGCCGATCAGAAGTATCATAAAAGTACAAATCATATGAAATAGTACCAACAATAACACCATCCTGGTACATTGGTGAAGTAGTCTTACTTATCCTGCCATACTCATCATATTCGAATTCTTTTACAATACTGTTTGGCTTCTCATCATCAAGTGAGAAATAGAGAAGAATACGCTTTACTTTTGAATTTCCTTGATTAACAGTAAAATCCTTATTATCCAGACATCCTGAGATGCTTAATATGGTAAGTACTCCAATTAATATTGTCAATCTGAAACCCTTCATATTAAAGGAATATTTTTTATAAAATTAATCTAATGAGACCCTCAAAGCAAATTTATATTGAAATTTTGATAATTACTTCTTCAACAATCAGAATAGATAAAGATTCTGATAATGCTATAGATAGAATAAGATATTGAGGTTACAGTTATCAAAACAATTTCCCGAAAGGAACATTTTAAGCAACCATGGCAAGATGAATGAAATCAAAACCTCCGTAAGAAGCCAAAATGGCTCATTTATTTTTCCCAAAACAAATAACTAATAAGCGATTTTTTGCCATTCATAAGTCTCTTATTTCTTTGTACTTAATGCTTATTTTCTATAGAGACAACATTCGGGAAGAGAAGAGTAAGTAAAATCATCGGCTTTAAAGAGTTCAGTATCATGTCCTGAATCTGCGATAGCCTTTTGGATTATTCTTATATCAGTTTTTACGGGATCAAACTCAACATTAATTTTTTTATTTTCTATACTCCAATCTGCACTGTAAACCCCATCTACTTTCATAGCTGCTTTCTCTATCCTGTCTTTACACATTTCGCAATTGCCCGATACATTAAACACCTCCAAATGGTTTTTTACAGGCAGTTTCGCAGATACATTCTTGTTTCCTGTTGAAGAACTCATCATACTTGGTTTTCCTTCAAGTTGTGCTGCTGCATCTACACTGAAAGTTCCGCTTGTAACTATCTCTTCACCTTCAGCTAATCCATCTGCAACAACATAACTATCGCCAAGTATCGGACCCAGTTCTATTTCGCGTAACTTAAATATTGATTCATCGGAGCCTGGCTGTTTAACATATACAATCGACCTCTTTCCTGTCCACAGTACCGATGATTTTGGAATTACAATCTGAGTAGCTTCTTCATTTAGGTTTGACGAAACAATTCCCGACGCAAACATGTCAGGTTTAAGAACGCCTTCCATGTTATCAACCTCCGCTCTTACTTTAGCCACACGCGTAACAGGGTCAATTACAGGATCAACAAACACTATTTCACCAGAATAATCGTGACCAGGCAGTGCCTGAATCGTAAAAAACACCCTTTCTCCTTTTCTTAAGAACATCAAATCGCTTTCATAGGCATCGAACTGAATCCATACTTTTGACAGGTCAGCAATATCAAACAGTGCGCTTCCCCTGTCGACATAATCTCCAGCCTTTACTCTTCGTGCAATTACAATTCCATTAGTATTCGAAACAACATCAATGGTACTCTGTATAACACCAGCTGATTCAATAGAAGAAATCTGTGAATCTGTTAGTTTCCATTGCAGAAGTTTCTTTCTGGCTGCATCATATATATCAGGTTGTGAGTCTTTGGTTTTTGATGCTTCGATTAGTTCCTGTTGAGCATTTATCAATTCCGGAGAGTAGATCTTAGCAAGTATCTTACCTTTATTCACTGTCTCCCCGGTGAAGTTCACAGATAGGCTTTCTATACGTCCTGAAACATGAGCCACCTGGCTCTGAAACAATCTTTCGTCGGGTTGAACCTTACCATAAAGACGAATCTCTTTAATTGGTTTATGTTTTGTAACAACTGTGGTAGCTACATCTGCAAGCTTAGCAGCCTCTTCGCTAAGGTGAATTACTTCCGGATCGATTGAGACATAAGCACTTTGGGCAAGTGGTATGAGATCCATTCCGCATATAGGGCACTTACCAGGTTTATCCATACGTATATGAGGATGCATTGAGCATGTCCAAACTTCATTTTTTTCGGCTTCTGATGAATGATCATTCTGATCTTTGCCTGCATTGGAAGGATGAAAAGCCAGCCATCCCACAAAAATACCAGTAGCAAGTGTTATGAATAATATTAATAGATTCCGTTTCATGCTTCTATATTTATTTCAACTTTTAAACTTTTTCAACTTTCTTCGATCTTTTTCAACTTTTTCTTACTTATTCTCCTCTTCTGATATTTCCGAGTCTCCTGAACCAGGCAACTGCAACATTGAAGTCAGCATGAGCTTCAATGTTTTTAAGCTCATAATCAAGCAATTGCTGTCTCACCCTCAAAACTTCAGTAAGTTCAGAGGACGATAATGAGTAACTTTTTAATACCAGGTCAAAAGACTGTTTTGCAAGCTTATACTGTTTATCATAAAGTACTTCTCTTCGCAGAGCATCCTGATATAACTGATTAGCCTCATAATATTCAGTTTCTAATTCATTTAAGGTAGCCTGATAATTATATGAAGCACCGTTTTTTAGCAGTTCCGATTCTGTTTTCATTGCAGTGTACTTTTTTCGGTATACAGGAAGGGTTATTGTTACCATTGGCATTATCATGTCTGATCCGTTCATTGCTGATGTTGACATATCATTCCTGTTAACCAACGAATAATTTAGTCCTAATCCAACCATTGGATAGCTCATGGCAGTAACCATACTTTTACGGGCTTCAAATGACTTCTTTTCAAAATCGAGCATATCAAGCATCGGGTTATTTGCCCTGATGGAGTCACCAATCGCCTGAAAGGGAATATTCAGAGAATCTTTAGTCAGTATATCTGGAGTAAAGACCTTATTTACAGGAGGTCTGTTCAGATAACTGTTAAACCGTGACTGAAGAATCTGTTCCTGACTTCTAAGAAATGCAATATTATTTTCAAGGTCTCCACTCTCAATTTGAATACGATAAACATCTGCAAGTCCTCCACCTGATGATGAACCCATTGAACCAGATTGCATGGAAGAAGATGACTGATTAGCTACTGAATTACCGGAGGTGGGCTGATTGCCACCCATAGACTGCATTCCTGAACCACCTGAAAAATTGTTGCCTGTAAAAGAAACTGAAGAAGGCTCCAGGGTTAAAGAGGTTGTTTTACTGATTTCTGTTTGTCCTGATTTAAATCTGACAATGGCCAGTCTTTCAATTGTCTTTAAAATTTCAACATTTTTTTCGGATACTTCTATATTCTTCTGAATCTTATATAACTCGTACCAGGTACGTTGGACCTCATACATTACCTGAAGTTTTGTATCGCGGAAAGCTTCGAATTTAGCATTAGCCATCATGCTCATCTCGTCCTTGGCATATTTGAGAGTACCAAACCATGGGAACATCTGCATCAGCGAGATATCTGCAATCTGGTTTCCACCTACAAGTTCCATTGGTTTCAGAAATACTCCAAAGCTCAACTGTGGATCAGACAAACTGCCAACAATTGGAACTTTCTGAAGAGCAGCCTGGTATTCGGTGAATTTCTGAAGCACAACCGGATTGTTCTTTATAGCTATTTCAACATATTTTAGCAGAGAATCAGATTGGGAATATGCCGGAATGATCAGAAATAAATTAATTAAAAAACAATAAGTAAGAAAAATCATCAGAAACCTCTTACGCCACATAGTTGCTAAGATGTAAGGAACACTCTTTGCTTCTCTGTGTCTTTGCGAGAAAGGGTTTAATATATTAAGAATAATTCGTTTTTTCACCTTTTTCTGATTTAATAAAATTTCTTTTGACAGCATGTTCTCTCCAAATTGCCTGAAAGAGAGGAACCACAAATATTGTCATAACCTGAATTATCATTCCTCCGAATGCAGGTATGGCCATTGGTACCATAATATCTGAGCCTTTTCCTGTCGATGAAAGTACTGGTAATAAAGCTATAACGGCAACAGCTGTTGTCATCAGGGCAGGACGGACTCTTTTTTTACCGGCCAGTATTACAGCTTCGCGAACTTCATTTACAGTTGATGGTTTTTTATCCTCAAATACCTGATGTATATATGTCCCCATTATTACTCCATCGTTAGTTGCAATCCCGAACAGGGCAATAAATCCCACCCATACAGCTACACTCAGATTTATAGTATGTATAGAGAACATATCGCGCATATTAATATGAGCCACAGAAAAATTCAGGAACCAATCCTGCCCATATAACCAAATCATTAAAAAACCACCTGAGAATGCAACAAACACGCCAGAAAAATGTATAAGTGAAGCGGTTATAGTACGGAACTGGAAATACAACAAAAGCAGTATTAATAGCAAACTTATCGGTATTACAATTGACAATCTTCGGGTGGCTCTTATCTGGTTTTCATAATTACCTGCGAATTTATAAGTAACTCCTGCCGGCAGGGAAATTTCTCCTGATTCAACTTTTGCTTTTATTACAGCATCTGCCTGTTCAACTACATCTACTTCTGCTTTCCCTTCAAGCTTATCAAAAATGACATATCCTACAAGGAATGTGTTTTCACTTTTGATCATTTGGGCACCTCTTGTATATTCAATATCAGAAATTTCCCCAAGGGGTATCTGAACATTGTTCATTGATGGTATTAGTATCCGTTTCAGGTCTTCAGGATTATCCCTGAGCTCTCTGGCATATCTTACTCTCAGTGGAAATCTTTCACGGCCTTCGACAGATGTTGTTAGTGTCATCCCTCCCACGGCAACCTGAAGAATATCCTGCACATCTGCAACTGTCATACCATACCGTGCCATCGACTCGCGTTTAAGATTTATTTCTAAATAAGGGGCACCTACTGCACGATCATAAAAAACTGCTGAAGATTTTACAGAAGGAACTTCCTTCAGAGCCTTTTCAAAAATCAACCCGGCTTCCTCAATTGAATTCAGATCGGGACCATAAACCTTAAGACCCATTGGCGACCTCATTCCTGTAGAAAGCATAACAAGTCTTGTTTCAATAGGCTGTAACTTTGGGGCTGATGTCAGACCCGGGATATTAGTTACTTTTACGATCTCATTCCAGATATCATTTGAATTTTTGATAAACGGTCTCCACTGACGGAAATATTCGCCATTTTTATCGTTAATAAGACTGTCGGAAGGTATTATTCTAAATGGATCATTTTCAGGATTATAGTGTGAATTATTTAACAATAAAAAACCTTTCCCCCGATCCGTCTTAAATTTCATCCTGTATCCATTCTCATCAAGAATATATTCAGATCGGTAATTGATAGTATTTTCGAACATCTGAACAGGTGCTGGGTCGAGTGCTGAATTTACCCTGCCCCACTTGCCAACGGCTACTTCAACTTCAGGAATAGCAGATAAACGTCTGTCAAGTGTTTCAACATATTCAAGGTTCTTCTCAATACCTGTATGAGGCATACTTGTCGGCATAAGGAGGAAGGATCCCTCATTAAGCGATGGAATAAATTCTTTCCCTAAACTATGCCAGGCCAACACACCTGATACAAAAGTAAATGCCGGGATAAGGAGAAATTTCCACTTATTACTCAAGGCCCAGCGGAGGATTATCTCATAGTAATGAACCATGGACATCAAAGCAAGAAGGATCAGAGCGACTATTCCGCCAACAAATAGAAAATTGACAAGCTCGCTATTATGTGCACCCAGAGGCAACCATTCGATTGAAAGGTACCATGTTGCAACAAGTACTGTAATGCCAATATTTATATAGTTTGGGTACTCTTTCCTTTTCTCTGACCACTTGCGATCAAACAGATTGTTAATGCCTATTAATGTTAATGCCAACACAGGCCAGATGTGCCATAGAATAGTCAATACTATTCCTGCAAGAATGAGCAAGCCATTCCAAATTTTTCTGATTCTTTTAGTGTCGAAATGAAAGTTGAAAAAGATATGGACAAGTGTTGGAAGAACAACAATACCAAGGATAAAAGCAGAAATGAGTGCAAATGTTTTAGTCCAGGCCAGAGGATGAAATAGTTTGCCTTCCTGTGCCTGCATTGCAAATACCGGAAGGAAGCTCACAATTGTTGTTGCTATAGATGTAACAACTGCTGCTCTTACCTCTGTTGTGGCATGGTAAATAACATCGAGAAGTTTTTTTCCACGAACACCTTTATTTTCAGGCATTTCAAGGTGTCGAAGTATATTCTCAACATCAACTATTCCAATATCTACCATAACGCCAATAGCTATTGCAATACCTGACAATGCCACAATGTTTGCATCGACACCAAAAAACCTCATTAATATAAAGGTCATTAAAACACCAATTGGCAGTAACCCGGCAACTATAAGAGAAGCCCTGAGGTTAAGAACAAGTATGATAATAACAATAATACTAATTAATATCTCATGTGAAAGAGCTGACTCAAGGGTTCCTATTGTCTCCTTTATCAAAGTTGTCCTGTCATAGAAGGGAACTATTGTAACTTTCGAAACTGACCCGTCGGGGAGTGTTTTTTGCGGCAAGCCTGATTCAATCTCGGCGATCTTGTCTTTGACATTATTAATGACCTCCATCGGATTAGAACCATACCTTGCGACAACAACAGCGCCAACTGCTTCTGATCCGTCCTTGTCGAGTCCTCCTCTGCGGGGGGCCGGACCGAATGCTACATTTGCCACATCCTTTATGCGCACGGGGATATTATTACGGACAGTGACTACTGATAATTCAATATCCTGAAGGCTTTTTACATAGCCAAGGCCTCTTATTATATATTCAACATTATTGAGTTCGATAGTCTCGGCTCCTATATCAAGATTGCTTTTACTTATTGCGTTCATGACATCCATAACAGATACATTATAGGCCTTAAGAGCATTAGGGTCAAGATCAACCTGATACTCTTTTAAAAAGCCTCCGACTGAAGCTATTTCTGCTACACCTTCCGCTGATGAAAGACTATACTTTACATAAAAATCATTAATCGTTTTAAGTTCCTGAGGATCCCATCCTCCGGCAGGTTTGCCTGTTTTCGGATCACGACCTTCCAGGGTATACCAGAAAATTTGTCCCAAAGCGGTAGCATCCGGACCCAATGAAGGCTGAACACCTGCAGGCAATGTTCCGGAAGGAAGTGAATTGAGTTTTTCCAATATCCTTGATCTGCTCCAGTAAAACTCGATATTGTCCTTAAAAATGATGTAGATGAATGACATACCGAACATTGAGGTACTTCGTACTGTTTCAACACCAGGTATTCCAAGCAAGGCCGTTGTCAGAGGATAGGAGATCTGATCCTGAATATCCTTCGGTGATCTGCCCATCCATTCTGTTGCCACTATCTGTTGATTCTCTCCTATATCTGGAATAGCATCTACCGGCACAGAGTCGCGGGGAAGTACATCCTGTCTCAGACTGAATGGCATAGTTACCAATCCCGCTACAATGAAAGCCATAAGGAAGATGAAGGTAAGTAACCTGTTCTCAAGGAAATATTTTACCAGTCTGTTGAATATCATATTACTTAAGCATTTTTTCCTGCTGATCGCGCTGATTTCCACATTTCAGCTTTCATCGGCGTAATCTGCAGGAAAAATTAAAAATTAAAACAAATATTACTTGCTCCGATCATAGTGGCAGCATCCGGGTAAAGATTCGTATACCTTATCATCAGCCTTGTACTTTTCAGTATCATGACCAACAGAAGCAAATTTCTTACTTAGAGCGTCGACACTTGTTATAGCTGGATCGAATGTCACAGTTACCATTTTTGTTTTAACATCCCAGGAAGCATTAGTGGCACCCTCGGCTTTCGCACTTTTTTCTATTCGGGATTTACACATGCCGCATTCACCCGAAACTTTAAATGTCTCGGTTTTTAAATCTGATTTTTTGGTAGTAGTCTGCGCTGAAACACCTGCGCCAATAGTCAACATCAGCACGATAACCATAAATAATTTAATAGTTTTCATAATCATAAAATATTAAATGTTAATAATAGAGATAATAGAATCTTTGGAAACAAGGTGATCACAAATGGCAAATGCTCATTTGTGACAAAAAATGAAAAAAGGAATCAAATACGGAATACACAAATGTCTGAGAGCTCCACATCAGTAGAGTACATTAAGCCAGGGGGGCTGACATCAGTAATAAGAAGTGATAATACAGTTTGGAAGCTAATATTTAAATTTTCAACAATAAAAATGTTACTAATGTTACTATTTTCTGATTCAGGTAAAAATATTGAAGAAGGAGCATAATTATTATCAATATTATAACTGGTCACAAAATCCTCGCAACAATGCGCCCTGATTTGAGTACCGGTTCCTATGTTACTCACCTCATTGGCTTCCATTCCACATGTAGCGAGTTTACCTGTAACAGATATTTCAGAGGCAGCAATATGTCCGCCACAATAATGAGTAGCAATAGTGAGGTGAAACATAGCTGTAAGCACCAGAAAGACCATTAATATCGAAAGACTCTTTTTCACTTTTTATATAACAGATATTATCTGAAAATGTTTTGCAAAGTAAGTAATTTTATACTTATTGACTATCGGGGATTAAAAAAATCTCGAACCAAATGATTATGGTATTCATCGCTAACGCTTGGAATAACATTCACATATGGCATTGAAGAGAAAAGATAGTTAAGGCGGCCTCACAAAACTTAAAAAATTATCGGGGGATAATAATCTCAGCACGGGAGAGTCAGATAGAAAGTAGAACCTTTTCCTGTTTCTGATTCTACCCATAATTTTCCCCCAAGAAACTCAATATAAGCTTTTGAGAGAGAAAGACCCAGCCCGGTACCTTCGTATTGGCGATCCTGTCCACTATCTACCTGGTAAAATCTATCGAAGATCTTTTTTTGCTGGTCCTCAGAAATTCCAATACCTGAATCTGATACGAAGAACTGAATATTATCAGGCAGGAAATTATATCCTATCTTAACATACCCTTCCTGCGTAAACTTGCAAGCGTTGGCAAGAAGGTTGGAAAGTACCTGAAGAAGCTTCGTTGTATCGGTATAGAAGTGTTTATTCAAGTCAGAATCAGGCTGTTCATAAATTAAATCCAGCCCTTTTGCAGATGTTTCGAGGTTAAATTGTCCATAAAGTTTTTCCATGACTAAATGCGGAACCACTTTCTGCATATTCAGTTTCAGCTTTCCTGCTTCAATATTAGACACCTCCATAATATCGGTAACAATAGAAAGAAGATGGTTACTACTTTGCGTAACGATTTCGAGGTAAGAATTTCTGACTTCAGGAGTTAGATCAGGTTCTCCAAGGAGGTTAACAAATCCAACAATTGCATTCATCGGGGTCCGTATCTCATGTGAGACATTATGAAGAAATGCTGACTTCAGCCTGTCGCTCTCTTCTGCCTTTTTCTTCGATTGAGTAAGTTCATCTTCGATAATCTTTCGTTCTGTTATATCCTGGAAAATCTCGAGCATAGCTTTTTTGCCCTGATAGTTCATTCCCGTATGATAGATTTCAAAAATTCTTCCACCACTCACTCCATGTGATTCGTACTTCTCTGTTTTACCAACTACTATCCCCCTGTTTAATGGGCAATCCTGGCACTGTTTCTTATCGTCCCTGTAAATATCCCAACATTTACTACCAATAGCTTCTGTTCCGTAGATCTTCTTAAAGTTGTCGCTCTGGAAAAGGATTGTACCCTCCTCATCAACAATATCCATCCCAAATGGAATTGTTTTCAGGAGAGATCTGTTGAATTCAGCACTTTCGCGATGAGCATCCTCAGCTTTTTTTATGTCAGTTATATTATGACTTATAGTCACTAGTTGGGAAGCGACTCCGTTAGAATCCAAAATAGGGATCCTGCTTGTCAGGAGAGAATGATTAAAACCGGTTTCGATATTTAACCTTTTCTCCACCTTATCGAGAATCATCTTACCTGTGAGAATAACCTGCTGATCATCATCATCAGTAAGGGCAGCCTCCTCTTCAGGTAAAAAATCATAAATTGTTTTACCGATAGTCTCTTCCTGGTTGTCTGCCCCAATAACCTCAAGATGAGTATTATTATTAAGAAGATATCTTCCCTCCCTGTCTTTTATTGAGATAGGATCAGGTATATTATCAATAAGTGCTCTAAGGAGATTTCGCTCAACTCTGATAGTTTCATTATATTTTTTCTGCTCACTTATCTTCTCAATGTTTGCAATAGTTGCTTTTTCCTCTTCCGCCTTCATATCAAGCAGAAGATTTTTACTGAACAGAAGGGCCAGACCAAAGGTTAGAAGTACCACCAGCATATGATAAATAATAATTATCATCGTATCAAAACTGCTTGCGTCGAAATAATCGGCAGGCATATCTTTTCCTCCGATTAAGAACTTCAGAATATTAGTCAGACTTATCATGCC
>Ga0172368_10007922_pt1 | contig 10948 bp, 12 predicted proteins | sample Lak11m_FD_114540 | JGI IMG/M metagenome (GOLD analysis project Ga0172368, IMG submission 114540) | Freshwater microbial communities from Kabuno Bay, South-Kivu, Congo - kab_022012_11m | ecosystem: Environmental > Aquatic > Freshwater > Lake | place: Democratic Republic of the Congo: South-Kivu...
CCCGAATTTAATTTCTTCCAGGAACGGGTCAATGATGATGATCACAACCAGAGATACCAGAAACAGGTAATGTTTGATAAATCTCATAGACAATTCTTTAATTTGCGTTTATTTGATCTGCACTCTCCTTGTTTTGCCGGTTAGCTGCAAGAGTTAATTTTTCAGGAATTTTTGCCGTGACAACAGCATATTTGGGGAATTATATAATTCAATGAAGTATAACCCACTTGACAGGTTGTTGACTAAAATCATGTTATCGGATATTATTCCCGTTAATATTTTCTTTCCGGTTATGTTGTAAATTTTATAATGGATAAATCCACCAAGTTCACCGTTAATTGTTATAATTTCGGTTACCGGGTTAGGATAAATTTCAACCACATGTTTCTGCCTGCCTCCAATACCGGTCCAGTATTGAATGTATGTACAGGAGTCGGCAATCCCTGTTTCATAGTGGCCAATCACCGAATCTTCATAGCACCGTAATCCCTCACTGAAATTTGCATCACAGCCAAATGCGAATGCAGGAAAGAAATTGAACATATACATAAGATCTCCGACTGCTTCAATAATTGTGGAATTATAGGTGTATCCTGGGACGACTTCATTGAGGAATAAGTTTGTCAGGAATAATCTTTTTAGCTCAAATCCGTTTATTGTAATGAAATCCAGGGAGTCGACTGTTACAACAAGCGAGTCAATATCATTCGTATCGGCGTAATTTTTTATTTTAATCACCCACGAATCACCCAGATTTGCGGAGAAATCGTACAGGATCTGAAACGTATTGAAACAGGAATCATAGAAATAAACCTTACCATTCTGAGAATACATAAACTCAACATCCGGTCTGTCTGTACAACCGAGGTTATGGCGCTTCGTAAGCTTTTTACAGTTAATTCCTTCAACTACGGTGTCTTTGACCGATTCAATTTTAATATAATCGATTTCTATTGGGTTCCAGAATGAGAAGCGTTCCGTATAATGCCATTTGGCTCCGATGGGAGCCCACTCCTGGGCATGGACTGCAAGGGAGTATATGCAAAGAATGAAGATCAGCGTAAATATTTTCATAACTTTTTTCAATTTCGAGTATTACTTTTCCAAATCACGAATATACAACGAAGTTAATAGTACATGATAGTTTTTTGTACTCGTAAATTAATATTTTTGTTAAAACGAATAATTCAAAATGAAAACAACTTTACTAATCACAGCAATTCTGATGCTGATCCATGTTGGGGTAAACAATCTCCATGCACAGGTAAATCCCTATTTACAGACTCCCACTCCGACTTCGATCTATATCAGCTGGCATTCGACGGACAGTTCTTTTACAAAAGTCCGTTACGGTCTCTATACAACCAATCTTAACCAGGTTAGAACCGGTTCTTTTCAGAATATCAGTGGAAAGATATGGGATACGGTCAAACTGACTGGCCTGTCATCCGATACAAGATACTATTACCGTTGCATCAGCGGAATTGATTCTTCAGATATATATCCTTTCCGAAGTGAACCGCTTCACGGAATGGCCGGCCGGCATATTCGTTTTATTATATTTGGTGATTCAAGGTACGGTGATACAATACCGTCCAAACTTGCTGAAGTATGTCAGGCTATCCTGCAAACACTGGGGACAAAATACGGATCTGCCAGGTATGATTCAGTTAATGTGGTGATGCATACCGGTGATATTGTATGGAAGGGTACAGATGTTTCACGTTTTCAGACCGAATATTTCACCGGTTCACATGATTACCCGGAAATTCAGGAAACGGTAGATACTATAACTATGTCCTGATCGATGTTGATGTTGATGTTGATAATAATTCCTTTAATGCGGAAGTCTATACCCTCGGGAAACCGGAACACCCGATCGATAATCAGCTTTTAAACGTCTGGCATTTCAGAATGAACCAGCTACCTCCTGAAAAACCTGTTGTCAAGCCGATTACAACATATAATCCGGTAATCCTTTATGCAACTCCCATGGTCGGTGAGGATTATTGTATATCTTCCCAGTTCGAGATTACCTTTATTCAGGGTGATTATACAACACCGGTGCTTGATGCAATCCGTGACCGGGAAGATATACAATAATCTGAACTTTTCTTCACAGGATTTCAATTTGTCCCATAACTATACAAATCCTTTCAGTGCTTCCACCATTATCGGCTATCAATTAAATACCGGAAGTTTTGTAACGATTAAAGTTTACGATCCAATTGGAGTTGAAATCATAACCCTGGCAAACGAAGAAAAAAAACCTGGATACTATACGGTACAATTTCCGTCATCCAATGACAAATATTCCACGGGAATATATTATGTACAGATGAAGTGTGACAACTTTTTTCAAACCAGAAAAATGGTCATTACAAAATAATTATGAATAAATCTGAAAAAAGTGAATCAATGAATTCATCTTTTCCTGACTTGAAAAAATCATACCTTTGTATGCCGTTAAAAAAAATCAATGAATCCTCAAAATATAATTAACTGTAAACAATGCCAGAGCAACGCATGTTTCTTAAGCTTGTATTGTTCATCGTTGGACCGGCATCTGACGGAATCAATAATGCAACAGTCGGACTATTCGACGGGACAATATATCATCCGCGAGGGGGATCCGATTCATGGAATTTTTTTCCTTCAAAGTGGCAAAATAAAGATCTTTTCTTCGGGGCTTAATGGAACTCCCCAGATAGTCCGCCTGGTGCAGGCAGGCGAATCGCTTTGTTTCAGGGGATGGGGAAGAACGACCTATCTCACAAGTTCTGTAGCGCTTGAAGATAGCCGGATTTGTTTTTTTAAAAGTGAAGATATCTTTAAAGTTTGCGACAGTCAGCATCTTTCCGAGTATCTTATATCCTATCTTGGCAATGAACTTGAAATTGCCGAAAAAAGATTGAAATACCTTATGCAGATGAATGTAAGGGAAAAGACTGCTGAAGCACTTTTGTTCGTGAAAAAAAGCTTTGGTGTAAATAATAAAGATGAGTTGGATGTATACATGAGCAGGAAGGATGTTGCTGCTATTGCCGGTACAAGTGAAGAACTCATCATTCGCCAGTTATCTGAGTTTGAAAAAGAAAAGCTTATTGAGAGAAGAGACCATGGAAGTAAAATTGCCTTACTAAATGAAAAAGGGTTGAACCAACTGATCATTAAGTATAATGTTTCTGCCTGATTAACATACCCCTCACTGTTTGTCTTTTATTTTGCTTGTCCTGAATTTTATCTACTGGTCACTTTCGTTTATTTCTCCGGAATAGTCATGCCTGTGAGGAATTCCATATTTTATATTCATTTTGATATGGTGTAAAGTCATCTCCAAAAATTTGACCAGGGAAAGGATTTTGTGTTCATTTGTCTCCTGATTGTATGGGTATCTCCCATACAGGGTTAATCCATCGTATTTATTCAATTAATGTATTGATTGCTAATAGCAAATTGAGTGAAAAAGGTCAAGAAATATAATAACATAACCGGCCGCCGTGATTTTCTGAGAAAAAGTCTGATCTCCGGATGCGTACTCGCCGGGGGAGCCATAGGACTTGAAAAAGTTTTTTCAGGGGAAAATGATTCCGGAGAAAAAGTAAAAGTGCTAACACCTGATGGAAAAGTATTTGTGGCAAATTCTGATCATTTGAAAGAGTTCCGCCCCCCACCGGTGACTAATGAAGAAGCACGTAAAGGAATACCAAACAGAAAATTCGTAATGGTCTTTGATCTTTCAAAATGCGATGGCTGTAAAACCTGTACGGCAGCATGTCAGGAAATGCACTTCACCGAATCCGACCGCGAATGGATTAAAGTGTTCAAGATGAAGGATGCTACAACCACTGCGCCTTACTATTTTCCCAAACCTTGCTTTCATTGTGATAATCCGCCATGTACAAAAGTTTGTCCGGTTAATGCAACTTATAAAAGGCAGGATGGTATAGTCCTTATTGATAATGAACGCTGTATAGGTTGCCGTTGCTGCATGGCCGCGTGTCCTTATTCAACACGTTTCTTCAACTGGAGCCATCCCGATCCCAGGCAGGTAGCAGCGACCGCCAATATTCCTTATTCACCTGAACAAAGTTTGCCCCGGAGAATGGGAACGGTGGAAAAATGCGATTTCTGCCCGGATATGTTAAGGGAAGGGAACATGCCCGCCTGTGCAAGCACATGCCCCATGAATGCCATTTATTTTGGAGACCAGAATGAAGATGCAGTTACCAATGCATCTGGAGTGACTGTAAGGTTAAGCCAGCTCCTCGAAGATAATGCCGGATACCGGCATCTCGAAGAACTGGGAACCGAACCACGGGTATATTATCTCTCACCCAAAAACAGGAAATATCCTGTACCGGACATGGAATCGCCCGTCAAAAAACAGGGAAAAGCAATGCCAATGGAGATGGATATGGGAAATATGAAGATGTAAGTATTTGATGAAAAGCAGTAAATAGTTCAATTATGGTTAATGAAACACTCAACCTGCCTGCCGGACAGGCAGGTCTGAAAAACGGCATAGAAATCCTTCGTGAAGATTGTCTCCGCCCATTGCAAAAATGGGGGCGTTCCACCCTAATCTGGATAGGGTTTTTACTACTAGTAATCGGTTGGGGTCTTTATTGTTACATACATCAACTCAGGAATGGATTGGGAGTTACCGCCATGCGTGATTATGTATCCTGGGGATTATACATTTCAACCTTTGTATTCTTTATAGGCATCAGCCATTCAGGCACACTCGTATCTGCAATCTTGCGGATTTCAAAACAGGAATGGAGAAGACCAATTACCCGATCTGCCGAACTTCTCACATTTGTATCGCTGCTATTTGGCGGGATTTTACCCATTATCGACCTTGGTCGTCCGGATCGCCTGGCAAACATTGTGATATTCGGAAGGGTGCAATCACCGCTTGTTTGGGATGTCATTTCAATTTGCACCTATCTGGTAGGCAGCACTACATTTCTTTTTCTGCCAATGATTCCCGATATGGCTCTTTGCAGGGACAGGTTAACCGTTTGTGATTCGAGATTCAAAAAATTCAGGAAGTGGCTGTACACCAAAATGGCTTTGGGATGGAAAGGTACCAAATCACAATGGCATACATTAGAACTTACAATGACCACAATGACTATCGTGATTATTCCGGTAGCAGTATCGGTACACACTGTTGTCAGTTACATCTTCGCCATGACACTGCGTCCTGGTTGGGACAGTACCGTTTTCGGTCCGTATTTCGTTACAGGTGCACTTTATTCAGGTTCTGCCGGTGTGATCCTGGGAATGGCTGCCTTCCGTAAACTGTACCATCTCGAAAAATATATCACACTGAAACATTTTGATCTGATGGGACGGATCCAACTGGCGCTTACTCTTATTTATGCCTATCTGAACCTGAATGAATACTGGATACCTGCATACAAAATGGCAACTGCAGAGGGGCGGTTGCTGACTGATTTGTTTTATGGAAGTTATTCAAAAGCATTCTGGACATGCCAGTTTGGAACTGTAATGTTGCCCATCATATTTTTAGCGATTCCAAAATTGCGGAAACCACTGATGATCTCAATTACCTGTATAATAATTGTAGCAGGCGCATGGGTAAAAAGATACCTTATTGTTGTCCCAACACTCCTTCATCCCTTCATGCCTATCCAGGAAGTTCCGGAGTCATGGTCCAGTTATTTTCCAAACTATGTTGAATTTTCGGTCACCGCTGCCTGTCTGGCTGGTATATTTCTCATCATAACACTCTTTTCAAAATTATTTCCTATGATAGCTGTATGGGAAGTGGAAGACGGACTAAAAATTGATTACGATAAACAAGCCGCCATTTACCTTAGGACAAAGCGGGAAGAAGAAGAGGCAAAAATATTGGAAGACAGGTTGAAAACAGGTAGCGAAACGATACAACAACCCGCCTGAAACGGTAAAAAATATTATGACGATGAAAAGAATAGCTTTTGCGATAACATTAACAGGATTGTTCTATTGTATAGTTATCGATCAGGGGCATCCACAGACTCAGGGCAAAAGCGAATCCACGATTGAATTATCGTATTACAAAAAAGCTGACATGACTAAAACAGCTGTTGCGATAGTAAAAGTAAGAAGGGATTCAAAATTCGTTCCTGCAAAAAATGCAAAGGTTGTTTTTTATGTAATGCATGAAAATGTGCAGCGGTTACTTAAGAGTGTAAATACAAATAATAAGGGTAAGGCCGTCATTGTCCTACAGAAAGATCTGCCCTTAGAAGAGGACCATTCTTTCAGCATTGTTGCTAAAATTGAAAATGACAGCATGTATGAAAATGCAGAGGAATACATTCATTACAAAGATGCAAATCTTACACTCCATCTGAATCCGCACGACACTGACCGGATTGTTACTGCCAGAGTAACGGAAGTCGGCAACGACGGAAAAGAAATACCTGTTAAAGGCGTTGAGCTGAAGTTTTATGTTCAGCGGATGTTTGGAATCATGCCGGCAATAGAGGCAAACACTATAAGTACCGATGAAAAAGGTGAAGCAACTCTTGTATATCCAAAAAACATCCCGGGCGATTCAGCAGGCGGTCTTACTGTAGTGGCAAAGATTGAAGACAATGAACAGTTCGGAAACCTGGAAAACAAAGCTGTTACGTCCTGGGGTACTGTCCTTGAAGCAGAAAAAGATCCTTATCCTCGTTCACTCTGGGAACCAAGCGCTCCGTTGCCGCTCATCCTAAGCATTACATTAATGTTTGGAGGGGTGTGGTGCTCTTATTTTTTCATCTTCTTCCATTTAAGAAAAATAAAAAAAGGAGAAAATATATTACTATGAACAAAAACATATCACAAATCAGTAAAGCGAAAATACCAGGATTCATCCTGATCGGGACAATTACTGGAGTAATTCCTCTCATGTTAGCATTCGCTCCCTTTCAGCAAATCAAAGAATGGGAGGTGCCTGATTTGGCAAAAAACAAAAAAAATCCTATCACAATGAATGATGCTTCTGTTATTGCAGGAAAAGATATTTATATAAAAAACTGTTACAACTGTCACGGCAAAAAGGGGAAAGGTGATGGTCCGAAAAGCGAGGACATGCCAATAAGTCCCAAGGACTTCACTAAAGAGGTATTCCAAAAACAAACCGATGGTTCTCTTTTCTGGAAAATTTCCGAGGGCAGAAAACCAATGCCTTCTTTTAAAAAAGAAATGACCGAAGAGCAGCGATGGCAAGTCATTAACTATATACGAACACTTGGAGGAAAAAAATAGTCAAATAAATAATAGATTTTCAATTAAAAACAAATCAACATGAAAAAAGTATGCAAGTTTTTAGTAATTGTCCCGATGGTTTTTGTAGTCATCTTATTAGGGCTGTCGAATTGCACAAAACATGACCAGGTGCTCGATTTAACAACTCCGACACCAGTTTTGAACACAGATACTTTATATACTGTGCATGGGACAGCTTCTCTTCAACCTATTGGCGGTCCTGCATGGGATGGAATAATTGAACCTGTATGGGCTAATGTACCGTCACTAACAGTGCATGCGGTTGTACCGGATCTGGGAAATGGAACTTTTGAAGGTTTTATTGGTAATGCTACAGATATAACGATTCGTTCAATGTATGATGCTTCCGACATCTACTATCTCGTTGAATGGGACTCTCCACAAAAAAATGTAAAAAGTGCACAGTGGTACTTTAATGCCACCTCAAAACAATGGGCGCAGGAAAAAGGCTATCCGGTTTTGAATGATGATGGTACTACGTTCAGGCCACCTTTTATCCATGACCAATTTGTAATGATGTTTAACATCGCTAATTCCACTCCAAACTTTAATACGTTATCTTGCTATGTTGCGTGCCATACTAATTCTTCATACGGGGACCCTGTTAACATTGGAGGGGGTGTAATGTCCACGAACGGTCCTAATGAATTGTTAGATGTTTGGAGAGCCCGTATGCTTCAGGTAGTAAATTGTAACCAAGGACAAGATACTTATATAGATTGGGCCAATGGCGTGAAAAATAAACATGGAAGGCATGACGATTCTCAGGTAAATGTCACGGATGGTGGATTTAGCAATAAGCAAACCTTAACAATCACCGGAAAAGTTACAAAAGAAGCCGTTCCAATATGGGTAATTCCAGGCGGAAGCTATACTAACAGTGCTATATTGTTAAGCGATACACTCCCGGGGGGCGCAGCTGTAAAAGTTACTGCAGTAGATTCTCTTGGAGTACTTACACTCGACAATGGTAATACAATTGATCCCAATATTGGCACCGACTATAAGCAGATAGGTGCTGGTGACGGACCGAAATGTTTCCCCGGCAATATAGTAGCTCCCTATTCAGGCAGCAAGGGAAATATTACCGCTAATGCTTTTTATACGGGGACAGGTTGGAAATTATTATTAAAACGAGCACTGAATACTAATGATGCTAACAAAGATGTTGATCTCTCTTCTCTTGCCGATCAACCCTTCGGAGTTGGTGTGACATTTAACGGAGCTGATGATCAACACGCTATTGTTGCCGGTCTGAAATTGCACTTTAAGAAATAACGATTAATAATATATTTTTTCATTATGAAGAATAAAATCGTAACATTTGTTGCGCTTGGTGTGATGATTATAGCATTAATTACAAGTTGTGAGAAAAACATAACCCTTATCATCAAGCCCCAAGCCGTGGAAGTTACCGATACGGTTTCTTTCAGCAAAGATCTGATTCCCATTTTCTCTGTAAACTGTGCGATAAGTGGCTGCCACGCAACCGGTGGTCGTGCTCCGGATTTAATGGCTGACAAAGCATACAGTTCATTAATGAATGGTAATTATATCAATGTTGCAGATCCTGAAAGCAGCACATTATATGAGAGGTTAACAGGTAAACTAAGCCCTGCTATGCCAATGGGGAAAGCCGGCAACCCATCAAATGTTAATGCTCTGGTATTAGCCTGGATAAAACAGGGAGCAAAGAAAAATTAAATCTGTTACTAAATAGTGTCGATATGAAAACATATACAAAGCTTATATTTTCAATTGTTAATTTTCATCTGTTAGTTGCCTGCTGCATTGTGCCTGTTGTCAACTGCTATGCACAGGATAGCATTATCGCCAAGGTTAAAAATACTTTTTCTGGTAGTTTAATTATTGACAATCAAACCGTTATGGTACCCGTTAAAAGAACATTCGAATTTACCATCCAGCACCGCTTTGGTACTATCAATAACGGTTATTCCGATCTTTACGGAATATTTGCTCCCGCCAATATTCGCCTTGGATTAAACTATACTCCTGTTACCAATGTGCAACTTGGGCTTGGCCTTACTAAAGAACTGATGCAATGGGATGGTAATATTAAAATTGCCATCTTCCGGCAAGCAGTAAGGGGCGGGTTTCCTGTAAGTATTACATATTATGGAGATATTGCGATTTCCACCCTACCAAAGGCAGGTAATTTTGTTAACAATCTGGACCGGATCTCATATTTCAATCAATTGATTATCGCACGAAAAGTTACCGACCGTCTTTCGGTTCAGGTATCGCCCAGTTTATCTTACTTTAATAATGTAGAAGGATACCTGAGTTCAGAAGGCACAATTAAGCCCAAGATGAATAACTACCACTTTGCCATCGCCTTTATGGGCAGATATAAGGTAACGTCAGGGATGAACGTGATAGTCGATTATGATCAGCCCCTGACACAGCATCCGACTAATAATCCTCATCCCAATATCAGTTTTGGAATAGAGTTAGTGACAACTACCCACACGTTCCAGATTTTTATAGGCAACTATCAAAGCATTATTCCCCAGGAAAACAACTTCTATAACCAGAATGATTATACTAAAGGTCAATTCTGTATCGGATTTAATATAACCAGAAAGTGGTATGATTTCTTATCAAAAAAATAATAATTAATGGTACCTCTATTAACTAATTTTTGAAAAAAATAAATTCAACCAAAATAATCTGCTTATATAACTACAAATCGATTTTTACTTTTTGATATTTTTTGATCCTTGCTTTCATCGAGAAGATCTTCCAGTGCATCACTGTAATGGCATGATTCTTCAACTCAAATGGTGGACGTCCTCTCAGCGATGGCCCAGTCTCACGGAAAGCCTGGTCAATTATACTGAGGAAGTCTTCCCACTTGATATATCGATTCAATTTTTCCAAAGGATCTTTCAGTTTACTAATCTTATCAAGACGAAATTGATCATCAAAAAGACCACGAGATTTTTTATTGCGCATTTTGCCGTTTTTATTTCAAAATTACCCATTTTATCATATGTATTATGTTGATAACTAAGTATTTATTAATAATCAGTTTTTAGAGATACCCTTAAGTTATAATTTTAAATGAAATTTTACAGCATAAATGTATAGTCAAGCATCAGGTTATGTGTTACACAACTATTGATAAAAGTTAAATCATTCAGACATTTTCATCCTTGGCCTGAATTATTTTTCCTTATAGGCACTTGGGCAAAAATTTCATTTTAACAGGTGGGAAGATCCCTAAAAAGGATTCCAGAGCGAGTGATAGGAAATGACAAAGTATACTGCACCAGAACAGAAACGGACCAATACGGAACCATCAGCGGAAGAAAATGTGGTTTTAAAGTAATGGAATTAAATCATAGATCCTGATTTTTTGAGAATCCGGCGGTAGTAAGACAGTATATTGGCTCTGGAAATAAATCCGACGTATTTCCCCTGGTTCGTTACAGGAATATTCCAAAGATCTGAGGTTTCAAGCTTGATCATTGCATCTTCCATACTTTCACTGATTTCCAGTGTCAACTCAGATTTGGAGGTAATGTCATTTAAGCTAAGATCTTCGTACAATTCACTTTTAAACATAAATTCTTTGAAATTTTCAAGGGGAATGATCCCAATGAAATTTTGATCATCATCGACAATCGGAAAA
>Ga0172368_10007924_pt1 | contig 10945 bp, 10 predicted proteins | sample Lak11m_FD_114540 | JGI IMG/M metagenome (GOLD analysis project Ga0172368, IMG submission 114540) | Freshwater microbial communities from Kabuno Bay, South-Kivu, Congo - kab_022012_11m | ecosystem: Environmental > Aquatic > Freshwater > Lake | place: Democratic Republic of the Congo: South-Kivu...
CCGGGTCTTGATTCGGCTGAACGAAGATCCTTTATCGAGAAAGAGATCACCTATACTGACGCATCTGCGGGCAGGCGAACGGCAGAGTTTATTTTGATGATATTGGAGCAGGCCGAAGAAGGTTGATCATGGTACAAATCATCCATCAGCCGCGTTGACGGCAGGCCGGGCAATTACTTATTCAAAGGTAAAATTACCAAACGGGCGCATGAACATCCCGTGACCAGTTATTTTGATATCCGCATCAAGGTTGCGGCCTTTTACGATAGCACATCATTGGAGATAAATATGGCTCAAGCGAAAATCCAATTCCCACGCGGTTTTTTATGGGGTACTGCCACTGCCGCGCACCAGGTGGAAGGGAACAACACCAACAATAACTGGTGGGCCTGGGAACAACAGGCCGGACATATCCTCAATGGAGACAAATCCGGTCTCGCTTGCGACTGGTGGGGCGGGCGCTGGAAGGAAGATCTTGATCGCGCGGTTGAGACCGGGCAAAACGCACACCGTTTCTCTGTTGAGTGGAGTCGTATCCAGCCTGCCCCGGACCAATGGGATGAATCAGCCATCGAGCGCTATCGTGCCATGTTGCGCGGGATGCTTGAGCGAGGCCTGGCGCCCATGGTTACACTGCATCATTTTACCAACCCTATCTGGTTTGAAGAGCAGGGCGGTTGGGAAAATGATGATTCGCCTCAAAAATTTGCCGTGTTTGTGCGTAAAACCGTTGAAGCGCTCAAGGAATATGTATCATACTGGGTGACGATCAATGAGCCCAATGTATATTCGGTTGGCGCATACCAGGCTGGTGATTTTCCTCCCGGCAAAAAAAGTTTCAGTGCTTTTTTGCATGTTTCACTCAACCTGGTGCGCGGGCATGCCATGGCTTATCGCGCCATTCATGAGATCCAACCTGAGGCGCGTGTAGGGCTGTCGATGAATTACAGGTCTTTGTTGCCGGCCACTTCATCACCACTTGATAAATTCGTCGCCTGCATTCAATCCGCCATTTTCAATGATATGTTTCCAAAAGCAGCCGGGGATGGCAAGGTGCGCCAGCTGTATCGCACCATAAGGATACCGGAGGCGGCTGGCACGCAGGATTTCCTTGGCGTCAATTACTATTCGCGCGACCATGTCTCCTTCGATGTTGCCGAGGCGCGGTCCCTGTTTGGGCGCAGGCAATTTCTCAAAAACGCTGACTTGAGCGCTTCCGGGATGATCGCCAATGAGCCCGAAGGCTTTTACGAAGCACTCAAATGGGGTTTGCAGTTCAACATACCGATGATCGTTACTGAAAATGGCGTGGATGATGAGCCGGACAAAATGCGCCCGCGCTTCATCGCTCAGCACATCCAGCAGTTGTGGCGCGCGGTAAATTTCAACTGGCCGGTAAAAGGTTACTTCCACTGGTCGCTGGTCGATAATTTTGAATGGGAGCGCGGCTGGAGCCAGCGCTTTGGTCTGTGGGGCCTGGATGTGGAAACCCAGGCCCGGACCCGCCGCAATTCTGTTGACCTGTATGCCGAAATTTGCAAGCAAAACGGCCTGTCGAGCAGCATGGTGGAAAAATACTGCCCGGAGGTCATGCAAAAGATTTTCCCGGACTAAAGGCCCCCTCTCACCGCGAGTTTGCGGTATATAATGATAATAAGTGATAGACAGTTTATCCAAACAAGGCCAACTGTGGCTGATACCTAACCCGGTTTCGCCGGGGATTATGATCCCGGCTCATGAAACAAACCTTTTGCTGGCTTTTGATGCAACCGGTCAGGGTTTTTTCTGAGGCGAGGTCGCTCCCACACAACAGGTACCCATGATGAATATAGCCAAATCCGCTTGTGTATTTTTGATCGTAGTTTTGCTTTCTGCTTGTGCTGGTGCCGGAAATACCCTGCCCACTGCCACACCAGTGGACGTTGGAGCTTTGCAAACCGCCGCTGTACAAACCATAGTTGCCGATATTACCCAGACCGCCGAGGCACAGCCAAGCGCCACCCCGGCCCCAACCGAAACGAACACCCCTGAGCCTGCTGCGCCCACCGAAACAACCACACCGGCACTGAGCGCTACTGCGCCGCTGTGCGACGACTCGGCCTATGTCAGCGATGCATCGGTCCAGGATGGTTCCCAGGTGACTGCCGGCCAGGCCTTTGTCAAAACCTGGAAGATTAAAAATACAGGCACCTGTGCCTGGGGAACTGCATATCAGATCCGCTGGTCGCATGGTGAAAAGATGGGCGGGCTGGCTACGAATCTTTCAACGGCCGTTCAGCCAGGGGCCGAGGTGGAGATTTCCATAAACTTGAAAGCCCCTGACAAAGCGGGCACTTATGGGGGTTATTGGCGGCTGTTCAATAACAACGGTTATGCTTTTGGGCAGAGGTTTTCAGTCATTATTGTTGTGCCATGAACCCCGGGCAACTGGCCCTCGAACTTAAAGTATATGCCCACCAGCTTGGATTCACGCTGGTGGGCATTGCCTCGCCTCAGCGGTCTGCTCATTTTGATGTTTACCAGCATTGGCTGCAGAGCGGGCGACACGCAGGCATGGCCTATCTCGCGGAAAACCGTTCGGTTGAGCGCCGCGCTGACCCTCGCCTGATCTTGCCCGAATGTCGTTCCATTCTTGTGCTGGCGACTCCCTATTCCAGCCCACTCGGCAGCCCGGGTTCATCGCATGAGCAGGCAGTTGGCACTGGTCGCATTGCTGCCTATGCCTGGGGCGCCGATTACCACCTGGTCCTTCCCGGGCGCCTGCAGGCGCTGGTGACCTTCCTTGAAGAACGGACCGGTCAATCCATCCCCAACCGCTGGTATACGGATACCGGTCCGCTTTTGGAGCGGGATCTGGCAATGCAGGCCGGGTTGGGTTGGATCGGTAAAAATACCTGCCTGATCAACCCTCGTGAAGGTTCGTTTTTTTTGCTGGCCGAAATCCTGCTCGGAATTGAATTACCATGCGATGACCCGTTTGCCAGCGATCAGTGCGGCTCATGTACTCGTTGTATCGATGCCTGCCCAACGAATTGCATCCTGCCCGATCGCACCCTGGATGCCGGGCGCTGTATTTCTTATCTGACCATCGAAAACAAAATAGAGATTCCGTTCGACTTACGCCCTCTGATGGGCAACTGGGTTTTTGGTTGTGATGTGTGCCAGATGGTCTGCCCGTGGAACTTGCGTTTTGCACAGGCGGATGGCGATCCGGCTTTTGCGCCGCGGCCTGGTTTGCAAAAACCCGTATTCACAGAAGAACTGATACTCTCACCGACTGAATTCAACCGGAAATTAAAAGACAGCCCGCTCAAACGTGCCAAACGGCGTGGATACCTGCGCAACGTTGCAGTTGCAGCCGGGAACAGCGCAAATGCTGACCTTCTGTCAGCTCTGCAGGCTGCCCAAAATGATGAAGAGCCGCTGGTGCGCGAACACATCCGCTGGGCGATCGAACGATTGCAAGGCGTTGATGAATAAATGTCTGGATCATACCTTTGTGAGGACATGACACAATGCACAAGCTGCTTATTGCCACAGGCAACCGGGGAAAAGTGCGGGAGATTCAAGCCCTGATCCAAAACCTGCCGCTCGAACTTGTCACACCGGCAGATGTGGGTATTGAGCTCGATGTGGTTGAGGACGGCCAGACATACCGTGAGAACGCTGGCAAGAAAGCCAGCGCATACAGCCGGGCCAGCGGGCTGATCGTGCTGGCTGATGACTCGGGGCTGGAGGTGGATATATTGGATGGCGCGCCCGGGTTGTATTCAGCCCGGTATTCACCCCTGCCGAGTGCCACGGATGCCGACCGGCGGGCTTATTTGTTAAAGAACCTGGGTGGCAGGCCGCGCCTGTGGACAGCGCACTTTCACGCTACCATTGCCATTTGCCATCCTGATGGGACCATGCTTTTTGCTGAGGGGAATTGCCACGGCGAAATCATCCCCGAAGAGCGAGGTGGGAATGGGTTTGGATATGACCCAATCTTTTTTATCCCGGAAATGAACCGCACGATGGCGGAATTATCCATGCCAGAGAAAAACCATATCAGTCATCGCGCCCTGGCGATAACAAATGCTCTGCCCATTTTGCGAAAATTACTTGGAGATATAAACCAGGTTTGATGGCAGGTTCGCATGATCAACTGGCATCCCCGGGCTGATAGGTGATGCTATTCAGGAACACATCCAGATAGCCTGCCACCTCTCGCGGTTCTTCCATCATCACCATGTGCCCGGCTCCTTCAATGATGTGCAGCAGGGATTTTTTCAGTCGACGGTGCAATATTTGGGCGGACCTGACGGGGGTCATTTTATCTTCTGAACCGCAAATGATCAATGCGGGCGCCTTGGCGCGACCCAACAGGCTGGTTTCATCAAAAGCATCGCATGCCATGAAATCCCCATTCAGCACAGGGTAGCGCACCTCGGCCAGGCGTTGGGCTGTCAATTCCTTAACGCGCGCATCAGCATCCGGTCCAAAGGACATATCCATGGTAGCTTTTATCGCCAGAGGCAGGGTGGCTTCAACCGATGACCTGGAAATTAATTCAGGAGAGACGCGTAATCGTGGAGCAGTCCCGATCAGTCCAAGACCGAGGGTGCGTGTTGGATTGTGTATCCCAAGCCAGAGCGCCACAGCCCCACCCATCGAATGTCCCACAAAAACAGCCTTCTGGATTTTGAGTGCTCCCATGAAATCAAGTACGCAGCGGGCATAATCAGGGATCGATTGGCGCCCGATCCCTTCTGATTTACCGTGACCGGGCAGGTCAAGCGCATAAATGCGTTGGTTCTGCAAGCGACGGATCTCGGGCGGCCAGGAAAGGTAATTGCCTCCCGCGCCATGAATCAGGATAACAGCCGGGCGGGCCCAGTTGCCGCCATTTTCAAAGTAATACATTTCTCTAGTGAGAGGCATTTTCCCTGTTTTTAGCCCGTAAATTGGGGTTGTTGGGCATCACGCGCATTGTTGAGAAGGTCGGCAGCCTCTTCAGAAAGAGGAATGAATACCTGTATTTTTGTGCCCTTCCCGATTATTGATTTAATATTTAAAATGCCGCTGACCAATTCGGTCCGTTCACGTAAATTGACCATACCCAGGCTGCCGCGCTTATCGTAGGATTTGTTTATCTCTGTCAGGTCAAACCCCACCCCATTATCCGCAATCTCCAGGAATGCAATTTCGGGTTGGTTTGGAAGAGGGTTCAATCGTACCCAGATCTTATCAGCTTTAGCATGCTTGCGCGCGTTATTAAGTGCTTCTTCAACAATGTAAAAGATGACTCCGCTTTTGCCCATTTCAATCATGGCCGCTAGTTTTTCATCCACCTGGATGATCACTTCCTGACTATATGCTTCCTTCATTTTGTCTGCATTGGCTTGTAATGCTGCCATCAATCCTTGCGATTCTAGTATCAATGGACGCAGGGTGAACAGCATGTGACGGATTTCCTTGGTGGTGCGGCGCGCTAGGTCTTCGATCTTTTCAAGCTCATCAGATGCGGCTTTGGGATCGCGTTCGATCATGCGCCGGGCCAGGCTGACGCGCATCGCCATGGCTGCCACCGATTGGGTGGGCCCATCGTGCAAGTCGCGCGCCAGTTTTTTGCGGGCGTCTTCCTGGACTTCCATCATGCGCTCTTTTTCATCGGCCAGGTCCTGGTAAAGGCGCGCATTCTGGATGGCGATCACCGCCTGGCGTCCTACGATGGCCAGAACATCACAACGTTCGCGGTTGAAATATTCGAGGGTGGGATGGCCGAATACCATCACGCCGTAAATGTCAAAACCGCTGCGCATCGGCAGGCAATAGACTGAGTTGCAGCCTGAAAAGCCAATGATCCGGCCTAACTCCGGATCGTTGGCCACGTTTTTTGTAACCAGCGGCTCGCCTTCCTCGATGGTCCTCGCCAATATTCCTTGTTTGGCTGGCAGTTTGATGCGCATATCTACCTGCGTAAACCGCCGCGCTGAACCAACCACTAGTTCATGGTTTTCAAATAACAGCACTGCACTGGTCAGTCCGCTGTCGGTTGCAACCTTGTCCTGGTTCGGATCGGCTTCTTCAACATGCAGGGCATTAATGCTCAAGTCAAGCGCTGAATCGAGCACTCGTTTGTAGCTCAGGGTCGATGTCAGCGCTGAAGACATGTTGTATATCGCCCGCAGCCGGTCTGTCTCTCCTTTTTGCTGTCTTTCGCGGTTTGCTATTTGTTTCCTGCGTTCCACCTGCAGGTGGTTGTAAGCTTGCTGGCTGACAAAGCCAAACAGCAGCCCCAAAACCATGGTTCCCACGGCTCCAATACTGATAACGATGATGTTGGTGCCGTGAATAAAATAATCGCCCGCTTCCACCACAATCAATACCCCGGCAGCCAACACCCCGCCAATCAGGTTGAAATATAGCCCGGCGCTGAACAAAGGCAATATGATCAACCAGGCTGCTGGTCCCAGCAAACCGCCCCCGGCCCAAAAGAACAGGGCCGGGAAAAACATATCCACAATTACATTTATTTCACGGTGATATTTAAAGCGGCGGTTTTGACTTGACATCCATGTGATGATCATGTTCCAAAGTATCAGGATCGCCAGTAACAGATTGCCTGGTGATCGAATATCTCCAGCCAGCGACACGGATACTATCGTCCCGAGCAGGATGATCCAGCGCAGCGAGACGACATACCAGTCAACCAGGTAGGGAGAATCAGATCGATACATATTTTTTTAATCATAACCCGAAATTAATGAACCACCCCTGAAATCATCAGAATTGCAAGTTGGTTCGATATTCGTTGGTCCGTCCAGCATGCAGGGTAATGCAATTAAATCTCGTAACCCATTTTTTCGAGGGCCTTACCAAATCGTTCTGCAACAATCTTTTGTTCATCCGCTGAATAACGTTCGCGGAAGCGTCCAACCTGTCCTTTGAAGAAATGAGTGCCTTGCCTGGCCTGGGTTTGCCCACCCGGGCGATATTTTTCCAACACTGCTTTGGCGGTTTCAGTTTCCGGATCGATGCCCAGAAATATACTTAGTTTTACAGCCTCATCATCGTAATTTTGGAGCAGATCCTCGTAACGGGCTGTCAGGACGCCGGGAATTTGTACCCACTTTTCCCAACCATTTACATATTCGTCAAAAAAAACCATCGTTTTTTCAAAATCCGTCAGGTGGGAAAAAGCATTTGGGCGGCCTTGTTTCTCAAGTATCCTTTTGCCATAATCAAATGCGGAGAGCATCGCATCGCGCGGATCACGGTAAATATATGTCGCGCGCATGAGCCCGCCCCGGATCAATGCCCGCGCCCAGACGGTCGGCGCTGAATGAACCTTGATGACGAAAGTATGGCCCATTAAAGCCGGTCGTGTGACCATGATCAATCGCCGCGCGCTCAAGACACCGATATTGGAATTTACCTCCGTCAGAATGTTTTGCAAACCAAATTTCATTCTGATTTCGCGCGCGTCATCGCAACCAGTTGTAGCCATCAAGTCATGCACCAGGTTGTAATGCCAGCCCGAACCAGCGCGCGGCATTCCAGCAGATAGTATGATCATTATTTCTCCTTGCTTGATTTTTGGGCGACAAAAGCTCCTGCTGCCCCTGCCAGCATGCCCAGGTTGATCCACATCTCGGGCATCGCGAAAGAATCCTGCGAATTACCCAGGAGCATTACCGCTACCAGGGTGAAAATCCCGGCAGCTCCCAGCCAACGGGCCGGTCTTGATCCGCAATGCAGGTTGAGCGCATCCGCAAACAAGGCCATGTAAAACGCAAGGAATAAAACCAGGCCTGCTATTCCTGTTTCAGCCAATAAACGCACAAAAAGATTTTTGGGATTCGGATATAGGTTGGAGGCCGGGCTCATCTGGCTGGCAATCTCCGGCACCCCGGCAAGGACCCAATCCGGCATGTTCTGATAAATTCCAAAACCACCCGCTCCCAGTCCAACACCCGTCCAGGGGTGATCCTGAAATTCCTGCAGGGCCGCGGTTGCATACGCCAGTCGCGGACCGAGGAAAGCATCCACAGCAAATGAAAATATATCTGTTTTTTCGGCCTTGAACAGGGCCGCGATATAACCTTTATCGGCCAGGAAAACAGCTGCTCCGGCCAGTATTGCCAGCACAAGAACGAATAGCAGGACCCTGCTTGCGATTGCCTGTAGCCCTTTCGTAAGCGACGACCAGCGCTGGCGGTTAAACCCGGCCCTGACCCAGTTCCAGAAGAAGCGGACCGCTTCCGCTCCAGACAGCGCGAAAGTGGCGACGCCCGCCAGGACGGCGATCACCAATCCTGAGCGCGAATAGGTCAATAAGATACCGGCGAGACCGCCAAGCAGCAGAACTGGTTCAACCCACAGGATGAGTGTGGGCATTATCGCCGGGCCAGAGCGTCTGCTAGTTTCCCCTCCCGGCAGGAGGGTTTGGTTACTGCGGGCCGGAGCCTGGTCTGCATCACCTGATGACCCGTTAACGAACGCCCGGTAACGTATCAGGATGGCCGCCACCAGCCAGGGCAGGTAAAGGGCTGCGATCTGCCCGGCCAGCCAGGACGGTTCATAGGCGAACCCGGAAACACGCTTATTTTTGACCAACCCGCGGACGGAGAACAGGTTTTGTATCTGTACCAATTCCTTGCGATGACCGCTGTTCAACCCAACATACTGGATGGCGCCCCAGATCAAATCGGCTGCCAGCCCGACCAGCAGCCATTTTACTGAGAATTTCAGATCCTCTTCACCCTGGTTCATCCAAACAGCAGCCGCGAAAAATGAAACCCCAATCACCAGCGTGATGATCGCGCGCAGGGCGCGATCGAAGAAATCCACTCCGCGTAGTTCCAATGGCGCCAGGGTTGCGCCAACGGCCGTGGCTGCCAGCGCGGCCAGGACAAATGCAAGCAGGATGGTAAACGCGCCCGGCCACGGGCGGGCAATTTCCCCTCGCTTCAAACGCACGAGCAGAACGGGCAGCAAGAGCGCCAGCGGGTAAAGCGCCAGCGGGCGCACAAAAGTCCCGGAACCCATAAATGGCATAAATCGAAAACTGGTGATTGGAAGAGTCACCAGGACAAGTGCCCAAAAAAGCCGCGAAAGGAACGCAAGACCGGTTCCAGAGCGCAGCATGGCCGTGGAAATCCTAGTCACGTTTCCGGTCTCCCATAAAGAGAATGATCAGGCCAGCCAGGGCCCACAATACCCCTGCGCCTGCTAAGATATAGATACCAGGGCTGCTCTTGCGGGCGGCTGGCAGATCCTTGCCCTGTGCCAGGGAGACCTGCATTTCAGGCGTAATGGCCAGCGATCCGGTTTCCAATTCGCGTACTGTTGACAACAATTTCTCATTTCCGGGGTCCGCTTCAAGCGCTTTGCGGGCGGCGTCCAGCCCAACCGCGATCTGGATGCCCTGACCGACCTGGATTGTAAACGCCTTGGCCCAGGCGGAAGCCAGGGCGGCGGCTGTTTGCGCGGATGGATCATTTGCGTAAAAATGCCAGCCGCCATCCTGGGGCTGGCTGAGTTCAAGCTTACCTGTGCGCAAGGCGGCGATGCTGAAGCCTGTCTGATCCGCCACCTGCTGCAGGGTGGCATCCGCCCAGGCCACCTCTTCCACTTTGCGCGCTTCCCGTTCAAGGTAATAAAACAGCTCGTTGTCCGGCTTGTTTGCCCAGGCTTTTTCCATGTTGAAGCTAACCACCACGGTGGCGCGGGCACGGTATTCGGGCGGGCTGACATAATAGGCTGCCATGCCGAGCAGCCCGCCAACAAGGGCGCCAAGCACCCAAAAGCGCCAGGCGCGCAGCAGCCGGATCAGGTCATCGAGGGAAGGTGATGCCAGCAGAGTTTTCATATGTTTATCCGTTTGTGGATGGGTTGGCAGGAACTCATTAACGTGTCCGCTGCATTTGCCGTTTCCGGCGCCAATTCAGGAACGGGGCCGCAACTTGGCGGGCATAATACTTCGCCACGATCGGTGCAAGGAAGGATCCGCCATCGCGGTAATGTACTTTGAGCATTTCCGGCCAACAGCGGTCATCGGCTGCGATGGTTTTACCGCTGCTATGCAGGCGAAAATTGGCCCACGTCAGGTCGCTCACATAGGTAAACGGGGCCAGCCTGGCCAACCGCACCCACAGGTCGTAATCCATCGCAAAATAGAAATCCGGGTCAAGCGGGGCAACTTGCTGCCACAACGCTGCGCGAAAAAAAGTGGCCTGTTGCGGGATGTGAACGTAACCCTGGCGCAAACGGCGGTAATCGGTCTGTGCGGCGGGAAAACGGCCAATATCATGCCCATTTTCATCAATAAAATTGGCGTTGGCGTAAACCATGCCCGTTTCGGGCTGTTCCAGCATATATTTGACAGCACTGGCGACTGCGCCTGGCTCATAGGTATCATCGGAGTTGATCCAGGCCAGGATCTCTCCTTTTGCCTGTGAAAAGCCCTTATTCAGTGCATCGGTCTGGCCCTTGTCTTTTTCGGATACCCACCATGCCAGTTTGCTGGCATAACGCTGGATGATATCCACCGAGCCATCGCTGGAACCCCCGTCAACGATGATGTATTCAATCGATGGATAATCCTGTTCCAGCACCGAGCGGATTGTGGCCTCAATATAACGGGCCTGGTTGAATGAGGGGGTAATGATTGAAACGAGTGGTTGCTGGTTCATCACTTTATCTTGGCCGGTTTTGTCAGGTCAAAGACAATATAGCCCTTGCCCTGGGCAAATATGGGGTATGTCTTGTAGACATAATCCCGGATCTCAGGCTGCTGGTCGAGCTTGCCCAATTGGGTCACCACCAGCAACCGGTCGCCAGTTGCCTGCTGCTGGAAACGCTGCATCAGGTCGATCTGGCGTCCATCGAGTGCGCGCAAACTCAAATCGCCGGAATCGTACCATGAATCAACTTCCTGCCAGCCCCAATAGGCCAGGCG
>Ga0172368_10007925_pt1 | contig 10945 bp, 8 predicted proteins | sample Lak11m_FD_114540 | JGI IMG/M metagenome (GOLD analysis project Ga0172368, IMG submission 114540) | Freshwater microbial communities from Kabuno Bay, South-Kivu, Congo - kab_022012_11m | ecosystem: Environmental > Aquatic > Freshwater > Lake | place: Democratic Republic of the Congo: South-Kivu...
CTTTGAGTTCTATATGAAAGTCCCTACCAATATGTCTTCTGGCACTTACAATGAATATTTCCAACCAGTAGCCGAAGGTATTGGCTGGATGCCTGACAGAGGGATTTATTGGAGGGTGACGGTTCGTTAGTTCTTCTAGCTGTTATCCCGAGCGAGTGTGTAGTCGCACGAAACGAGGGATCCACTTCCTTTTAGAGTGACACTTTCGCGATTTTAGGGTGGCGTCAGTAGACGCATTGGCGTGCAATAATAGATCGTTAAGATCTATTTGTTTTGACTTTTGGGACTTGGCTCGGAGGGCGTTCGGGAAGGTATTTTTCCAGGGCTTTGACAACTTTTTTGAGTGGCTCGTTGCCGGTCGGTATGGTTAAGTAGCTCACCAGAATGTTTTTTGATTGCAAATAGAGTGTGTGCTTACCCCTGTAACTGGCGGTCCAAAATGCCACGATATCTTTGTGGTAGGGGTGCAACCAACCAGACACCCGAACACCGCCTTTTTCGATACGATATTCGATCTCTTCCGGTTTGGCGTAAGCGTATTTTAGTACCACTACCATAAACAAAACGCTAACAACGGCTACTAAGTATTGTCCTAAAAGTGCCATTACAACCGCTAATGACAACATCACAACTATCAAAAATATACCCCAAGCAATACTCTTATCAACCAAATAAAACTCTGGAGCCCGCCATTTAATAATCGCTGGAGGCAGGTTCTTATTGGTAGTTACTAAGCCGATATCGCTAAATGATTGTGTAAGTTTTCTAAACCTGTCTTTGAGTTTCATAACGTTATTTTACCACTATTGTGTATCGATGATAGTTGGTAAGATAGTACGTGTAAGCACCAAGCACCCCGCCTCGAACAGCTTTCGAGTCGGGCGGGCAAAAAACAAATAACAAACAAATATTAATTTACAAATAAATAATATTAAAACGATGCCAGAATGCGATGGGTCAAAACCGAGGTACGATTTAGAGAAAAGGACAAAAATATTTGCGATTTCTGTTAGGCAATTTATTGCGGAATTACCTAAATCAATCTCGAATATAGAAGATTGTAAACAGCTTGCCAGAGCCACTGGATCAGTGGCGGCAAATTATATTGAAGCGAACGAATCGCTGAGTAAGAAAGATTTCTGTATGCGTATTAAAATTTCGCGCAAAGAAGCCAAGGAATGCAGGTTGTTTCTTGAATTGATCAGGATCAATGACAAGGGGTTGGAAGCGAAAAGACAAATATTACTGAAGGAAGCGACTGAGATATTATTGATTCTTAGCTCTATCCACCAAAAGGTATGTGTTTAATTATTTTATAAATTAGATATTGTTTGTATTTTGATGCTTGTGATTTGTTATTTATATTTTTGGAGGAAGCATGACGAGAAAAATACTAGTAACTGGTGGGGCGGGATTTATTGGTAGTCATATTGTCGACAAGTATCTATCACTCGGGCACGAAGTGGCGATAGTTGACGATTTGACAACGGGCAAGAAAGAAAATATAAACTCAAGAGCGAAGTTTTATAAAGTTGACTTGCGCGACAAACGAAGTATTGCCAAAGTCATGCATCGCGAAAGGCCGGAAATCATCAACCATCAAGCGGCGCAGAAAAGTGTCAGCAACTCGGTGGAAGATCCAACTCACGATGCCGGAATCAACGTTATCGGCTTTCTTAATTTAATGGAAGAAGCCAAACCCGCTGGTGTTAAAAAAGTGATATTCGCCTCGACTGGTGGCGCCATTTACGGTGATGCCAAGGAAGTTCCAACACCCGAAACCTACCCTCCGCAACCGGTATCGCCATATGCAATTACTAAATTCACCACTGAACAATACCTTCGTTTCTACAACCAGACCGCTGGCATTACTCCAGTTGTTCTTCGATATTCCAATGTCTATGGACCGCGCCAAGACCCCTTTGGCGAAGCCGGCGTGGTGGCGATTTTCTCGAAACTCATCGCACAAAATAAATCGCTATCCGTTTTTGGCGATGGTAAACAAACTCGCGATTATGTTTTTGTCGAAGATGTGGCGCAGGCGAGTGTGAAGGCGCTTAAGTATCAACCCAAGGATTTTGACAGTGCGATAATAAACATCGGCACCGGTATCGAAACACCGCTTAACGACATCGTGACTCTGCTTGAGAAAGCATCGGGCAAGAAAGCCGAGGTTAAACACGAGCCGGCGCGTGCTGGTGACCTGTTGCGTTCCGCCATCGCCATTACCAAAGCCGACAAACTGCTTGGCTGGACGCCCGCTGTCGCCCTTAAAACCGGTATCGAAAAAACCTACAAGTTTTTTGAGTAACCCCAACTATTCGTTATGTTATTGACAAACCAGTTAACCCCTGGTATTGTTGGCATGTAAGTTGAACCTGAACCCATTCTCTTGAAACAAGAGGCGGGACAGGTAATATGCTGGAGAGCATATAAAATATACTCAAGGATGGTGATAGCTGATGATCACCCCCAACCCCTACGCACATGAAGTCATCGGCAGTATGCGTGACTACCCAGCAGGCTGGACGGTTCCCGAGCTCGACGAACAGCGCAAGCGAACAAGGAAGCTGTTCCCAGACCTGACCCTTCCCGAGATCACCGACCACAACATCGTCGTCCCAGAGGGCTGGGACAGTGTCTGGTACTTCCTACCCAAGATCGCGGCCATCGCTCGTATCTGCGGAGTCCCTGACTGCTACGGCGCAGGCTATGACACGGTAGTGAAGCACGTACTTGCTCTAATCGGTGTGCAGCGTGCCTTCACCAACCACCTCAACCAGCAACTGACCGCGGAGTACATCCGCATCAACAAGCAGGTCCGTGGTTACATCCAGGCACTGGAGAGCGCCACAGAGGGCGACTTCTCGCTCCCGATGCCTATTTCCTTCGGCAAAGCGTACGCAGGCTTCAGCCCCCGCAACGCTCGTGAGACGGCTATGCGTCGCAACCAATTGCCCCTGTGTACTGCCCACGTCGCCTCGCTTCTGGCGCTCATGCCCGAGCGTCTCGTCGCCTATGATAACCTCTGGATCGACGTCCCGGGAGACGAGTACAACTGGGGCGCTGACGGCACCTGGACGGGCTCGTTGTGCTTCGGCTTCGGCGTCGCCAGGCTCTGGTTCGGCGCCGGCGATGCTAACGTTTCCGATGGCGGCTATGGCTCGGTCGTCGGTTCCCCGGGAGTGCCCAAGCTGGGTGCCTAGGCACTCGGACCCTCTCGGATCTTCGATCTCTCGACCTCGGGGGGCGAGCTCTGCTCGCCCCCCGAAACATTTTTTCAAAATATAACATAGAAATAGCAAGGTTAGGTTTACAGTTGGATGGTTTTGGTGTAATATAAATATGAAAGGGTCGGAGTTTTGGAATCTTACGAGCAATATGCTCGCGGATGACCGATGGTTGTCATCCTGAGTGAAACGAAGGATCTGTGTTAGATTCTTCACTTCGTTCAGAATGACAAAGTAGGTTGTCTCATAGGTTTCAGCCCCTGATCCTTTCAAGCAAAAAAATAGTTCTCACTCGTTGCAACGAGTTCGAACAATAAAAGAAAGGACAAGATGGACTCAATAAACGAAACTCCTAAGAAAGAGGAGAATTTGGTTGTACCGATGAATCCGATAACGGAAAACGGAGGACGGAAAACGGAGGACGGAAGCGACGATGCTATCGAGCAAAACGAAGATGAGGTCGTAATTGATAGCGATGTCAAATCTGGAAAAAACGCAACTGTTAAGGCTGGTGCCGGTGAAATAATACTCGAGACGGGTAAGTTTGCCGGTCAAGCTGATGGCGCTATTACAGCGCGACTTGGCGACACGGTTGTTCTGGCAACCTGCGTGGTCTCCAAAGAACCCAACGAAACAGCGGACTTTTTTCCGCTACTCATTGACTACGAAGAAAAACTATATGCCGCAGGAAAAATTTCCGGTAGCCGTTTTATTAAGCGCGAAGGCAGACCAAGCGACGACGCGGTACTGGCAGGTCGTTTAATCGACCGACCCCTGCGACCGTTGTTTCCGAAAAACTTTCGTAACGATGTGCAGGTTATCATCAGCGTTTTGTCGTACGACGGTCAGAATGATCCCGATGTACTTGCGATAGTAGCTGCTTCAACGGCGGTTATGCAGTCGCCGGCGCCCTTTAAGGGGCCGGTGGGAGCGGTACGTGTGGGTCTTATCAATAACGAGTATATCATCAACCCCACTCGGGATCAGCTTAAAGAATCAACATTGGATTTAGTTGTGGCTGGAACAGCTGAAAAGGTGTCAATGTTGGAAGCCGGCGCCAATGAAGTTTCCGAAGAAGCGATGTTTAAGGCTATTCAATTAGCGCAAGAAGCAATCAAGCCCATCGCGCAGGTGCAAAAACAATTCGCATCGACTACACGCATGACTCCCGACAACACCCCAGACCCGATTGTGGTGGCAGTCAAGGAATATGCCGGCAGTCAAATTAAAGAAGCACTTCAAATTACCGACAAGCAAGAACGCGAAACGCAGTTACAGAAACTTCAAGAAGATACTAAGTTGAACTTCGAAGGACAGTTTAAGCAGACCGATATCAGAAATGCTTTTGATGAAGTTCTTCAAAAAACTGTTCGTTACATTATTCTCGAAGAAGGCAAGAGGCCAGATGGACGTACGGAAGACGAAATTCGTCCCATATCTGTTGAAGTCGGTTTATTGCCTCGAACCCATGGCTCTGGTCTGTTTACCCGCGGTCAAACGCAGTCGTTGACCTTGGCGACTTTAGGAGCGCCGGGCGCGGAGCAATTTATCGACACCATGGAGCGAGATTGCACCAAGTGGTACATGCACCACTACAATTTCCCGCCGTTTTCTACCGGTGAAGCCAAGCCACTTAGGGGTGCATCAAGAAGGGAAATTGGCCACGGCGCACTTGCAGAAAGAGCGTTAATTCCGGTTTTGCCAGACCACGCAGAGTTTCCTTATACCATAAGACTGGTAAGCGAAATCCTGTCATCCAACGGGTCGAGTAGCATGGCGGCAACATGCGGATCAACCCTGTCACTAATGGACGCTGGAGTACCTATTAAAAAACCGGTCTCAGGTATTGCAATGGGGTTGGTTACCAGTGACGATGGTTCAAAATTTCGCATTCTCACTGATTTGCAAGGCGTGGAAGACTTTGGTGGCGATATGGACTTTAAGGTGGCGGGGACCCGAGATGGTATTACGGCAATTCAACTTGATATCAAGCTCGATGGTTTGACCTTCGAAATTATTGAAAAGACATTCGAGAAAGCTAAAATTGGTCGCTTGGCTATCTTAGATAAAATGTTGGCTGTTATTGCCTCCCCGAGGACTGAAATGTCACAGTACGCGCCACGAATTACTTCTGTAAAAATTGACCCTGAAAAAATCGGTTCTCTTATTGGGCCGGGTGGAAAACACATTAACAGTATCATCGAGCAAGCTGGTGGCAAGGAACTTGTTAGCATCGACATTGAAGAAGACGGTACAGTCCTTGTCTCATCAGCAGATGCCGGCGCAGCGAAATTGGCGGTGGACGCAATTAACGCAGATACCAAGGAAGTCGAAGTTGGCGAAGTCTATGAAGGTGAAGTTGCCAACATCCAACGCGACAGAATGAGTGGTAAGGAAATCGGTGCCATCGTTAAGATTCTTCCAAATAAAGACGGTATGGTTCATATTTCAGAGGTTGCCAAAGAACGCATTGAAAAGGTTAGTGATGTGCTGAAAGTCGGGCAAAAAGTTAAAGTTAAGGTTGTTACCGTTGATAAAGAACGTGGCCGCATTGGCCTGTCTATCAAACAAGCAAATTAGTTGCACGGTGTTGTGGCGTTGATATAATAAGGGGTACTAAGGAGGGTATTTAGTGCTTCAACTGGAGAGACGCGGATATTTAGATATTTGTAAGAAGGCAATGGCACTTGCTGTCCTGTTGTCTTTGGTGATTTTTTCTGTTCATATTGTCATTAAGCCAGAAATTGCTTCTGCCGCATCCACATTTTATATATCAACAACTGGCACCGACGATGCGGGTCATGGTGGCTCAACGGGTGCCGGTGCTTGGGCGACATTAGATTACGCGTTGACTGGAAACCGTGTCTCCAAGGGTGACACAATTAAAATTCAATCAGGAACTTATAGCTCGTTCTATGGTGCCGACGTTAGAATTAGGCCAAGTATTAACACCGCTTCTGGAAGCGGACCTGTGATTATTGAAACGGCTTCGGGAAGTAAAGATGTGACTATGGTATTACCGGCAAATACTTCGGCGGGTAGCGCTTATTTATTTTTGAACCCAGATAGCTGGACAGAATTGACATTTAGAAATATATCTTTTAATAATTCCAATTTAGCGAACACGACTTTCTTGTGGGAATACGGGCATAGCGTGGTATTTGAAGACTGCAATATTAATATGAATGATACTGGCAAATACCCTGTTAAGATTGGCAACGATACCGAATCGACAAATATCAGTTTTATTCGTTCTGTAGTCCACAACACACCGGTCGGTTACTTAGTTGTTAGTAACGATAGAACCGATAACGCAGACGTGAATATGCTATCTGAAAGTAGCTTATTTTATGATAACGGAAGTAGCGTCTTTAAGGCGCAATATCGAACAAACGTTACGGTTCTAAATAGTACCATCAATTTATCTAAAACATCGGCATATCTATTATTTCTTAGAGATTCGGGGTCGCATATCACAGTCAAGAATAATATTATTTTCTCGTCCTCTGGAACGCATTTGCTTGTTAATTATTTTATTGCGGGTAATACTGCTTATCTTTATGCTATCGATAATCCTGCTACGTGGGACGTTACTAACAATATATGGTACAGGTCTGATGGATCATATCTCCCTCTGAATTATAATGCAAACGGTGGCTCTCTCCTTAGAGTGGATAGTACCAACCACAGTCTCGATCCATCATTTACGAATTACGCTACTGGTGATTATTCAATAAAATCGGACACTCATATTTGTGGCTTAGGGACAGTTGGTTCACTACCTGCAGGTGGTGATATCAATAAGCAATATTGGACCGGAGCAGACGTTGGCGCATATAAATGCCCCAGCACATCTACAGGGGTAGTATTGGGCGATAAGGTTGCATTTGTAGGTGATTCAATAATGCTTGCCGATGGTTACGACCAAAGTGCTTATAAATACTTTAATGAACAGACCGGTATAGACTATTCCACCCCAAGTGCCGCAGCTCAAATTGGAGCTGGGATGCAAAAAATCTTTTCAAAAATAGATTCGATGATGGTAACTGATCCGCCAAATACTGTCTTTTTATCGGTGGGTATAAACGATCTTGCTGGTGAGAATATTGTTACTGATACAAACCAATATATAGATTATCTTCCCGAGTTAATGAAAAAAATTGAAAACTGGGGAGCTACCCCGATCTGGCTTGGTATAGGCTCATTGCGCAATTTTGTGCGCTTGGGCGTACCACTCGACGACACGACCGTAGACGCTCTTAACAGTGGTATGGCAACGGTGTGTGTAGCTAATAATTGGCGCTATGGTAATTACCTAGACCAAATGAAACTCGATTCAAACTGGCAAACAGATTATTATTGGGCTGATGGCAATGTACACCCAAACGACGCAGGTCAACAAATTATCGGCGAGACGGCAGAGTATTTGTATTATCCAACTAAGAAAACAATCGGAACGGACAAATTTGACCCGAGTGGTACGGTCAGAGTATATGCTGACGGTCAGTACCGTTATAAATCTGGCGGGACTGGGTCGCAGAATGCCGACCTAACTATTACTCCGGAAAGCGGATTTGTTGCAAATAGCGATGCTCCGCTGCTGGATTTAGCGTTCACCACATGGGACAGAACTGGCAATCGATACAAGAAATGGACAGAGTCATCAACCTACCCAGATCTTACCAACACCCAGCACACTGTTGGAAATCTCAAGGCAAACACATACTATCGCGTATTAGTTGATGATGTATTCGGCTCTCATATTGTCGGAGATGATTGTAGCGATGGATTGTGTAAGTCAATTGCATCTGGTCGAATTACTTTCACCTACGGAGGAACTTACTCAAGCCATACTTTCGTCGTTGAAGAGGACGCAACTGCACCAAATATATTTGGACCTTCTGTGACCTATGACGACAACAGCGCCACTATGGCATGGACTACCGATGAACAATCGTCAAGTCAAGTGCAATACGGCTTTGCGTCTAACTATGTCTCATCTTCAGATGAAACAGACACTTCACCCATGGTTACGAGCCACACTGTCAGTATTTCGGACCTTGCCAAGTGCACTCAATATCATTATCGTGTTCTCTCCAAAGATGTAGCCGGTAATGAAAGAACTAGCGGCGATAATACATTTACTACCACAGGATGTTCGTCTCAGGGCGATAGCACTGATAGCACTAGCTCATCACAAGCAAACAATTCCTCACATTTCCGATCTTCGTCTGTTGATACTGCCACCAAGTCACCGTTCCCCACTAATGCTGTTGCCGGTGTCTCTGTCACTCTTGATGCCTCCGATCTATTCCCAGGCCTTGATGCGGTGAAATATATGTGGGATTTAGGCGACAGCTCAACCGATGAGGGAAAAATCATCAACCATACCTATGTTAATCCAGGCCGTTACAATATTACTATCACTGCCTTTGATATAGACGGCAATAAAGAGACAGTTGCTAAGACCATCGATGTAAATCCTGCTCCTCCCACTATCACCAGTGTAAAAGCTATTAACGATACGGACATTCTTCTTGAAGGTACCGGTTACAATAACGACACTATCGAGTTAACTATTGAGTCCACTGCCAAAGAAGCCCAAACTACGGTTGATGGTTCTGGCAAATGGACTTACACGCTTGCTCAAGCGTCTGAGGTTATCGGTGAAGGAGACCATACTGTTTCAGCCGTTGACTCGTATCGTCTTGCCGATAATACCGAACTTAAGAGTGAAGCGAGTGAAGCGGTGAAATTCAAAGTCACTGTTGACGATGGCAAGCTCAAGGTGGAGATGGAGAAGTCAAACCGATGGAGAATGTTTGCCTACGCCCTTGGAGGTGTTATTATTCTTATTGGAAGCATTCTGATATTTCGCAAACGTAGGGTACGATCGCAAGAACCCATTGATTAATATTTATTTCTTTGTGATATAATTAATATATGTCAACGAGAGGGTGGGTAATTTGGATTATCGTTCTGCTGGTGGTTATCGGTGCCGGCTTTAGCGGTTATTGGTACTTTTTTATGCGTGGTAAGGTTAGCGCCGATACCGCGACATCATCCAACGCCAATTACAGCACTCAAATGGCAACCAAGCAAGGTTGGAGTTTCGTGGCTTTTCCGTATAATACTGTCACAACCGTTTCCGACCTCGAGTCAAAACTTGGCACCAGTACCACGCTGAAGGCATTGTATAGATGGTCGGGTCAGGCATGGGTTGATTCTATGAAAGAAGATTCGCTACAGCCCGGCATTGGATATTTGGCATATTTCTCTGAGGCCGCTACGGTGGATTTGGGCAATACGAAGGATACTGATTATAAAAAAGCATCTATTGTTGCCGAAACTGAATGGCGTTTAGTGGGCAACCCGGGGCTTTGGAAAACGCAGTTTCGAAGTAGCGGATCGTCGTCGAGTGAATATATTCCTTATACTGGATTTTCGGTTGAAATGACAGATGGGACGTCAATGTCTGTACTGGAGGCTATCGCCAAGGGATATGTTGCAACGAGCTTATTTTTAGAAAATAATAATCCGAGTTACGCATACTTAAAACTTTACGATTTAACCGGCAGCTATGTGCCGAATTTCAGTGGTTTTTGGTTTAAAACCAAGAGTGACACTGTCGCAAAATTGACTTTTTCTTCGACTGGAGAAGCGGTAGATACTACTTACACAACTACGGATTTGCAAGCCGGTAGTGACCTAAGCGCACCTGCAACGCCATAAAACATGGCTAGTAGAAGGTGAAAGGTGTCATCCTGAGCGGAGCGAAGGATCTAAGTGATAGATTCTTCACTTTGTTCAGAATGACAGAAATATTGACAGAAAGCTTGCCGATACCTCAAAGGGGTTGACAGACAACGCCAGCTATGCTACAATTAGGGCAGATGTTAGAAGAACTCTGAGAGAGTTGATGTGAGTCAACACAAGTTATTTGTGAAATGAAAAGCAGTGAATAAAGAAGAAGAACTCCAAAAAATTGCGCAAGAAATTGCCGACAACAAATCGTTGCCACTTTGTGAAGGTACAACACAAGCAGTGCCGGGCGAAGGACTTGCTGATGCCGATATAATTTTTATCGGCGAAGGGCCGGGTAAGGAAGAGGATAAGCAAGGAAGGCCATTTTGTGGCGCTGCGGGTAAGTTTTTAGACGAGCTACTTAAAAGCATCGATTTAGACAGAGATAAGGTATATATTACCAACATTGTCAAACATCGTCCGCCTGACAACAGAGACCCACTTCCAGAAGAAGTCGAAGCATATTGGCCTTACCTGAACCGTCAAATCGAAATTATTGACCCGAAAATCATAGTTATTTTGGGAAGACACTCCATGGCGAGGTTAATGCCAAATATTGGCACTATTTCGACCTTGCATGGTCGCGCTTTCAAAAAGGGTGGACGGTGCTATATGGCGCTTTACCACCCAGCAGTAGCACTTTATAATGGTTCGATGCGCAGAGTCTTATTAGAAGATTTTCAGAAATTAGCGGTACTTATGAAGAAACTCGGAGTCATATCGAACAGTAGTGAGATATCTAAATGAACAAAGTCTTTTATGTTTATATCCTTTCAAACAAGAGCCAGACAGTATTCTACACGGGAGTTACTAACAATCTGATTAGACGCACCTATGAACATAAACAGAAGCTGGTCGAAGGGTTTACGAAAAAATACAACATCAATCAGTTATTGTATTACGAGCAGTTA
>Ga0172368_10007927_pt1 | contig 10945 bp, 10 predicted proteins | sample Lak11m_FD_114540 | JGI IMG/M metagenome (GOLD analysis project Ga0172368, IMG submission 114540) | Freshwater microbial communities from Kabuno Bay, South-Kivu, Congo - kab_022012_11m | ecosystem: Environmental > Aquatic > Freshwater > Lake | place: Democratic Republic of the Congo: South-Kivu...
AATTTCTGCGCCAGCACGGTGGTGATGGCCGCGGTCAGGGTGGTCTTGCCGTGGTCGACGTGACCGATGGTGCCGACGTTGACGTGCGGCTTGCTGCGGGTGAATTTTTCTTTTGCCATTTTGCGTATCTTTCAAAGAGCTAAGCCCGTGGGTTGGTTTAATGTCTGCATGTCGTCACGGGATCCATCGCCACGGGCAGCGTTGGGTGCGACATCGCAGACAGGTACTTCATCAATTGGCCAAAGAGCATGTCGCTCTTGGTCTGAGGTGCCCGAGCAAATTTGCTGCGCAAATCTTGGTCCGGCACCTAACATTATTTAGCCCGCGCCGCCATGATGGCTTCGGCTACGTTCTTCGGTGCTTCAGCGTAGTGCTTGAATTCCATGGTGTAGGTCGCACGGCCCTGCGACATCGAGCGCAGCGTGGTCGAGTAACCGAACATTTCGGACAGCGGCACTTCGGCCCGGATGGCCTTGCCACCACCGGCCATGTCGTCCATGCCTTGCACCATGCCGCGACGGCTGGACAAGTCGCCCATCACGTTACCGGCATAGTCTTCAGGGGTTTCCACCTCAACGGCCATCATGGGTTCCAGAATGACCGGGCTGGCCTTGCGGCACCCTTCCTTGAAACCGAAGATGGCAGCCATCTTGAAGGCGTTTTCGTTCGAGTCCACGTCGTGGTAGGAACCAAAGGTCAGCGCCACCTTGACGTCCACCACCGGATAACCGGCCAGAACGCCAGAGTTCAGGGCTTCTTCCACACCCTTTTGCACCGCCGGGATGTATTCACGCGGCACCACACCGCCTTTGATTTCATCCAGGAACTGGAAGCCCTTGCCAGGTTCATTGGGTTCGACACGGAACACCACGTGGCCGTACTGACCCTTACCGCCCGACTGACGCACGAATTTGCCTTCAACGTCCACCACGGATTTGCGAATGGTTTCGCGGTAGGCCACCTGCGGCTTGCCCACGTTGGCTTCCACGCCAAACTCGCGCTTCATGCGGTCGACAATGATTTCCAGGTGCAACTCGCCCATGCCGCCGATGATGGTTTGGCCCGATTCTTCATCGGTATTGACGCGGAATGACGGGTCTTCGGCAGCCAGACGTTGCAAGGCAATGCCCATTTTTTCCTGGTCAGCCTTGGTCTTGGGTTCCACCGCCTGACGAATCACGGGCTCCGGGAACACCATGCGTTCCAGCGTGATGATGGCATTCGGGTCACACAGGGTTTCACCCGTGGTCACATCTTTCAGACCCACGCAGGCGGCAATGTCACCGGCGCGGATCTCATCCACTTCCTGCCGGTTGTTGGCGTGCATCTGCACGATCCGGCCAATACGCTCTTTCTTGCCGCGCACCGGGTTGTACACCGTATCGCCTTTGGACAACACGCCGGAATAGACGCGCACAAAGGTGAGCTGACCCACAAACGGGTCGGTCATCAACTTGAAGGCCAGCGCCGAGAACTTCTCGCCGTCATCCGCCTTGCGATGCGCTTCCTTGTCGTCTTCGTCATGACCGGCCACCGGCGGAATATCCAGCGGCGACGGCATCAGTTCGATGACGGCGTCGAGCATGCGCTGCACACCCTTGTTCTTGAAGGCGGTGCCACACAGCATCGGCTGAATTTCGCAGGCAATCGCGCGCAGACGCAACCCTTGCGTGATTTCCTCTTCCGACAAGTCGCCTTCTTCCAGGTACTTGTTCATCAACTCTTCATTGGCTTCAGCGGCCGCCTCCACCATCTTTTCGCGCCATTCTTTGGCCGATTCCAGCAACTCAGCCGGAATCTCTTCATAGGTGAACTTCATCCCCTGGGACGCCTCGTCCCAGATGATGGCTTTCATCTTGCGCAAGTCCACCACACCCTTGAAATGCTCTTCGGCACCGATCGGGATCACGATGGGCACGGGGTTGGCCTTCAGACGCAGCTTCATCTGGTCCACCACCTTGAAGAAGTTGGCACCAGTACGGTCCATCTTGTTGACAAAGGCCAGACGCGGCACCTTGTACTTGTTGGCCTGGCGCCAGACGGTTTCAGACTGGGGCTGCACGCCCCCCACAGCGCAATAGACCATGCAGGCGCCGTCGAGCACGCGCATGGAACGCTCCACTTCAATCGTGAAGTCCACGTGGCCAGGGGTGTCGATGATGTTGATGCGGTGCTCCTGGAAGTTGTTTTGCATCCCCTTCCAGAAGCAGGTGGTCGCCGCCGAGGTGATGGTGATACCGCGCTCTTGTTCCTGCTCCATCCAGTCCATGGTGGCCGCACCATCGTGCACTTCGCCGATTTTGTGATTCACACCGGTGTAAAACAAAATACGCTCGGTGGTCGTAGTCTTCCCGGCGTCGATGTGCGCCGAGATACCGATGTTGCGGTAGCGCTCAATGGGGGTATGGCGAGCCATGATGGATCCTTGTGTGATCAGGTTCAGATAAATCAAAAGGCCGCCCTGACGGGCGACCTGGGTGCGCGGCGTTCCAGACAGCTGGCGACCGCGCCTTGGGGCTTAGAAGCGGAAGTGCGAGAACGCCTTGTTGGCTTCGGCCATGCGGTGCACTTCGTCACGCTTCTTCATGGCACCACCACGACCTTCGGTGGCTTCCATCAATTCGTTGGCCAGCCGTTGGGCCATGGATTTTTCACCACGCTTGCGGGCGGCTTCCTTGATCCAGCGCATCGACAAGGCCAAGCGGCGCACCGGGCGCACTTCCACCGGCACCTGGTAGTTGGCGCCCCCCACACGGCGGGACTTGACTTCCACCAGCGGCTTGACGTTGTTGATAGCCAGAGTAAAGGCTTCGAGCGGGTCTTTACCGGGGTTTTTCTTTTCGATCTGCTCCAGGGCACCGTAGATGATGCGCTCGGCGACGGCCTTCTTGCCGCCTTCCATGATCACGTTCATGAACTTGGAGAGTTCGACATTGCCGTACTTGGGATCCGGCAGGATTTCACGTTTGGGGACTTCACGACGACGTGGCATTTTTCACCTCTGTTGCTTCAGCTGGCACCCATCCGGGCACCTCGAGAGTTAAACATAAGACTCTCACTTACTCGACCCACCCGCTGGGTCACTTCGTCCATTTCCTGCGCCACGCAGCAAACGAACACCGTTTAAAAAACTTATTTGGCCTTCGGACGCTTGGCGCCGTACTTGGAGCGCGACTGCTTGCGATCTTTCACGCCTTGCAAGTCCAGCGAACCGCGCACGATGTGGTAACGCACACCCGGCAAATCCTTCACCCGGCCGCCGCGCACCAGCACCACGCTGTGCTCTTGCAGGTTGTGGCCTTCACCACCAATGTAAGAAATGACTTCAAAACCATTGGTCAGACGCACTTTGGCCACTTTCCGCAAAGCCGAATTGGGCTTCTTGGGGGTTGTGGTGTAAACGCGGGTGCACACACCACGACGCTGGGGGGAATTTTCCATCGCCGGGCTCTTGGACTTGATCACTTCGACCGAGCGCCCTTGACGGATTAACTGATTGATGGTTGGCATCAAGCCTCCTAAAAACAAAAACGTGAAATCCTTCGGCAGCACCGAAAAGCCCGCTAGTGTATCAGGTCACATGCACAACGCAAAATTCCATTCAAGCCATACAGAAAGATCACTTGATCCACAGGCGCAACACATCCCAGGCACGCCCCAACACCCCGGCTTGTTCAACCCCTTGCAAGACCTGCAACGGCACCTGCGCCACCAACTGTCCGGCGCGCTTGACCAGCAAGGTGCCGATGGGCTGACCGGTCCGCAACGGGGCAATCAACGGATCGGGGTGCACCACTTCGGTGGTCAGGTCTCGCGACGCCCCTGCCGGCACGGCAACGACAATGTTCTGCGGCAACCCCAGACCGACCGTGGAGCGCTGACCTTTCCAGACCGGCACGGTCACCACCGCCTGATTGGCCTCGAACAATTTCACGGCATCAAAAGCCGAGAATCCCCAGTTGAGCAACTTCTGCGCTTCGATGGCCCGCGTCGCTTCACTGCTGGCGCCCAGCACCACGGCCAGTAACCGGCGCTGTCCGACACCTGGTACGTCTCTTCGCGCGGTGGCCGCCACCCCGTACCCCGCAGTTTCGGTAAACCCGGTATTCAGACCATCCACACTGGGGTCGCGAAACAACAAGGTATTGCGGTTGTTTTCATTGGCCGAAGGTGTTTGCGGATAGTGATATTTTTTGAGGGAAAAAATGGCCGCTTCGGTGGGAAAGTCGCGCAACAACCGCGATGCCAGCAACCCCAGGTCGCGGGCCGTGGTGGTGTGTCCGCCTTGGGGCAGGCCCACAGGATTCAGATAGCGCGTGCCTTTCATGCCCAGCACCTGAGCCTGGTCATTCATCAGTTTCACAAACCGTTCGGCGCTGCCGCCCACCCCTTCGGCCAGTGTCATGGCAGCGTCGTTGGCGCTTTGCACGATCATCGCCTTGAGCAAATCCTGCACCGCAATCTGCATGTTGGGGCCGACAAACATGCGCGCACCCGGCATCTTCCAGGCCTGCTCACTCATCGGCAGGGTCTGCTCCGGATTGATTCTCTGCGACCGCAGGGCGTCAAACACCACGTAGGCGGTCATCAACTTGGTCAGCGACCCCGGTTCAACCGCGGCATCCATGTCTTTGCCCGCCAGTTCCTGACCCGAAGTCACGTCAAGCAACAGATAGGCATTTGCCGCCACCGCCGGCGCTTGCGGCGCCTGCGCCCAGACGGGCGCAACACAAGACAACACCAGCACCCAAAACAACCGTCTGATCATCAACTTCCAGCGCCTTTCAAGGTGTGCTCCAAGGGAATACCGGAGCCCCGCAAGGCGCTCGCGCCCAAACAGGGAAAGCAATGACTAGCGCCCAAGCCCGGCGGGCACCAGCAGCCGCTGGACCACCTGGCCGCGCTTCAAGTGGGATTCGACAATCTCGTCGACATCGCTGGCATCCACATAGGTGTACCAGACGGCTTCGGGGTAAACCACCGCCACCGGCCCCGCCGCGCAGCGATCCAGGCACCCGGCCTTGTTGACGCGCACCTGGCCCGGCCCCGCCAAACCAGCGGCCTTTACCTGGGCTTTGCAACGCTCAAACGCCGCCAGCGCATCGTGCTGGGCGCAACAGGATTGCCCGTCGGGACGCTCGTTGAGGCAAAAAAAGATGTGCCGTTGGTAATAATTTTCGCCAGTCGCTTGCTTCATGGCGCCGATTTTAGGAGCTTGGATCCCGCCCCCAGACGCGACTGAGCACATACATCAGCGTCGCCCAAGGCCAAAGCCAGCCCAGCCATTGGACCAGACCGTGGAAACGGATGAAGCGCCCCTGTTCCCATTGAAACAGGGTTTGATCAAAATAGGGCCCGGTGCCCGACTGATTGATGATGCTCAGATAAACCCCCAGTGCCAGCACCGCCCAAGCCGCCGCCGCGCGGGGTGTCAATCGCACCAGCACCCCCAACACCACCGCAACGGTCAGGGCCGCTTTTTGTACCCCAGGGGTGAACCAGGCCCAGGCGTGCTCGGGCGCAAAACTCAGCGCAGCGCTGAGGGCCGACGCCCCCGTGCCCAGCACCAACAGCCCCCCCAGAAACCAGATCCGGCGGATGCCCGGCCGGATCACCCCATACCCCAGCAACCCCGGAATCAGCAGCCCCAGCATCACGCACAGCCATTCGGCCATGGGCAGCAGGGGCTGCAATTCCACATCCCGCACGGGCCACCATTCCAGAAACGGACTGTCGGCCAGGAATTGCGCCACAAACAACTCCAGCCGCTCCATCACCTGACCCAGTCCAAAAGGAATGGCCACCGGAAACAACAGAGCCGGCGGCCACAACGCCAGCAACACCAGGGCGCCGCGCGCATCATCCACAAACCACTGATCACGCACGCGCACCCAGCGCAGCAGATACCCCAGCTTTTCCAGTGACCAGGCCAGCAAAGCCCCCAGCGCACCGCCGGCCACATTCAGCAGCAGATCCACGTTGGAGGCGACCCGGGTGGTTTGGTAGACCTGCAAGGATTCCATCAACAGCGACAAGACGCAGACGGGCACCACGGACAAGGCCAACACCCAACGCCCGCGACCGCTGCGCAAGGCGCTCAAGGCCAGCAAGAAACCCAGCGGGATATAGCCCAGTACATTGGACACCACGTCAAAGCCGGTCCAGTACCTGGGCCACGGGGCCACCAGAAAATCCCACGGCGCCACCCCTTGATCCCGCCACGGCCCGAACGGATACAGGCTGGCGTACACCACCAGCCCCAAGTACACCAGCGCCAACGGCCACGCCGAAGTTTTGTGCGTTTTCATGCAAGCCCAAAAAAAAACCCCAGCCCGGAGGCTGGGGTGATAAGCCTATTTGCTGTCACACATCAAGGCCCCGCTCAGGGAGGAAAAGCGGGGAGCAGTAAACTGCTCGGGCCGTAATTTAGCAAAAAAATTTGTCCGTTTCAAGTAAGCTTCGAAAAATTTCCGTTCCGCCCTGTTTTTTCTGAGGACTTTCACCCATGACCCCCTATGCCCCGTTCCCCCTTGGCCGGCCGCGCCGCCTGCGCCGTGACAGCTTCACCCGCAACTTGGTTCGCGAACATGCACTCACCCCCAGCGACTTGATTTACCCGGTTTTTGTCGTGGACGGCAAGCAACAGCGACAAAGTGTCGCCTCCATGCCGGGCGTGGAACGCCTGAGCCTGGATTTGCTGCTGCCGGTCGCCGAAGATTGCGTGAAGCTGGGCATTCCGGTGATGGCGCTGTTTCCGGTGATCGATCAGTCGCTCAAAACGCCCGACGGCCGTGAAGCCACCAACCCGGACGGCCTGGTGCCGCGCGTGGTGCAAGCGCTGAAGAAAGAATTCCCCGATCTGGGCGTCATGTGCGACGTGGCGCTGGACCCGTTCACCAGCCACGGCCAAGACGGCCTGCTCGACCCCAATCCGGCAGAAAACGGCTACATCATGAACGACGCCACGGTCGACGTGCTGGTCAAGCAAGCGTTGACCCAGGCCGCCGCGGGTGCCGACATCGTGGCCCCCAGCGACATGATGGACGGGCGCATCGGCGCCATCCGCCAGGCGCTGGAAGCCCAGCATTTTGTCCACACCCGCATCATGGCTTACAGCGCCAAATACGCCAGCGCCTTTTACGGCCCGTTCCGTGAGGCGGTGGGCTCGTCGGGCAATCTGGGCAAAAGCAACAAGAAGATTTACCAGATGGACCCGGGCAACAGCAACGAGGCCCTGCGCGAAGTGGCCATGGACATTGCCGAGGGTGCCGACATGGTGATGGTCAAACCCGGCATGCCGTACCTGGACATCGTGCGCCGGGTCAAAGACACCTTCATGGTGCCCACCTTCGCCTACCAGGTCTCGGGCGAATACGCCATGCTCAAGGCCGCCGCCCAGAATGGCTGGCTCGATCACGACGCTGTGATGCTGGAAAGCCTGCTGGCCTTCAAGCGTGCCGGCGCCGACGGCATCCTGACGTATTTTTCCCGCGATGTGGCCCGTTTGTTGACACGATAAACCGCACGGGCCGCCCATGCGCGTCTTTCGCATCCACGGCACCAGCGTCACCGAAGCCCCGGCCCAGTCCCCCGCCGACTGGGTGTGGCCGGCGCAAGGGTATCTGTGGGCCGCGTGCAGTCGCAGCGAATTCGAACACCAGCAGGCGGAACTGCAAGCTGCCTTGCTGCGTTTGTGCGGCGTGCAGCTGGTGGATTTGCACGTGTCCGATTTGCTCAACCTGCATTTGCCGTCGCGCTACGACTACACCTCACAGTACGACCTGCTGGTGTTTCGCCGTCTGGCCATGGCGACCAGCGAGGCAAGGTCCGCGCCCGCTTCGCCCGCACCCCAGCACGGAGGCCCACCAGTGCTGCGCCAGATCGACACCAGTCCGATCGGCTTTGTGGTGTTCGACCGTCTGCTGCTGTCGGTACATCCAGATCAATGCCCGCTGCGCGACAGCTACACCCAGCGGCTGATGGCTGCTGCCGGCTCTCCGCCGCAAGCCAACGGCTCAGCCCCTGACAGCCGCTCGGTCGGTGCCCGCGGTGTCCCCGCCCACCCGGCCGATCTGATGTTGCGCATCGTCAACCACATGGTGGACGGCTTTCTGGCGCTGCGCCGCGAACTCAGTCACCAGCTTGACCATTGGCAATCCGAACTGCTCAGCCCCAAAACCCGGTTTGCCAATTGGCGCACCCTGCTTGCGGCACGCCAAGCCCTGCACCAGCTCGACGAGTTGTGTGAAGACCAGCGCAATGCTATTCAGGCCTGGATCGATTCGTTGAAAAGCTGGTCGGAAAGCGACAGCCCGCTGAGCCAGCACGAGCGCGATGTCTTGCAGGTGCGCAGCCGCGATGTGCTGGAGCACATCGAACGCATGGTGCACCACGTGCGCCAGCTGGAACAAAACACCGAGGCGGCGGTGCAAATCCACTTCAACGCCCAGAGCCATCGCACCAACGAAATCATGCGCACGCTGACGGTACTGACCGCCGTGTTTTTGCCGTTGAACCTGATCGCCGGCATCTTTGGCATGAACTTCGAATTCATCCCGTTGCTGCACCGATCCAACGGCTTCTGGCTGGCCGTGGGCACCATGGGATTGATCGCCCTGGGGCTGGTGCTGTTCTTCTGGCGCAAACGTTACCTGGAGCGCCTGGCGCGCTGATGCTTCGTGGACTTCAAACCGCTTGTCACCTTGCTGGCCATCGTCAACCCGTTGGCGATCGTGCCCTTTTTCATCCACTACACCCACGACTTTGCACCGGCGCAGCGCCGCCGCACGATCTGGATCTCGTCCCTGACCGCGTTTCTGGTGATTGCCATCTGCGCGCTCATCGGCCTGCACATTCTGGAGTTTTTCGGCATCTCTCTGGCCAGCTTTCAGGTGGGCGGCGGCATGCTGCTGCTGACCTCGGCACTGGCCATGCTCAACGCGCAGCCGGCCGAAGCCAAATCCAACGAAGAAGAAATGCACGACGCCGCTGCCCGCGCCAGCATCGCCGTGGTCCCGCTGACCATTCCGCTGCTGACCGGGCCGGCCACCATGTCCACCGTGGTGATCTACGCCGAGCGCGCCAAGACCTTCTGGCAACTCACCACGCTGGTGGGCTACGGGCTGGTGGTCGCCGCCGCCACCGCCCTGTGCTTTGCGCTGGCCGAGCCGATTTCCAAATTTCTGGGCAAAACCGGCATCAACGTGATGACGCGCCTGATGGGCCTGATTCTGGCCGCGCTGGCGGTAGAGGTGATGTCCGACGGATTGATCAAACTGTTTCCGGCCTTGGGTGGCTGAACCGGGTGCTGGCGGAAGCGGTGAGATTCGAACTCACGAACGGTTGCCCGTTGCCGGTTTTCAAGACCGGTGCAATCGACCACTCTGCCACGCTTCCGCAGGGCGCGGATTCTATCGCGCCAAGGTTTTATGATTGCGCCAAAGTCCCAACCCCCGCTTGACCAGGTGCCCGCCATGAACTCTGTTCCGGAAAGTCATCGCCAGTATTCACGCGTGCCGTTCAGCGCCTGGGTGACGCTGCATCTGAACGACCGCACCTTGCAAGTCAAGCTGCTGGACATTGCGCTCAAAGGCGCCCTGGTGCAAACCCAGCAACCCGAAGCCATGCAACTGGATCAGCCGTGCCGTCTGCTGTTGCCGCTGACCGGGGGTGGACAAGCCATTGAATTGGGCGGCAGCATCGCCCACCTGGAAGGCCGCAACGTCGGCATCCGCTGCGAGCAGATCGAGCTGGCCAGCCTGACGCTGCTGCGCCGCTTGCTGGAGCTCAACACCGGCGATGCGGACCTGATGGATCGCGAACTGAACCACCTGTTTGCCGGGCACACGGCCAGTTAAATCAGGTTGCATTCGCGCCGCAACAGGGCCAGTGCGTCGGTCAGTTTCGGGTCGCGGTCGCCCAGCAGGGTGGCTTCGGCCTGCGCCGCAAAGTCGTCCCACAGGCGCACGTAATCGTCCAGGTGTTGCGCTGGCGCATGGTCGTGCAGGTAAGCCCGGGCCCGCGCGACGTCCCATCCTTGTTTGCGCAGCTTGCGCACCAGCGTGGCGGCGGCCTTTTCGGTCAGCAGCGTTTTCGGTGGACTGCCAGCAGCCACGCACAGGCACAACGTCAACAGGCTGCTGTCGTCGGCGTGCCCCTGCGTCACCTTGTCCCAGTGGGCCGAGCGGGCTTGGTCGTGGCTGGAGACCTCGCTCAACGGGTCTTCCACCCAGAAATAACGTCCCATGTAAGCGGGGGTGTCCACAAACAACTTGCGTGGCGACAAGCGGGCGTCGAGCAGTTTGGGCAAATCCGCGCGCACGGACGCCAACACCGGTTCGGCAAAAGCGCACAACGGCTGCGGCAGTTGGCGCGGCAGCTTCAAAGCGGCCTCCACTTTGGCGCGGTCTTTCTGGCGCAGCATCTGCACCAGTTTTTCAAAGCGGGACCAGTCCGGCATCTCCCGGCGGTTGGTCATGCCCACCAGCAGTGCGGTGCGGATCACCGCTTCGGCATCGGGCTCGCAGTCTTGCACGGCATCGGCCTCCATGCCCAACCGCTGCGCCAGCCACAACGCGCATTGCACCGTGCCGGCCACCGCCTGGCGCGCGCTCCACTCGGCCTGGAATTCGGCAAAACTGGCCAGCGACCAACGCGCCAGTTGGGGAATGTGGCGTTCGCTGAAACTGCCGTGCTCGTTCATGCCGAAATGGGTGTGCTGCGGCATGACGATCAGGGTCTTGAGCAAGTCTGAACCCGCCTTGGAGCGCGACAGCAGCGAGTGGTCGCGCAGCAGCGTGGCCGCCACCCGCAGGTTGCCCTGGCTTTCGTGTTGCAGGTGCAGACTGACCAGGTTCACCAGACGTTCACGCGCCTTTTCCAGCTCCGGGCGCAGGAATTCGCTGCCGAAGTAGCGCGCAATCTGCACCATGCCCTTGGGCGCTTC
>Ga0172368_10007933_pt1 | contig 10936 bp, 10 predicted proteins | sample Lak11m_FD_114540 | JGI IMG/M metagenome (GOLD analysis project Ga0172368, IMG submission 114540) | Freshwater microbial communities from Kabuno Bay, South-Kivu, Congo - kab_022012_11m | ecosystem: Environmental > Aquatic > Freshwater > Lake | place: Democratic Republic of the Congo: South-Kivu...
GGCTTTGGCAAGGGCGGCGGGCTGGGTTTCGGCGCCGGCCGCAAGGCTGGCGCCCGCCAGCAGGGCGATCAGGATGGATGCGCGTTTCATGGTCATCTCTCCGTTGCGTTCAGCAGCCGCTACCGCCGCCACTCCCGCCGCCGCTACCGCCCGCCGCCTTCGGATACTGGATTTGCGGTGTCGGCTTGCTGGGATCCATGACGAGGAATTTCTGTTGATCCTCGGCGACCTGTTTCATGATTCCGCCAACCAGCGGGCCGAACATCTGACCGAGCAGTCCGGCATTCATGGTGCCGATATAGACCTTGCCGTCGTTCTTCTTGTAGATCGAGATCTTGCAGGGCATCAGGATCGAGAGGAAGCGCACGCTATCCTCGTTGAGGATCGGACCGGAGTATTTGGTCGAACAGGCCTCGACCATCATCACCGGCAGCGCGTTGCCGCCATCAGCCTTGACGGCCGCAGCGGGGTTGCGCAGGCCGGACAGCGCCCAACCCTTGCCGGTCGTCTGGATGTTTTGCTGGATGCGGGCCACTGTTTCTTCGACGCCGAAGGGACTCTCGCGCTCGTTGAACATCAGTCCGCCCATCATGTTCCAGGCGAGTATTCCGGTAAAGACGACCCCGGCGATAAAACTTCCTATGATTTTCAGCATGTTAACCTCCATTCCTAAACTCGTAATATAAGAATAACATAATTTTCTGATTGTGCAAGGCACAATACGACAACGAGATTGATCCTTATCAAGGGTTATAGAGGGTTTTCCGACGGTTCAACGGAAGTCGCAGCTCGTCAGATGGTCGTTCACCATGCCGATGGCCTGCATCAGGGAATAGACGATGGTCGGACCGACGAAGCGAAAACCGCGATGTTTCAGTTCCTTGGACAGCGCTGCGGCGACCGGGGTGTGAATCGGTACCTCCGCCATCGTGCGCCAGCGATTGATGATCGGTCGCTCATCGACGAACCGCCAGAGCAGGTCGTTCAGGCTGCTGCCGGTCTCGTAAAGCGCCAAGGTGGCCTGGGCGTTGGCGAGGGTGGCGGCGATCTTCAGGCGGTTCCTGACGAGGCCGGGATCGGCCATGAGCCGCGCCATATCCTCTGCGCCATAGTGCGCGATCCTGGCCGGATCGAAACCATCAAAGGCGCGGCGGAAGTTTTCGCGTTTCCTGAGGATCGTGATCCAGGACAGGCCCGCCTGCATGCCTTCGAGAACCAGAAATTCGAAGAGCCGGTGCTCGTCATGACAGGGCACGCCCCATTCCTGGTCGTGATAGGTGATGTAGAGCGGGTCGCTGCCGCACCAGGGGCAACGCGAGGCGGGCTGCCTCATGGTCCGTCATCCGCCGCAGCCTTGTCTGTCGGCAGCACTGTTGAGGCCTTCGGGTGGCACGGGGTGCCCGATATAATCCGTCTGTTCCCCAGGCAGGCTGGAAGGCGAAAGTCGGCGCCGGCGGGACGGCGTTCCATTCCTCGTGTCCCATTCATATGCGTTATCCCGGTTCCTTGTTCCTGCTCGGCAGTGGTTTGTGCCTAGGGCTTGTCGGTACTGCCCTGTTGATGGTCAAGTTTCTTGGCATTGCCGCCTGTCCGCTGTGCATCTGGCAGCGTATTTTCTACCTGGCCTATGCCGCGTTGGGACTCGTTGGGTTCGTGCTCGCGCGGCACGGCGCGCGGCGCCTGCCGGCGGTGGGCATGGCCGTCATGAGCCTCGCGGGCGCCGGCGTGGCCAGCTATCAGGTCTGGATCCAGCGTTTTGCGCCGACCATCACCTGCGGTGGCAGGGAGCGCTGGTGGGAGGCGGCGGTCGGCTGGCTGGGCCAGCGCATGCCGCTGCTTTTCCAGGCCGACGGACAGTGTTCCGATCCCGCCTGGGAATTTCTCGGCCTCTACCTCGCCGAATGGTCGTTGCTGATGTTTGCCACGCTGTTTGTCCTGGCAGCCGTCATTTTCCTGCGCCATCCGCGCACCGTCATCTGACCCTACCAGTGGCGCACCCGGCCGGTATCGACATGCACGAACCGGTCGTGCGGATAGTAGCCGACCCCACCCAGCCGTAGATCGCGCGCGGCATCGCGCACGTCGGCGAGCGCCACCCCAGGCAGGCGGATGTCGATTGCCCTGCCTTCCATATGCAGGCTGTGCCGGGCAACGCCACCGCCGCGCGTGGCCTTGAGAAACTGATTGGTCTCCGCGCAACGGTAGCCGGAGATGACCTGATAGGGTTCAGCGCAACCGAGCGTCTGCTGCAGTTGAAAGAGCAGGTCGAACAGGCGCGGATCGATCTGTCCGACTTCTCCCGAGTAGTGGTCGCGCAGGAAGCGGTTGAGGCGCGCCAGCGCCGTGTTCAGGTAGCGATCGTCGACCGCATAGGCGAGATCGAGCTGTTCGCCAGTGTGGGTGTGTCGGAAGGCAAGGCGGCGAATGCCGGGCAGATCCTCGACGGCGGCAGCCAGCGCCGGCCGGGCGAACGGTACCAGCAAGCCACCCATCAGCCAGCGGCCGGAGTGGTGAAGGAACTGGCGACGAGGCGGACGGGGTGGTGAATGGCTCACAACTTCATTCTATTCCGTCGAGATGGTAGATGTCGGGAAAGAAGTGCACCGAGCCGTCCTCGGCAGGCAGCGCGGTGAGATAGGCGATGACCACGGGCACCGGCGCGGGCAGGCGCAGCCAGGCGTTGTTGCCGCTTGCCATCATGCGGCCGATGCGCTCGGCGCTCCAGTCCGGATCCTCGCGCAGGACGAAGCGCGCCAGTTCGAGCGGCGCTTCGAGCCGGATGCAGCCGTGACTGAAATCACGCCGCGCGCGGGCGAACAGGCGGCGTGCCGGCGTGTCGTGCAGGTAGATGTTGTCCTGGTTCGGGAACACGAACTTGATGCCGCCCAGTGCATTCTGCGGCCCGGGCCGCTGACGCAGTCGCAGCCGACCGGCCTGTGCGGCGGCGATGTTCTCGGCGGTGAGGGCGTCGATGACGGCCTGGCCGTCGTAAAACTCGAAGCCCTGTTGCGCGAACAGCTCCGGTTCGCGTTCGAGTTTCGGCAGCATTTCGGCCCGGGCGATCGAGGGGGGCACGTTCCAGTAGGGGCTGAACTCGATGGCACTCATCTGGGCGGAAAACAGCGGCGTACGCGTACGCAGCGCGCGGCCGACGACGATTTTCATGCGCAGCGCTTCCGTGCCAGCGCGGTAGCCGCGCAGCACGAACTCCGGGACATTCACGAGCAGCAGTGCGTCCGTGTCGTGTAAAGGAATCTGGCGCACCCGCTCGATATTGACCTCGATCTGGCGTACCCGCTGGGCGGGGGAGATCTCAAGTTCGGCAAGCGTCTGTCGGCCGATTACGCCGTCCGGCTCGATTCCATGGCGGCGCTGGAAATTGATGACCGCCTCGATCAGCGCGCCGGAGTAGGTCTGAGGCAGCACGCTCGCCGGCGGCAGGTCGCCGAGGAGGGCTAGCCGGCGGGCCAGCAGCGGCAAGCCGGCATAGGCGGCACCAGGTTCGATCTTGCGGCCGACGGGGGGCAACGGGGTTTGCCAGGTAGCTGCGGCCTCGGCATCGGCGGCGAGCCGACGATAGTGCTGCAGGGCCTCAGTGAGACCCGCGACGAACGGGGGGGCGGCGGGATTATCGGCCGATTGTGCCGGCAGGAGCCAGAACAGGCCGAGCAGGCAGAGGAGCCAGCTCGCGGCCGGGTACGGCGTGCGCATCGTCAGTTGAGTGTCAGTATGCCGCGCTTGAGGCCGGAGTCCTCCGGATGGGGCGAGAGCACGAAACCGAGGCTGCTGACGAACTGGATCATGCGGCGGTTCTCGGCGAGGAAGTCCCCGTTCATGTACTTGAGTCCGCGCGAGCGCGCCGTGTCGATGATGACGCCCATCAGGCGGCGTGCCAAGCCCTTGCCTTGCCAGGTGTCGGCGACGACGATGGCGAATTCACAGGATTCGCCATCCGGATTGGTCGCGTAACGCGCGACGCCGATCTCGATCTCTCTGCCTTCCTCCTCGGTGATGGCGAGGAAGGCCATCTCGCGGTCGTAGTCGATCTGCGTGAGTCTCACCAGTTGGGCCTGTGAAAGCTCGCGCAGGGTGTTCATGAAACGGTAGTACTTGGTTTCGGGCGCCAACTGCTTGACGAACTCCTGTTCGAGATCGGCGTCCTCGGGGCGGATCGGCCGGATCGTCACGCTGCGGCCGTCGGGGGTCTGGAATTCGGTGATCAGGTGCGACGGATACGGATGGATCGCCATGTGGTCGTAACGACCGGCGGTGAGCGGGATGTTCTCGATGGCGATGTGCGCATCGACGGCCACCGCCCCCTGTTCGTCGACGATCAGGGGGTTGATGTCCATCGTGCTGATCCACGGCAGCTCGCAGACCATTTCCGAGACGCGCAACAGTACCGCCTCGAGCGCATCCATATTGACGGGCGGCATGTTGCCGAACGTGTCCAGCCGCGCCGCGGCGCGTACCGATCCAAGCATGTCCTCGACCAGGAAACGGTTGAGTGGCGGCAACGCGACGGCACGCAGCACTCCACCGCACGGCGCTTCGCGGTCGACGCCGCCCGATCCGAAGATGATGGTCGGGCCGAAAATCTGGTCGCGCGTCATGCCGACGACCAGTTCGCGGCCGTTGGTCTTCTGGATCATCGGTTCGATGGCAATGCCGTGGATCAGTGCGCCAGGCCGGTTTTTCCTGACCTCATCGGCGATCTCGTTGTAGGCGTCGCGCACCGCTGCGAGCGAGGCGAGGTTGAGGCGCACGCCGCCCGAGTCGCTCTTGTGCAGGATCTGCGGCGAATCGACCTTCATCACCACCGGCAGGCCGATTTCCTCCGCCAGCACCATTGCCTCGGAGGGCGAGCGGGCGACGACGGTCTGGGCGATCGGAATCCGGAAGGCCGCCAGCAGCGCCTTCGATTCCATTTCGTTGAGCTGCTTGCGTCCTTCGGCGAGCGCGGTCTCGATGACCAGCCGCGCCGACTCGAGCCGTGGCGGGATCGTCTCGGAGATGGAGGCGGGCGCCTGCATCAGCAGCTGCTGGTTGCGGTAGTAGTTGGAAATGTGCGAGAACAGCTCGACCGCCGGCTCCGGCGTGTTGAAGGCGGGAATGCCGGCGCCCTTGAAGAGCAGCCGCCCCTCGCGGACCTGTTCCTCGCCCATCCAGCAGGTGACCAGCGGTTTGTCGGAGTGCTTGGTCGCCTCGATCACCGCGCGCGCCGCCTGGGTTGGGTCGGTCATCGCCTGCGGCGTCAGGATCGCCAGCACACCATCGACGTTTTCGTCTTCCTGGCAGGCGGCAATCGCTGTGGCGTAGCGCTCCGGGGTGGCGTCGCCAACCAGGTCGATCGGATTGCCCTTCGACCAGGTCGGCGGCAGGGCGGCGTCGAGTTTCTCGCGCGTGGTTGCACTCATCCCGGCGAGCGGAATGCCGATGTCGGCCGCATGGTCGGCTGCCATCACGCCCGGCCCACCGCCGTTGGTGACGATCATCAGGCGGTTGCCGCGCGGGCGGAAATGCGAGAACAGCGCCTGGGCGGCCGCGTACATCTGCCCGACCTTGCCGAGCCGGACCACGCCGGCGCGGCGCAGCGCAGCATCGAACACGTCGTCGGCGCCGACCAGCGCGCCGCTGTGGGATAAAGCGGCCTGCTCGCCGGCCGGATGGCGGCCGACCTTGATCAGCAGCACCGGCTTGCAGCGTGCCGCGGCACGCAGCGCGCTCATGAAGCGGCGCGCATTCTTGATGCCCTCGATGTAGAGGAAGATGCTCTCGGTGCGCGGATCGGCGACCATGTAGTCGAGCACCTCGCCGAAGTCGATGTCGCTTTCGGCACCCAGCGAGACGACGTTGGAGAAGCCGACGTTATTGGGTAGCGCCCAGTCGATGATCGCCGTACACAGGGCGCCCGATTGCGAGATCAGCCCGATGGTGCCGGCGTGCGCGCTACCGTGCGCGAAGGTGGCGTTGAGGTTGCTGCTCGGGCGCATGATGCCCAGGCAGTTCGGGCCGAGCAGGCGCACGCGGTGACGCTTGGCACTGTCGATCATGGCGCGCGCCAGGCTGGCGCCGCGCGGCCCCATCTCGGCGAAGCCGCCGGAGATGACAATGACGTTGCGCGTGCCCGCCCGGCCACAGGATTCGACGATCGCCGGCACCGTATCGGCGCGCGTGCAGATCACCGCGAGGTCGAGCCGCTTGGGGATGCTTTCGACTGAATCGTAGGTGTTCAGGCCAAATACCCGGTCGTGGCGCGGATTGACCAGAAACAGTTTGCCGGCGTAGCCCCCGTCGATGATGTTGCGGACGAGCGTCAGGCCGACCGAGCCAGGTGTTTCCGAAGCGCCGACGATGGCAATCGACTTCGGCTCGAACAGGCGGCTGAGGTAATGCTCTTCGTAGTTCATACGAGCTAGACTCGCTGATCGAATCGTTTCGGATGTTGCGATGCAGCATAATAGCACCGCCGGTCCCGCCGGCCCCGAAAAAACCGTGATTCCGCCAGAACTTTCGCGCGAACTGTTGCAGGAATTGCATATCCTGACGCGCGACGGTCGGCTCAACCAGGATTCGCGCCGCAAGCTCAAACAGGTCGAACATCTGGTCGGCTTCATCGCGCCGCTGATCGACGCAATCATCGCCCGGCATCCGGACGTGCAGCTCGTCGACATCGGCGCCGGCAAGTCCTATCTCGGCTTCATTCTCTACGACCGTCTGTTCCGCCAGCGCGATGCGCGTGCCTGCGTACATGGTGTCGAGACGCGCCCGGAACTCGTCGCCGGCGCCCGCGCACTGGCCGCTCGACTCGGCTTTGCCGGCATGCGCTTCCATGAGCTCGCCGCTGCGCAGGCACCGGAGGTCGCAACGCTGCCGCCGCGCATCGACATCGTCACCGCCCTGCATGCCTGCGATACCGCCACCGACGACGCGATCCGTTTCGCCATCGAGCGCCGCGTGCCCCATGTCGTCCTGGTGCCCTGCTGCCAGGCCGAAGTGGCCGCCGAACTGCGCCGCAACAAGGCGCAGGCCCTCGCCGAGCCGCTTGCCGAGCTGTGGCGCCATCCGCTGCACACGCGCGAATTCGCCAGCCACCTCACCAATGTGCTGCGCTGCCTGCAATTGCAGGCCCACGGCTATGCCCTGCGGGTCACCGAGCTGGTCGGCTGGGAGCACTCGCTGAAGAACGAACTGATCATTGCGCACTACGACAAGCGGCCTGGGCGCGTGCCGGCCGAGCGGCTGGCGGCGTTGCTGCGCCAGTTCGGTCTCGAATCGCTGCGCGGGCGCTTTTTCGTTCCTGGGGCCTGTTCACAATCATGCGACGACGAGCTTTCACACTCCCTTTGAACCTGAGGAATCCCTTGTGCCCCATAAAACCAGCTGTCGGCGCTGATTGTCAGTATTCCGTCACCACCGACATGCTGACCATCACCATGAATGCACTGGTCTATAGTGAAATCGTTTCGATGATTGGGGACATCTCATGAAAAACATCATTGCATCACTTGGGGTCATTGCATTGGGACTCGGTGGTCTTTCCGGTTGCGCCAACATGACCGAAACGCAAAAAACCACCGGCACCGGTGCGGCGATTGGCGCAGTTGCCGGTGCGGTCATTGGGGGTGCGTCAAGCGGTAGCAAAGGCGCCACCACGGGCGCGGTACTCGGTGCAGCAGTGGGCGCCGGCGGCGGCTATTTGTGGTCGAAGCACATGGAGGAACAGAAGGCGGCGATGGAGCAAGCCACCCAGGGCACCGGGGTGAGTGTCAGCCAGACCGCCGACAACCAGCTCAAGCTGGATATCCCGAGCGATGTCTCCTTCGACACGAACCGCTACGACATCAAACCGAACCTGCGTCCGATTCTCGATCGATTCGCCACGACCCTGAATCAAAACCCGGTGACGAGGGTGACCATCATCGGTCACACGGACAGCACGGGCACGGACGCCATCAACAATCCGCTTTCGGTCAATCGCGCCGCCTCGACACGCGATTACCTTGTCGCCCGCGGGGTGGCAGCAAACCGTATTGCCATCGATGGCCGCGGCTCGCGTGAACCGATTGCCGACAACAACACGGAAACAGGTCGTGCGAAGAACCGCCGCGTCGAGGTTCTGGTGGCGGAGCCGGCACGCAACCCCTAGGGCCTGTTCAGACCATGCCCGCGACCGGGCAACGTCGGCGCCGTCGCGCCAGCGCCGACTTTGATTGACTACTCGACACCCTGGCTGGCGAGGTATTCCTCGTAGTTGCCGTGGTAGTCGTTGATGCTGCCGTCGGTGCGGATCTCGATGATGCGCGTGGCGAGCGATGAGACGAATTCGCGGTCGTGCGAGACGAAGATCAGCGTGCCGGCATATTTCTCCAGCGCGTTGTTGAGCGATTCGATCGATTCCATGTCGAGGTGGTTGGTCGGTTCGTCCATCAGCAGCACGTTGTTACGCAGCAGGATCAACATGCCGAACAGCATGCGGCCCTGTTCGCCGCCGGAAATCACCTTGACTGACTTCTTCACCTCGTCACCGGAGAACAGCAGGCGGCCGAGCGTTCCGCGGATCAACGTTTCGACCTCATTTCCCTCGTAGCTGCCTGCGCGTACCCACTGGCCCATCCAGTCGGCAAGGCTCATGTCCTCCGCGAAGTCGGCGGCGTGATCCTGCGCGAAATAGCCGGGTCGGGCTTTTTCGGTCCACTTGATCTGGCCATGCGAAGGCGTCAGTCCGCCCAGCGCCACGCCGGCCAGCAAACGCAGCAGGGTGGTCTTGCCGACGCCGTTCTCGCCGATGATCGCCACCTTCTCGCCGGCATCGATGGCGGTGAAGAAGTTCTCGATGATCGGCGTGCCGGCCACGTAGCTGAAGCAGAGGTTTTCGGTTTCGACGGCGCGGCGGTGCAGTTTTTCCTTGAGGTTGTAGTCGAAGCCGATCCACGGATACTGGCGCGAGGAGGGCTTGATGTCCTCGATCTTGATCTTCTCGATCTGCTTCGCGCGCGAAGTAGCTTGGCGCGCCTTCGAGGCGTTGGCCGAGAAGCGCCGCACGAAGTTCTGCAGGTCGGCGACCTTTTCCCTGGCCTTGGCGTTGGCGGCCGACTGGCGCGCGCGCGCCTGCGTCGAGGCCTCCATGAAGTCGTCGTAGTTGCCAGGGTAGACGGTGATCTTGCCGTAGTCGAGGTCGGCCATGTGGGTGCAGACCTGGTTGAGGAAGTGGCGGTCGTGCGAGATGATGATCATCGTGCTCTCGCGCGCGTTGATCACGTTCTCCAGCCAGCGGATGGTGTTGATATCGAGGTTGTTGGTCGGCTCGTCGAGCAGCAGGATGTCGGGGTTGGCGAACAGCGCCTGCACCAGCAGCACGCGCAGCTTCCAGCCCGGCGCCACTTCGCGCATCGGGCCGTTGTGCTTGTCGGTGGGAATGCCGACGCCCAGCAGCAGCTCGCCGGCGCGCGCCTCGGCGGTGTAGCCGTCGTACTCGGCGAACTGCGCTTCGAGTTCCGCCGCGCGCATGTAGTCGTCCTCGCTCGCCTCCGGGTTGGCGTAGATCGCGTCGCGTTCCTGCATGCAGGCCCACATCTGCTCGTGGCCCATCATTACCACGTCGAGCACGCGCAAGTCTTCATAAGCGAACTGGTCCTGGCGCAGGAAGGCCATGCGCTCATGCGCATCGAGGCTGACGTTGCCGGCCGAGGGTTCCAGCGCGCCGGCGAGGATCTTCATGAAGGTGGTCTTGCCGGAGCCGTTGGCGCCGATCAGGCCGTAGCGGTTGCCCTCGCCGAACTTGACGGAAACGTTTTCGAACAGGGGCTTGGCCCCGAACTGCATGGTGATGTTATTGGCGACGAGCACTAAAAATCCTTCGGTAAATCAGATAAAAGGGTGCGGAGTTTACTCGTAGTGAGCGCGTGGCTTGCTAAAGTGCCCCTTATGAAAAAACTGACATTGGAAAAAGTTCTGCAGTCGCAGGGCTTCGGCACGAAGAAAATGTGCCGCTACATGGTGCTCGACGGCCTGGTTGAAGTTGGCGGCGAAGTCGTCGATGACGGGAATGTCGAATTCGATCCGACCGATCTTGAATTCACGGTCGATGGCGAAGCATGGCGCTATCGGGAGAAGGTCTACATCGCGCTCAACAAGCCCACCGGTGTCGAATGTTCGCGCCGCCCGGCGCATCATCGCGGCGTGTTGGCGCTGTTGCCTGATCAATTCACCGCGCGCGACGTGCAGCCGGTCGGCCGGCTCGACCACGACACTACGGGGCTGCTGTTGCTTTCCGACGACGGCGTTTTTATCCACGCCCAGTCGCACCCGAAGCGTCATGTCCCGAAAACCTATGTGGCGACCACGCAAGACCCCGTCACGCCGGAACTGGTTGCCCGGCTGCAGACCGGCGTGAAGCTGATCGACGAGCATGAGCTGCTCAATGCGCAAGCGCGGCAGGTCGGCGCATGCGAGATCGAAATCGTGCTCGACATGGGCAAATACCATCAGGTGAAGCGCATGCTCGCCGCTGCCGGCAGTCATTGCGTGGCGTTGCGCCGTACGGCGATCGGCGGTTTGACCCTTGCAGCGCTCGGGCTGGCCGAAGGGGGTTGGTGTTACCTTGGCCCGGAACATCTCGCACTGCTGAAATGACCGTCCCGACTGATCCCTCGCCCTGGATCGTCCGCTTCGCGCCGCTGATTCCGGCGGGCGGCGAGGTGCTCGACCTGGCCTGCGGAAGCGGGCGGCATGCCCGCTTGCTGGCAGGGCTCGGCTATCGCGTCGAGGCGGTGGACCGCGATGCCGATGCCTTGGCGACACTGGATGGCGTGCGGAATGTCACGACCCGTTGCGTCGATCTCGAAGAGGGTCCGTGGCCCTTCCACGGATGCAGCTTTGCCGGCATTGTCATCAGCCGCTACCTCTATCGGCCCCTGATGCCGCTGCTCTTCAA
>Ga0172368_10007939_pt1 | contig 10934 bp, 10 predicted proteins | sample Lak11m_FD_114540 | JGI IMG/M metagenome (GOLD analysis project Ga0172368, IMG submission 114540) | Freshwater microbial communities from Kabuno Bay, South-Kivu, Congo - kab_022012_11m | ecosystem: Environmental > Aquatic > Freshwater > Lake | place: Democratic Republic of the Congo: South-Kivu...
CCTGGACCAGCAGCTTGCGCCGCTCATCGCTGATTTTGCGGCTGGCATCCCAGGCCGTGTTGAGGTCGTAATACAGGCTCTCGAGGGCGCGATCGACTTCGACAAAACGCACCCCGCGCAGCACTGCTTTTTCGCGGCGCAGTTCGGGCTGGGAGAGCGCGCGCAGGACGCAGATGAACTCGGCCTCGAAGGTAAACGAGCGCCCGGGCGGCAGGACGACGCGCAGGTGGTTGCTGTCGATCCCGGCGTAGGCAGCGCCGTTGACCTTGAGCAGCCCTTCCATGGCCAGGGCATCGAACTCCAGGCAGACATCCGCGGCGCGGGCCTCGGCGGGCAGTTCGGCCTGGGTCTGGATGAAGAGGGTCTTGCCCGCGGGCCAGCCGCTTTCCATTTGGAGCGGCTGCCAGCCGGTTTCGTTGGCGTACTGGCCTTGCCCAAGAAAGTCGGCGCTGCGCGCCTGCCAGGTTTCGATGGGCCAGCTGCGCTGGATGGTCCTGGCGCGCAGCAGGCTGAGTTTTGAGCGGATGATGCGTTCGTCCAAAGCGGTCTCCTTCGGGGGTATGCGGTTTATGTGGGTTAATCATACTGCTTCCCGGCCGTGGCGGGGACGAGAAGAGGTTCACCACAGAGTACACAGCGAACACAGAGAAGAGAATTTAAGTGGGGAGAAGATGAAGATGTTCACCGCAAAGAGCGCGAAGAACGCAAAGGAAGATAAGAGAGGGAACAGGGATCCGCTGTCCGGCGTCCCGGACAGCGGACAGCGCAATGCATCCCGCTATCCCCCGCGCAGCTCGAGGGCGGTTTCGTACATGGCGCGCACGTTTTCCCAGGGGAAGCCGGGGTCAACTTCCAGGTAGAGCCAGGAACCGCCGTTCAGGCAGTCGAACTCTTCGACCAGCGCGAGAAGGTAGGCGCGCACCTCTTGCGGGATGGCGCGCTGCAGCAGGTCGCCGCGGTTGGGGTGCAGCTGGATGACCAGGCCCAGCTCGCGGCAGCGCCGGGCCAGGGCGCTGTGCTCGAAAAGCGGCAGCTGCGGCCAGATCGCATCGGCCCCGGCTGCGCGGATGTCGGGCAGCAGGCGCTCGATCATGCCGCAGGAGTGGAAGAAGATTTTCTTGCCGGCCTGTTTGACCGGCGCGAAAAGAGCCTGGTAGCGCGACAGGAAGAAGCGCCGCCAGGCGCGCGGCGAGAGCAGCAGGCCTTGCTGGGTGCCGTAGTCGTCGCCGACGCTGATCGCGTCCACCCCGGCGTCCAGGGCGTTCGCGATCACCACGGCGTAGTATTCCATCAGCAGGTCCGCCAGGCGGTTGATCTCGGGCGTATCCTGGGTGATCTCGGTCAGGACGTGCTCGAAGGGGCGCAGCGACTGCATCGTCTCAAACAGGCTGACCCCGCCGCCGACGTGATAATACTGCTGGCGCAGGCGCTCGCCCTCGGCCTGGGCCTGGCGCAGCGCTTCGCCGCGCAGGCGTTCGATGGCAGGCGGGCGGTAGGTATCCAGGTTGGCCAGGTCGGCCAGCGGGTAGCCGACGCGGTAGCCCCACACGCCGAACAGGCGATGCTCCCAGGTGGTACCCCATTCATCGGTGCGGAACTTGTGGTAGCGCCCGTCGGGCTCAATGTCTTCGGACGGGACCTGCGGCACGCTCATGCCGCTCAGTTCGCCAAAATCGTGGCCAAGGGCCAGCATCAGGTCGAGCAGTTTCTGCCCATGTTCGTACAACCCGGCCGGGGAAGGGTGGAGCTGCAGCGGGACTTTGTCGACCGGCTGGCAAGCGAGAGCGGCAAGCATACGTTGGCGTGAATTCATGCAGTTCATTATATAATGGGTTCTACAGCATCCCTACAAGAAAGGCATGTTGGTTCAAAATGCGCCGCTGGCGTGTTATGGACATCCAACTCCCCGTTTTTTGAAAACCAGTATTTTCTTTTCAGCTGAGGTGCAGGAATGAATAATCGCGAAGTATCCATGGCCATCTTGAATTACCAGCCGTATGACCATTTTCCGGTGGTCCATTTTGGTTTCTGGGACGAAACGATGGTCAAGTGGGCCAACGAGGGGCATATCACGATGGAAGAAGCCCGCAACTGGGGCGACGGCAATGCTTATGACATGAGCATCGGGCGCAAGCTGGGCTTTGATTTCAACTGGTACTCCTGTTTTCATTTCCAAAGCAGCCTGCGGCCGGGCTTCCAGCGCCGCCTGGTGCGCACGCACCCCGACGGTTCGCGCGAGGTGATGAACGGTGACGGTGTGATCGTGATCGAGAAGGACGAGGCCGGATCGATCCCCAGCGAAGTGGAGCACACCCTCAAAGACCGCAAGTCGTGGGAGGAGCAGTACCTGCCGCGCATGCAGTGGACCCGCGAACGGATCAACTGGGAGGCGCTGGACGCGCTGCCGGATCAAGACGTGCGCGATCATCCGATCGGACTCCACTGCGGCAGCCTGTGGGGGCGCATCCGCGACATCGCCGGGCTGGTCGGGCTGAGCTACATGATCAGCGACGACCCGGGCCTGGTGGATGAGATGATCGAAGTCAACGCCAATATCTGCTACGAGGGCGTCAAGGCGATCCTGGAACATTACGACCGCTTTGATTTTGCCCACTTCTGGGAGGATATCTGCTACCGCGCCGGCCCGCTGGTCAGCCCCAAGTTTTTCACGGAGAAGATTGGCCCGCACTACAAGCGCATCACCGACCTGGTCAACGCGCACGGGATCAACATCGTTTCGCTGGACTGTGACGGCAAGATTGACAAGCTGATCCCGACCTGGGTTGGCAACGGCGTCAACACGATGTTCCCGATCGAGGTGGGCACCTGGAACGCGGAAATCACGCCCTGGCGCGCGCAGTTTGGCAAAGAGCTGCGCGGGGTGGGCGGGATGAACAAGGTTGTCTTCTCGCGCGACTATGCCGCGGTGGATGCTGAGATCGAACGCCTGCGCCCGATGGTGGAGATGGGCGGGTTTATCCCCTGCCCGGATCACCGCATCGCGCCGGACGCGAAGTGGGAAAACGTGCAGTACTACTGCGAGCGCATGCACCAGGTCTTTGGATAAGGAAAATGCTATTCACCCCACCCCCGGCCCCGCCCCACCCTCTCCGCTACGCTACAGGGCGGCGCGCAACTGCGGCCAGGAAGGCAAGCGCCGGGGCGGGGAGTGGAGGTTTTGGAGGTGAAATGCGGCACAAAGTGCCGCATTTCACCTCCAAGCCTCTCTTGCTCCCCCTTCCCGCGCCGGGAAGGGGCCGGGAGGATGGGCTTTCCCGCCAGGGTGAGCAGTTCACGAAAATGAACTCAAAAACGGTGTAGAAGCGCCGTTTTTGAGTTCATACGGGTTATTGCCAGAAAAAGGTGACGCCGTCGGATTTGTCGGGGCGCGGGCCGGGCTGGTCGGCGGATAACTCATCGCGGCCGGGCAGGGCCTGCAGGCAGCGCTGGCTGGCCAGCGAGAGCAGGACCAGGTCGCCATAGGGGGTTTCGGTCCATTGGAAACTTTCGGCCAGGCCCGGCGCTCCCGCGCGCAGGCTGACCTGGCCTGGCGCGCCGGGGGCCTGGACGGAGATGCAGCCAGCGGCGCAGCGCAGGGCGGCCCGCCCCAGGCCCATATCGAGAACCTCGAAGCGGGCGGGCGCGCCCGGGCTTGGCGGAACGGCGCGCAGCTGGCCGTCTTGGACAGCCAGCTGGCGGCCACCGGCGCAGACGGTCAGGCTGATCTCCTGACCGCAGGGGATGGGACGCAGCAGCCCGCGCGGGTGCGGCTCGTCGACGGTGAAGCGGCTGAAATCGGCCTGGCCGCCGGATTGGCCGCTGTCGTTGTAATGGAAGAGGGCATAGCGCACGCCCTGGAAGGTTTTGAGCTGGAATACCAGCGCGAACGGGCCGCCCAGGGGCTGGAACATCTCGCCGTCCAGGCTGTAGAAGAAGCTGGCCTGCTCGCTGAGGAAGTCGCACCCGGCGCGCAGGCAAATGCGCGGCCCATCCAACGCCACGCGGGTGAGGGTGCCGGTGGTTTGCTCGCAGCGCTGCAACTCCAGGCCTTCTGGGGTGCGGCGCAGACCGATCCAGGCATAAGGATAGTTGAGCAGGGCTAGCCCGGCTGTGTCGCCGGGGCGCATGCCCTGCCCGTCCAGCCAGATGGAGGCGCTGGAGCGCGGACCGATGGCGCGCTGAGTGAGTGTGTTGCGCGCTGTCCAGAAATCGGCGGCGGGCAGCGCATGCAGGCGCAGGCAGCCGGGCAGCAGCTGCCATGCGCTGTCGACCGGGACGTGATTCCACTGCCAGAGCGGGTTGAGGCGCGGGCCGTCGAAGCTGTCGCCGCGCTGGAAGGGCACGCAAGGCGGCGAGTCGGCGCCGGTGTCGGGCTTGACCCAGGTGCGCGGGGTGCGCGTCAGGTTGCCGGGCAGGCCGAAATAGGGCCAGCCGTCCTGCCAGGTGAGCGGTGAGAGGCAGGTCAACCGCCCGACCGAGTTGTAATCCATCATCGAAAAGCCCCACCATTCGCCGGTTGGCGTGTCGACCAGCCCGCCCTGGTGCAGCGACATGCGGCCCTGGCTGGCCGGGTTGGCGGGGATGACTTCGAACTTGCCTGCCTCGGCGCGGGCCAGGCGCGGACCCTCGATCAAGCCGAAGTCCTCGTCGGCGCTGATCGCCAGGTTGATTTCATAGGGCCCCTCGGGGCGGGCGGCGCGGGCGCAGGGCATGCGCATCCGCCCGTCAAACCAGGCGCTGGTGAGGTAGTACACCCCGTTGATCTTGTAGAAATGCACGCCCTCGCCCATGCCAGCCCCGGGCGGGATGAGGAGCCGCTCGCTGCCGGGCAGGATGCCGTTCAGGCTGGGGTTGAGCCGGGCGAAGCGCAGGCCCTGGTAGCCCCAGACGATGTAGGCCTGGCCGTCGTCGTCGAAAAGGACGGAAAGGTCGTGGAAAGAACCGTCCATCGCGCTGCGCGTCCAGGGCCCGGCCGGGTCGCTGGCGCTGAAGTGCTGGGTGGCGTGTTTGTTGACGTTGCTGAAGATATGGAACAGGCCGTCATGGTAGCGCAGGCAGGGCGCCCAGATGCCCTGGCCGTAGATGTCTTGACCATCTTCCAGGCGGCAGTCCGGGCCCAGGTCGAGGCGCTCGCATGCGTAGCCCAGCAGGCGCCAGTTGACCAGATCTTTAGAATGCAGCAGCGGCAGGCCGGGCATGGCGTGCATGGTGGTGCCGGTCAGGTAGAAATCGCCGCCAACCCGGATCAGGTCCGGGTCGGAAAACTCGTCGTAAAAGAGCGGGTTGGTGAAGGTGCCGTTGCCGTTATCGGCGGTCCAGGTGCGTGGCGCGTTGGTCATGGGTTTCATGACCTTATGGCTGGATGCGGCTGAAGATATCGACAATGTTGCCGTCGGGGTCGCGGAACCAGAACGCGCGCGCTCCCCAGGGGTAGCTGGCGAGCGGCTTAAGCAGCGGGATGCCTAGCGCTGTGATGCGCGCGCATTCCGCGTCGGCATCCTCGACTTCCAGAATGATGGTAAAGCCGCCCTGGCCCGCGCCTTGCGTCGAGCCGGGGGCCATTTGTTCCGTGCCCTGGCGGGAATAGATCGCCAGGCCCAGCCCATCCAGGTTGAATTCGGCGTGGGTGCTGTCGCCTGCGGCGCTGCGCTGCAGTACGCGGGAGTAAAAAGCGACCAGCCGGTCGACATCATCCGTGATCAGGCAAATCCCAATGAATTTCATGACTGCACTCCGTTGCTGAATGGGGTGGTATCTTTTGAGGGTGGGTACAAAGCGCAGTTGAAGCCCGCAATTGGCAAGCAACTTCTGCTTTTCTGGAAGTCGTACCGATGATTTGATTATATGCAAGAAAAACGGATTAACAAATTTGCAAATCGGCGATTTGTGTACGCTCTCTGAGCACTAATTCCCAGCCGGCTGAACGCGGGGCCGTAAAATCAAATTGAGGTTTTGAAGCAAAAGCGCGCCAGGGGTGCAGGGCGGCTCTGCGGGGAAGGAGGCTGGGATGAAGCGGTTAGGGCTGGTTGTGTGCATCGCGATGCTGGCATCGCTGGTATTTGAGGTGGGATCGCCCTGGGTGGTGCGGGCTGAGGCGGAGAATATGGTCGGCGCGTTCCGCTCGGCGGTGACATGGGGCGGAAGCCAGGCTGACTATATCCACTCCCTGGCGATCGATAACGCGGGCAACCGCTATGTGGTGGGTGAGTTCAGCGGCACGGTCGACTTTGACCCAGGGGAGGGAGCCTTCCAGGCAACCTCAAACGGCATGGCGGATGTGTATTTGAGCAAATTCGACCGGGATGGGGGCTGGATGTGGGTTAAGACGTGGGGCGGACCAGGTAGGGATGTCCCCAACGGGGTGGCGCTGGACAGGTTGGGCAACGTGTACGTGACCGGGCCGTTTCAGCATACAGTCGATTTCAACCCTTCGGCCTCAGTCAATGAAAGTCATTCATCGAACGCGGGCGGGATGAACAATGTATTCCTCACTCAACTGGACACGGATGGCAATTTCCACTGGGCGCGCACCTGGGGGCCAGCGGATGGCGGCGCTGAAAGCTACAGTATCGCCGTGGACGCGTCCAACGCGGTCTATGTGGCAGGTGATTTCACCGGTACGACGACCAACTTCAACCCATGGGACCTGCAGCACCCCGATTACCATACCAACCATCCCGGGCCTTTGGCAAACTTTGATTCATTTTTAAGCAAGTTTCGATCCGATGGCGCGCTCAGCTGGGCGCGGACCTGGGGCGGCGAAGGCTATGACGATGGCCCGACCGTGGCGGTGGACAACATGGGCGGCGTGTACGTGGCCGGCATGTATGCCAGCACGAACATTAATTTTGACCCGGCCGGCGGGGAACGCGGCCTGGGCCATCCGGCATCCGATACTGGTTTCATGGTCGATGTCTTTTTGAGCAAGTTTGACGCCAATGGCAACTTCCTGTGGGTGCGCACCTGGGGCGGGCAAGGCGCGGAGGATGCGGGCATGGTCGCCGCGACCGATGCCGCGGGCAATGTTTACATCGCCGGGCGCTTCGCCTGCGTCAACTGCGATTTTGACCCCGGGCCGGGACAGGATCTGCACTCGAGCAACGGCGACCGGGACGCCTTTCTGAGTAAATTTGACCGGGACGGCAATTTCCTTTGGGCGCGCACCTGGGGCGGCCCGGGCTGGGATTCGGTGAGCAGCCTGGATATTGACTCGTATCATCATGTGTTTATGACCGGTATTTTTAGCGGCAGTGTTAATTTTGACCCGTGCGGCGGGTTGTTTCTGAGCGCCGCGGGCGGCAAGGATGTCTTTTTCAGCCAGTTTAACCCGTACGGCAACCTGCAGTGGGTGGCGGCATGGGGTGGAAGCGGGGATGATTGGGGGATGCACATTGCCCATCAAAAAGGCAGCAACCGCTTTGATGTGGCGGGCAGCTTCGCCAGCACGGTGGATTTTGACCCGGGCGGAGGCGCGCAGCAGCGCGCAGCGTATGGCGACCAGGATTCCTTCCTGAGCCAGTTTGAATTTGCCACCCTGGTCCTGCCCCCCAAGGTGTATTTGCCCGCGGTGGTGCGCTGACCGCGGCATCGCTTCTGATTTCTTCGTGCTTCCTGATTTGCCGAAAAATACCGCGCGGCGTGGTATCCTTGACCGTCGTAAGAATCTGATATCACCCAACGAGGTAATTTTATGAATGCAAAGGAATGGTTCCGCCAGGCCCAGTTTGGCATGATGGTGCATTGGGGATTGTACGCGCTCCCCGCGGGGGAGTGGAATGGCCAGCGCATGCCTTTGATCGGCGAATGGGCGCAGTCTTATTTCCGCATCCCGGGGGCGCAGTACAGCCGCCTGGCGGGGGCTTTCAACCCGATCCTGTTTGACGCGGACGAGTGGGTGCGCCTGGCGCTCGACAGCGGCATGAAGTACATGGTCGTCACCAGCAAGCACCACGACGGGTTCGCGATGTATCATTCCAGGGTGGATCCGTATAACATCGTGGATGCCACGCCGTTCAAACGCGATGTGATCGGCGAACTGGCGAACGCCTGCGCGCGGCACGGTTTGAAGCTGGGTCTGTATTATTCCCAGGACCTGGACTGGCACGATCCAGATGGCGGCGGCTACCTGCACGGCCACACCAACTGCAACGTGATGAGCTGGACCAACGATTGGGATTATCCGGATAACGCCAGTAAAAATTACACGCGCTGCTTCGAGCGCAAAATCAAGCCGCAGGTGGAAGAGATTTTATGCAATTACGGCGAGCTGTGCCTGATCTGGTTCGACACACCCAAGACGATCTCGCCCGAACAGAGCACCGAACTGTACCAGCTGGTCAAGCGCTACCAGCCCGACTGCCTGATCAATTCGCGGATTGGCAACGGGATGGGCGATTACCGCTCGTGGGGTGATAACCAGATCCCGGATGAATACATGAAGGATGGGCTGTTTGAAACGCCCGCCACGCTCAACGATACCTGGGGCTTCAAGAGCTTCGACCAGAATTGGAAGAGCAGCGAGGAAGTCTTGCGCCTGAAGAACCATCTGAATGCGCGCGGGATCAATTACCTGCTCAACGTTGGCCCCGACTACCTGGGGCGCATCCCCGGGCCATCGCAGGAGATCCTGCGCAGTGTAGGGCGCGACCTGGGCGGATAAATTGGCGGGTTGCGGGCATCCAATCTCATTGAAATTCTCGATCACCCCCGCCGTGCGCGCGGCGGGGATCGAGGCGGTTGTGCTGGCGGTGCGCGGGATGCGCAACCGCGCGTCGGATGCGGATTTCGAGGCGGAGAAGACCGCCGCGCTCGAGCGCATCCTGGCCGGGTTGGGACCGGATTCGCTCAGCAGCGACCCGATTCTGCGCGGTTACCGCGACCTGCACACCCGTTTTGGCTTTTCCAACCGCACCTTCCTGGCTTCGTCGGAGGGCTTGCTCGGGTACGCGCTCAAACAGCGCCGCCTGCCGCAGATCAACCTGGTGGTGGATATTTACAACCTGGTTTCGCTGGAGACGCGCCTATCGCTGGGCGCGCACGATTTGGACAAGCTGAACGGAAATGTCACGCTGCGCCTGACGGACGGCTCGGAGCGCTTTGTGCCGCTTGGCAGCCCGGCGCCTAAGCCAGTCCGTGCCGGGGCGTATGCCTATGTTGACGGCGCCAATCACGTCATCTGCTTGATGGAGGTCAAACAGGGGGAGGGGACGCGGATCACCCCTGGCACGAGCAGCGGCCTGTTCATCGTGCAGGGCAATCCGGCGGCAAGCGCGGCGCAGGTGCGGGCGGCGGCGCAGCGCCTGGTCGAGCTGCTGGGGCGCTACGTGGGCGGGGAGGTTGCGTTCCTGGCAGGAGAATAATTGTGGACAATCATTATTGAAGTCGGCGCAAAATCGTGCTACGATAGATTCACGATTAGTGAATGATTTTTGGGTGATTTAATCGTTTCGTGCAGCTAGATGGGGATCGAGCGGACGGACATCGCGGACTTGCGCGCGAGCTGAGTTGCGATGTTCACTTTTCTTATAAGTTTTTGCGTTTAAGTATTTCTATATCACATCGCAGGGGAGAGTGCTGGCGCTGAACAGGCCAAATTTTGCAGTCTGCCGGACGTGACCTGCAATGTTGGCTGTACCTGGCGCGTGTTTTCTTTGAAGGAGGGTTTTATGAAACGGCTGTCTGGTTTGACCTTGCTTTTCGCGCTCCTGTTCCTGGTGTTTATTCTTCTTTTGGTGTTTTTGCGTTTCCCGTTTCCAGCTTATCCATTGATGAGCTGGCAGGACGCCCTTGACCTGCTGACCCCACTGGTGCTGATCCCGGTCTACTGGCTGATGTTCCGCAGGGCTTCGCAGCGCCAGGCCAGCCTGTCGGAAGAGGTTCTGTTTCTGATCCTGGCCAGCGTGTGGGTCTTGGGCCACGGCATGCACCTGGCGGCCAACTCGCTGGATAACCTGATCGAGGGCCTGGCCAAAAAAGGCGGGCTGGATGTGACCGGCAGCAGCATCTACCAGCTGACTTACTTCATGGACGAGCACCTCAGCCACTACCTGTGGCACACGGCGGTGATCGGGCTGGCGATTTTAATCATGTACCGTGAATGGCTGATGCCTTCAAACCACGAAACCGGCTGGGGCCTGACCGGGATCGGCGCGGTGCTCCACGGGTTTACCCTGTTCTGCATTTTCCTGGAGGGCCAAACCGTGCTGCTGGGCCTGCCCTTCACCGGCTTGATCGCCTTGACAACCCTGATTTGGGGGCGCAAGAAGATCAAAGAGATGCCCGTGCTGGCTTTCTATTTTCTTGCCTGCCTGCTGGCGTTCCTTTTGCTGGCGGGTTGGGGCATCTTCTGGGGCGGATTCCCGCAGTTTACCGATGTGGGGCTGCTCTAACGTTTTTTAACCGATCGGGGGGCTAACATGTCAAACCAACCTGTCCAACCTGAGCATGGGGTTGCGGAGGGCGCTGGTGCGCAAGGGCAGCCCCAAACCAATAGAACATCCGGGAGCTGCCTGCGCAGGTCCGGGGCCGGGTGCCTGGGGCTGATCCTGATCCTGGTTGTAGGCGTGGCCGTGCTCTACTTTACGGAGCCGCTCAGCGGCGAGCATAGCGCCTGGAATGGCATGCCGAGTTGGTCGCCGGATGGCAGCAAGATCGCCTTTGTCTCCAACCGGGATGGCAACATGGATATCTATACGATGAATGCGGATGGCTCTTCAGTCAGGCAGCTGACGCGCAACCCATTTGCGGCTGTGAGTGAATTTTTCAGGAGACTGGAGATAGCACTGGAAACATATCATGATTTTGTAATGAATGATTGACTCCCCTGCAAGAAGCAGCGGTTAACAAACTGAAATAGAACGAACCCCCCAAACGGATATGAGCGAAGTGATAAGAGAGGTCGAAAACGACCGCCAAAAAGAATGCGGAGCGGCGAA
>Ga0172368_10007943_pt1 | contig 10931 bp, 9 predicted proteins | sample Lak11m_FD_114540 | JGI IMG/M metagenome (GOLD analysis project Ga0172368, IMG submission 114540) | Freshwater microbial communities from Kabuno Bay, South-Kivu, Congo - kab_022012_11m | ecosystem: Environmental > Aquatic > Freshwater > Lake | place: Democratic Republic of the Congo: South-Kivu...
GATATTGACTGCAGCAAAACATCCTGGTGACCTTTATGCATTTGTAGGAATTGGTCAGGTTACAGGATTGCAGCAAAATATTGGTGAGGCATATCAGAAAGCACTAATGCTGGCCACAGAGGATGGTAAGAAAAGTGTTTTGAGAAAGCTCAGGGCAATGGAGTACGACCTTGGAAATTTTTCAAAGGTGCCGCTCAGGGACATTATTTTTATCAGAAAGTATATCAACCGACATTTACAGGGACCTCAAAAGAGTAATATTTACCCTGTTCTGGTTTGGAAATCCATCTGGTCGCCTGAATATAATTTTCTGGATGTGATCAGGGCCGTTGCCGGGATTTCGGGGGCCAGGGATTTTTTGAAGCAGAACGATTTAAGGACGGTCGATATGTTTAAGCAGGTGAGGAAGCTGGAGGTTCCCTATTTTGTAGTTTCCGGGGAGCAGGACCTTTTCACGGATCCAGTCAAAACCAGAGAATATGTTGATTTTGTTGAAGCCCCTTACAAAAAGTTTTACCTGTTTGAGGGATCAACCCATCACCCGAACTATGAGGAGGTGGAGCGTTATAATAATTTACTGGTCAAGGAAGTGAGGCCGGTTGGGCTGGCCTGGGCCAGCCGCCATCAGAACTAAATACTGGCTGAATTGTTAACCGATCATGAAAAGTGAATACCACCATATCCGTAAGCAATACACCAAAGGGAAACTTGATGTTTCAAATGTTTCGGAAATACCGGCGGATCAGCTGGAGATCTGGATCAGGGATGCCACCGATGCCGGTTGCCCTGAACCCACGGCGATGATATTGTCCACGGCAGGAACGGATCTGAAACCAAGCTCCCGGGTGGTATTAATGAAAGGGATTGATGAAAGGGGTATTCTTTTTTATTCCAATTACTTAAGCCGGAAGGGGATGCAGCTCGGGCTCAATCCCCATGCATCACTTTTGTTTTTCTGGCCTGAAGTGGAACGACAGGTCCGGATCGAAGGAAGGGTAAGCCGAATTCCTGATAAGGAATCAGATACCTATTTTGATTCAAGACCTGTTCAAAGCAGGATCAGCGCCATTGTTTCCCCGCAGAGTCAGGAGATCCCCTCGAGGGAGTTCCTGGAGGAAAGGAAGAGACTGGTGGAGGCGGATGGAGTATCTGTCGCGCGCCCTGAGAATTGGGGTGGGTATCTTTTTGACCCGGAATATTTTGAGTTTTGGCAGGGCAGGGAGGACCGTCTGCACGACCGGATTTTTTACCGGAAGAAAGGAATGAACTGGATCACTGGTCGTCTGGCCCCGTGATTCTAACCATTTTTGGAAGGTTTGTTAGCTTTTCTTACGGGTTTGTCAGGATTTCATTTGCATTGATCCGGTTTTAGACCTTATTTTTACATGTTATGCTGTTTTTGGGCCTGGTAAATAAGCCAATAGTTTGCTATTAACTGGAAAAATTCCAAAATAGGGACAGTGGGAAATAACTAATATTTGATTAATCGTTTGATTATTAAATAATTAACACTTTCATGGCTTTTCTGGCACAAGTTTGGCAAGGTCCGGTTCAAATAATAATCGAAATAAAATGAAGACCATTCGCGTAGTACTCGTTGCCTTGATCGCCGCAGTCGCCTTCACCTCCTGTAAAAAAGAGATTCTGCCGAACCCGAATCCGCAGACCATGGATGACCTGATCGTCAAGGCTGATTTCAGCTGGAAAACCACCGCTGATTATGAATTGACCTTACAGGGACCCGCCAACCGGGTTGTGAGTGTAATGGAACAGGATGGTACTCTGATCAAAAAGTGCCTGGTTGTTGCCAACAAGCCCTACAAAATGGATGTTACGCTGCCGGCTTATGCCAGCACCATCCGCCTGCAGTACAACGGGGTTGCCGTTGACCTGGCGCTTGACTCCAAGAAGATTGTATACTCATTCAAATAATACTTTAAGGCGATGAAAAATACTTCAGCATATATTAAAGTCCTGGGACTGGCATTGGTTTCCTTTTTTCTGATGTCGTCAGGTGTTTTCGCAGCAAAAGCTGCCAAGCCGACAATGAGTCCGGCAGGAGGTACCTACACCGGTCCGTTAACTGTAACCATTAGCTGTAGCACTCCTGGTGTGACAATTCGTTACACCACCGACGGTGTGAATCCGACCTCAACCCGCGGAACCATTTATTCAGGTCCGATAAGAATTACCGGCGATACTCATATTCTTGCAGTAGCTTATGGAAATGGTTACTCCACCAGTTCCACTGCAAATTACAATTACAGGATCAATGCTGCAACGACAACGGTTGCCGCTCCTGCTTTTTCACCTGCTGCAGGGACTTATAACTCCACTCAGAGTGTTACGATTACGTCAGCCACCAGTGGTGCAACAATCAGGTATACCACGGATGGTTCCACACCGGATTATGACACCGGAACTTTGTATTCTGGTGCCATTACCATAAGCGCAACCGCCACCATCAAGGCAATTGCCTACAAGGATGGGATGAACGACAGCAATGTGACCACCGGTACCTTTACCATTCAGACAATTCCCGTTTCTGCACCGGTATTCAGTCCGGCTGCCGGGACCTATAATGATGTTCAAACCGTAGCGATCAGCAGCGCCACTTCAGGTGCCACCATCCGTTACACAACCGATGGGTCGACCCCCACTGCCTCCAATGGTACGGTATACTCAGCCCCGATTGCTGTTAATACAGGAATGACTATTAAAGCTATTGCTTACAAGAGCGGTCTGCTCGACAGCAGCGTTTCTTCCTCGGTGTATGTTCTGAAGGTCGCCAATCCGATTTTAACCCCGGCCGCCGGTGGTTTTGACCGTCCGACTTCGGTCACAATTTCTACCACCACTCCCGGTGCCACGATCCGCTACACCACAAATGGCACCGAACCTACTATAAGCACCGGTACTGTCTACAGTTCAGCCATTCCGGTCAATGTTAGCATGACGATCAAGGCAATTGCCTACAAAACCAATTTCACTTCGAGTGATGTTGTTTCCGGAACCTATACCCTCGGCAGCGAGGATGGAGACGGCGACGGTGTGATCGATGTGGAAGATGATTATCCGCAGGATGCAACGAGGGCTTTGAATAATTTCTTCCCATCAACCGGAAGTGGTACGGTTGCCTTTGAAGACCTTTGGCCTTCGCAGGGTGACTTTGACCTGAACGACGTGGTTGTTGACTTCTCATTCAAAACCATAACCAACGCTTCCAATAAACTTGTCGAGACCTATGCAACTTTCGTCTTGCGTGCCACAGGTGCCGCACTCAGAAATGGTTTCGGGTTCCAGTTCGCTTCCAACGCAATACCGGGTTCGGCCATCACTGTTACAGGAATGCAAATGACCAAGGATTATATTTCCCTGGGAAATAACGGCCTCGAAAACGGTCAGGCAAAACCGACCTTTATCGTGTTCGACAATGCATTTGACCTGCTGGCCAATCCGGGAACCGGAAGCGGTATCAACGTGACGATCGGTGCACCCAACGTAGAGCCGGCCACCATTACACTGCACATTGTTTATACTCCCAATACCTACGATGCTGAACTTCTTGATATCGAGCATTTCAACCCGTTCATCATCGTCAATATGGTCAGGAGCCGTGAGGTTCATCTGCCCGATTATGCTCCCACCAGTCTTCAGGATATGAGCATGTTCGGAACGTATGACGACAACTCAATCCCGGTGATCAACCGCTACTATAAAACCAGCACCAACCTGCCCTGGGGATTGATGACCCTTGAAAGCTTTGCCTACCCGGCTGAAAAGAATCCAATCATGGACGGATATGTTCATTACGCAGAATGGGCACAGAGCAGCGGTCAGAAATATCCCGACTGGTTTAAAGATCTTCCCGGTTACCGTAATAACGAAAAGCTCTACCATAAATAGCAAATCTGGATTACTTTCCGGAATCGGGAAAAATGTGTTCCTGATCCGTTTGAGATAAAGACTTGTTAAACAGGCAACTAAGGATTTGTCACCAAAATGGCATATCTTTAGTTGCCTGTTTTTATTTAACCAGAACAACAATGAAGCGATTGATTTTCCATAGTGCATTTGTCATTTTAGTGTTATTGGCATCCTGCACTCCGGAAATTCCGGTTCCCACCCAGAAGGAAAAAAGTACAGACCTTCTGGTCCCATCTGATTTTAACTGGAAAACAACCCAGGTTATTAAAGTAACCGTTGCAGGATTATCCTTGCCGGCAGATTTTTTCTCCACACTCAGAATTATTGATCCGGAAGGGAATGTATTATATACCTGCAACTATAATCTGCGAGAGAACCTGAATTTCAACCTTACGGTTCCGGGTTCTGTAAAAGAGCTTCAACTGACCTATGGCAAAAGAACCCTGAAGGCATCCATTGTCAACGGGTCAGCCGGATTTTCATTTATGCTGAACTGATGAAAAAGAACATTCTATTGCTGCTGATCATCCTTGGCGCTACAACTGGTTATCCGCAGGTGACCAATAACTTTGAATCCGGTAACCGGGCGACGAATGTCAATAATTGCTGGATTTTCGACAATACCAATATCAATGCTTCCAAACCCATTCAGGGAAAATACTCTTGTCAGACTGGGTCTCTTTCCAGCGGTGTCCATAAACTGACTTCACCATGGATTCAGACCACCGGCTCTGGCAAACTGTCCTTCAAACATAAAATGGATCTTAACAACGGGATCTCCCGGTTGCTAAGGGTGTTTCTGCTGAATGACGCAAATCAGGTAGTGCAGACCCTGTACACTTACAATTATCCCGGTGACAAGCGAACTGTTATTTCCACCTCTGTGGATCTTCCGGTTGCCGGTGTGTTCAGGATTCAATGGGAGTTTACCGGAACCGGCGGTTCCTCACGGGGAAATCTTGATGAAATCAGCATTGACGGTGTGTACAATTCTGACCCAACCTCGAATGACGGGAAGGGTGACTGTGCTGCCATCATTACGGTTCAGGACAGTGACCAGGACGGGGTTGCCGATACGGATGACCAGTTTCCTGACGATCCCTATAAAGCCTATGAGGTAAGCTTTCCGGCCGCAGGCTGGGCTTCCCTTGCCTTTGAGGATCTCTGGCCCGAAACTGGGGATTATGACTTTAATGATCTTGTCGTTGATTTCAAGATTATTACCATTACCGATGCCAGAAACGAGATAGTTGAAATCCGTGGCAGCTTTATCACACGGGCAATCGGTGCGAGTTTTCACAATGCGCTCGGACTGAGCCTGGCACAGGTCCCTTCTGCTTCCGTCAGAAAGGTGACAAATAGTTTTCCTGGCGGATTGTCATGCAACTATTTCAATCTCACTGAACAGGGAGTTGAAAACGGCCAGACCTACGCGACCATACTGGTTTATGATGATGCCTTTAAAGTGCTGCCGCATCCAGGAACCGGTTCAGGGGTCAATACCACTCCTGGTGCGCCTTATGTGGAGCCAAAGCAGGTGGATGTCAATATAATTCTGAAGGAAAACGGTGAGGCAAATGGAAATCCGGTGCCTGTGAGCAGCTGGTCTGATAACAATCTGAATTTTTTCATTGTTGTCAAGGCTGATCAGGGGAGGGGAAGAGAAATTCACTTGCCCGATTTTGCGCCCACCGACCTGGCTGACCGCACTCTTTTCGGGACCGGCAAGGATGGCTCAGATGTGGGCCGGAACCATACATACAGATCGGTTAATGATCTGCCATGGGCAATCAATGTGACGACCAATTTTGCCTATCCGGTTGAAAAGGGAGATATTGTTAAGACTCACCTGAAATTCGGCCCCTGGGCAGAAACCGCAGGAAAATCATATCCCGATTGGTTTAAAGATAAATCGGATTACCGTGATCAGGGTTTGATCTACCGGCATTAAACCTGGATCCCTTTCAGGGTTGCCGCGGTGCAATCCCTGACAAGAACCCGGACCCTGTCTCCGGGTTTTTTGTTTTCCTGGGGGAAAACCACCACTTTATTCTGACTGGTGCGGCCAAAGAGCTGAGTCCTGGATTTCTTTGAGAACCCTTCAGCCAGAACATCGAACTCCCTGCCGATATCCCGCTTGTTGCTCTCCAGTCCGATACCAGCTTGTAGATCAATGATCTCCTGGAGTCTTTTTGACTTAACCTCCTCGGGAACCTCATCCGGCAGATGTTCGGCGGCATAGGTGCCGGGTCGTTCAGAATACTTGAACATGAAGGCAAAATCGAATTTAACCTCCTTCATCAGCGACAGACTGTCGGAATGGTCGGCATCAGTCTCGGTAGGAAATCCGCAGAATATGTCTGTGGTAATGCTGCAGCCGGGTACAATTTCCCGGATGGCTTTGATGCGGTCCAGGTATTGCTCCCGGGTGTATTTCCGGTTCATCAGTTTCAGGATCCGGTTGCTGCCGCTCTGCACAGGCAAGTGGATATGCCTGCAAATATTATCGTTTTTTGATATCACCCTCAGTGTTTCATCCGACATGTCCTTGGGATGGGAGGTGGTAAACCGAATCCTGATTTCCGGTACTTCCTGGGCAACCGCATCAAGCAACCTTGGAAAATTCCATTGATTTTCCCAGGAATAACTGTTCACATTCTGGCCCAGCAATGTCAGTTCCTTGTATCCCCGGGATTCAAGATCTCTTACCTCATTCAGGATATCCTGAGGATCGCGGCTCCTTTCCCTGCCTCGGGTGTAAGGGACAATACAGTAGGTGCAGAAATTGTTGCAACCCCTTGTGATCGATACAAACCCCGATATCCCATTGCTTTCAAGGCGGGTGGGGCAAATACCGGCATAGGTTTCTTCAGTGCTCAATTCCACATTAATAGCTTCTCCTTTGGTGGAGGAAACATTGAGCAACTCCGGTAATGATCTGTAAGAATCGGGTCCGGCGACCAGATTGACTCCGTGCTTGTTGATCAGTTCCTCCTTCACCCGTTCCGCCATGCATCCCAGAACGCCCAGCACCACATCCGGATTTTCCTTCCGGAGTTGGCGTAAAACCGCAAGCCGTCCATAGACACGGGTCTCGGCATTTTCCCTGACGGAGCAGGTATTAACGAGCACCACGTCAGCACCGTGCATGTCCTCTGTAATCTCATATCCGTTTTTTGCAAGAATGGATGCGACCGTCTCACTATCAGCCACATTCATCTGGCAGCCGTAGGTTTCAATATATAGTTTCGGCATGTGTGTCTAACTGTAAACGGCTGCAAATATATACGATTAATTAGTACCTTTGGGCCGGTTGAAGTAATGAGCAATGACCCGGTCCTCCCTTAGCAGATTTTTATTGATCATTTTGATTTTCTGCGGAATACCCGTTGGGTTATCGGCCCAGCAGGAGGCTATGGGGCTTACAGGCTCCGATTCGGTAAACCTTATCGTCAACCGCTTACAGGATGGTCAGCAGCCCGGCAAGGTAAGAGTGATACAGGATCCGCGGCTCACCTCGATTCTGCGAAAGCACTTTGCATATAATAGGGAATACGGGAGTGTCGGTTACAGGATACTTATCTTTAAAGGACGCGATATGGCGAAGGCAAATCAGGCCAAGGCCGAATTCGAGAGTACTTTCAGCAAGCTGGGATTGCCGGTTGATATTCATTACAATGAACCTGATTTCTCAACCCTTGTGGGATCCTTCAGGACCCGCGAGGATGCATTCCGTTTTATCAAGCAGCTTAATGTAAAATTTCCGGGGGCATATCTGGTGCCAACAAGAATTACCCTGGATTGATCCATGAAAGACATGCAAGGCAAAACCCACGATCCGGAACAGCTAAGGGAGATCTCCCAGGAAGTCCGGACGCTGGTCATTCGCTCTCTCACGGCTGCCGGATCGGGACATCTTGGCGGTTCACTGGGGTTGGCCGATGTCTTTACCCATCTTTACTTCAGCCGGATGAACCATTGGCCGGAGAATCCAGCCAATCCGCACCGCGACAGGCTGATCCTCTCCATTGGGCATGTTGCGCCGGTTCTTTATGCCACATTAGCCAGGGCCGGCTATTTTCCGGAGGAGGAACTGCTGACGCTGAGACAACTGGGTTCCAGGCTGCAGGGACATCCTGGTAAAGATCATGGGCTTCCCGGGATCGAAATCTCCTCGGGCTCGTTGGGTCAAGGGTTATCCGTTTCGGTCGGACTGGCCTTGTCGGCAAAGATCGACAAGCAGCCATGGAGGGTGTATTGTATTCACGGTGACGGCGAGCTTCAGGAAGGATCAGTGTGGGAAGCATTGATGAGCGCCTCACACCATCATCTGGACAATATCACATTGATCATTGACTGCAACGGGGTCCAGATTGACGGACCAACTCAGGCAGTGATGGCCATTGAACCGCTGCGGGCTAAGCTTGAGGCGTTTGGCTGGCATGTTGAGGAATGCGACGGTAATGACCATCATTCCATTCAGGATTCATTCAGAAAAATGGATGGATCCCCGGCCGGAAAGCCAAAGGTGTTGTTGGCCAGGACCCGGATGGGGGCCGGAGTTGCCGAAATTGAGAATGATTATCGCTGGCATGGTGCCGTACCCGCAAGGGAGCAGTCCGATTCATTTATCAAACAGGTCAATGAGAGCCATCTGCCATAAAGAAGATCTTGAGCTTAAGGGACAGGTCGCGACCCGGACCGGTTTCGGTGAAGGTCTCCGTGAGATCGGCAGCCGGGATACCCGTGTTGTTGCCCTTGGCGCAGATATTACCAATTCCGTGGGAATGAACTTTTTCAGGGATGCTTTTCCTGACAGATTCTTTTCGTTCGGGATTGCGGAGCAAAACATCATGGGTGTGGCAGCGGGGCTGGCCCTGGGCGGAAAGGTCCCATTCATGGCCACCTATGGTGTGTTCTCTGCGATGAGGACTCTTGATCAGATCAGGGTGTCGGTCTGTTACAATCATTTGAATGTGAAGATTGGGGGAGCCCATGCCGGGATCTCTGTGGGACCTGACGGAGCCACTCATCAGGCTCTCGAGGATTTGGCGGTGATGAGGGTTTTACCCAATATAACCGTTCTTTCCCCCTGCGATGCCACTCAGGCTAAACTGGCCGTCATAGCTGCGGTTGAGCAGGTTAACGGGCCCGTTTATATCCGTTTCGGCCGGGAGGCTGTCCCCGATTTTACCAGGCCTTCACTGGGGTTTAAGGTTGGTGAGGCACAAATTCTCCGGGTGGGGATGGATGTCAGCATCATTGCCACCGGCCATATGGTATGGGAAGCATTGATGGCTGCTGATCTTCTGGCTACGGAAGGAATAAATGCATCGGTGATCAATGTTCATACAATCAAACCATTGGATGTTAAAACTGTTATTGAAGCGGCCCGGATGACCGGTGCTGTGGTGACTGCTGAAGAACATCAGATTACGGGCGGGCTTGGTGGTGCAGTAGCCGAATGCCTTTCGGGCAATTGGCCGGAACCGGTGGAAATGGTCGGTATGCCTGATGTTTTCGGAGAATCAGGTAATCCGGGTGAACTGATGGATAAGTACGGTTTAAGAGCAAAAAATATCAGCCAGGCGGCTGTCAAAGTGATTAACAGGAAAAAAGATAAATGAGCGATCCGGTCAAACACGAATGTGGCATTGCCTATGTAAGGCTGCTGAAGCCGATCTCCTATTATCAGGAAACCTACGGGACCTGGAAATACGGACTTAATAAACTCTATCTCTTGCTGGAAAAGCAACACAACAGGGGGCAGGACGGGGCCGGCGTTGCCAATTTAAAACTAAATCTGCCGCCTGGGAATCCCTATATATACAGGCACCGGTCGAACCAGCGCGAGCCGATCAGACATGTGTTTGAAATGGTTCATGACAGCATTGCTGAAGCTCTGCTGGAGCATCCCAATGCCGGTCAGGATGCAGCAAATGCCTATGAACATGTTCCTTTTACCGGCGAAATATCAATTGGTCATCTGAGGTACGGCACCTTTGGACGGAATAGCCTGGAAACGGTGCATCCGGTGATGCGATCGAACAACTGGAAATCCAGGAGTCTTGTGCTTGCCGGGAATTTCAATCTGACCAATGTGGATGAGCTCTACCAGTCGTTACTGAGGATCGGCCAACATCCCGTGAATTATTCCGATACCGTGACCATCCTCGAAAGGGTTGGTCATTTCCTCGATGTGGAGGTTGAATCCTTGTACCGCCGGTTCAAGGCCGAGGGGTACGATAAATCATCCATCACCCCGCTGATTGCCGAACATCTTGAACTCTCAAAGATCCTGGAGAGGGCCAGCAAGAAATGGGACGGCGGATATGTGATCACCGGAATGACCGGTCAGGGGGATTCTTTTGTCATGAGAGACCCGTGGGGTATCCGTCCTGCATTCTGGTACAGGGATCAGGAAATTATTGTTGCTGCTTCAGAAAGGCCTGTGATCCAGACTGTTTTCAATGTGCCATCGGAGCAGATCCATGAAATTGAGCCCGGGCATGCCATTATTACCAAGAGGAACGGAACCGTGAACGACCACCTGGTAAGGGAGCCACAGGAGAGAAAATCCTGTTCCTTTGAAAGGATTTATTTCTCAAGGGGCTCCGACAAGACCATATACCGGGAACGGAAAATGCTCGGGAAATTGCTTGTGCCACAAATTTTAGAGGCGGTTGACAATGACCTTGAGAACTCGGTTTTTTCCTATATCCCGAACACTGCTGAATCAGCATTCTACGGAATGGTGGAAGGGCTGAATGATTATCTGGCAGGCATAAAGAAGGAAAAGATCCTGGCAGGTCCGGATCCGGAAGAGCTCGACAGGATCCTGAAAATGACCGCCAGGGTTGAGAAGATCGCCATCAAGGATGCCAAGCTCCGGACATTTATTACCCAGGATCAGGATCGCGACGATCTTGTGGAGCATGTATATGATATTACATACGGCACGGTTGTGCGGGGAAAGGACCATCTGGTGGTCATTGACGATTCGA
>Ga0172368_10007944_pt1 | contig 10927 bp, 16 predicted proteins | sample Lak11m_FD_114540 | JGI IMG/M metagenome (GOLD analysis project Ga0172368, IMG submission 114540) | Freshwater microbial communities from Kabuno Bay, South-Kivu, Congo - kab_022012_11m | ecosystem: Environmental > Aquatic > Freshwater > Lake | place: Democratic Republic of the Congo: South-Kivu...
ACCCCCTACCCCTCCCTCGGAACAACAGACCAGCATTCACAGCTTCAATTGTGGATGGACGGGCCTGATGATAAAGTAGTCATTTTTATCAAAGTTGACGATTATAATACGGATATAAAAATCCCGCAGATATTCCGGGACATGGACGGCCTGAATTATCTCGGCGGGCATACGTTGTCGGAATTAATAAAGGCAGAGCAGGAATCCACAGAGCTTGCGCTTGCAAAAACGAAAAGGCCTAATATGACGATAAGCCTTCCGAAGATAGACGCTTATTACATGGGGCAGTTGTTTCACTTCTTTGAGATGGCAACCGCATTCACGGGATATTTATACGGCATAAACCCTTTTGACCAGCCTGCGGTTGAGGAAGGAAAGAATTTTACGTATGGCATGATGGGCAGGAAAGGATTTGAGACAAAGAAAGCAGAGGTTGAAAAGGCGCGCAAAGATAAGAGGCGCTGGAGGGTATAGCTCATGAAAAATTTTTATCTATTAATTATTTGTTTAGGCTTTCTTTTTCCATCTAATATTTTCGGCGACAATAAAGTAAAGCAAAAATTCCTTTCCCCTGCTGGTAAATATGAAGTTGTTTTTACCGAAATTGAGCAGCGCAAGTTTACAAAACAATTTGAAACAGGTGTTGACGATGTAAATCATATCATTTATCGTATTGATTTTTTAGATAAGAGAACTAACACGCTACTTACTTCGGTAAAGTACACGGATGTTTATGGATTTGATAGTGAAAAACAGACACCAATTAAATATTTATTTAATGGAATGACATGGAGTCCTAAAGAAGATTTTGTTATTCTGCCAGAGGAGGGTTGGGCAAGTGCGCCAGGCACTGTGGCTACAGCAGTAATAGCGCTTAATCCCCGATTGCCATGGAAAGAAAGCAGGTTTGCCTTTGATAAATTTCTCTGGATTGATGATTTTAATGTAATCGGAGACAGGCATGACGATTGTTGCTATGAAATTGGGAGGTTTGATGGCGCAACAGGGGAAGACGTTCCTGTTAAAGAATGTAAAAGCCCCATAGGCTATGAACTAATTTCTGTCCAAAATAAAAAGGCTTTCATCAGACAGGTAACTGATAATTGTAGAGAGCGTGACCTGCCACTAATCTGCTTTTGGTATGATTTGGTTACACAAAAAGAAAAACGCGCCTCTTGTCCGGTTAACAAGGATAAAGAGAAGAAACCAGAAAAGAAACCCGTGTCAGAGAAGAAAGCAATAAAAAGGAAAATGTAAGCTAAATATGGGCGACAAAAATCCTTGAGCAGTAAAGCGTTATGTGTTATGCTATGTGTATAGGGAGGTGTATAAAATGAGAACCAATATAGTGTTGGACGATGAGTTGATTAAGGAAGCATTCAGGTGTTCAAAAACAAAGACGAAGAAGGAGCTTGTTCATGAAGCTATCAAGGAGTTTATTGCATCAAAACAGAGATTAGACCTCAGATCTCTTAGAGGGAAGATAGAATTTAGAGAAAATTATGACTATAAAAAAATGAGAAGAGGTAAGTAGCTTGGTTCTTGTTGATACTTCAGTAATGATTGATTATCTAAAGGGCACTGAGAATGAACCTGCGGGTATATTCCAATATGTCCTCAATAATAATATTCCCTTTGGCATAAACTCATTCATATTTCAGGAAGTTCTTCAGGGTGTTAAATCTGAAAGGGATTTTGTGACAGTAAAAAAGTATCTTGAAACTCAGAAGTTTTATGTTCTGAAGGATATTAAGGAATCATACGCTGCGGCAGCAAGAATCTATTATAAATGTAGAAGAAAGGGAATTACGATTAACAGCACAATAGATTGCCTCATTGCACAAACAGCGATTGAGAATAGCCTTTTTCTTCTTCATAATGATTCTGATTTTGATAGGATGCATAAGATAGTTGGTCTAAAAATTTTTAGCCTATGAGCAATAATTTGAAATCTATCACCGAGCAACTTCTGAAATTCCGCAGGGAACGGGACTGGGAGCAGTTTCACCGGCCGAAGGAGCTTGCGATATCCATCGTGCTTGAGGCGGCGGAGCTTCTTGAAGAATTCCAGTGGAAAACAGACGAAGAGATAAAGAAACACCTAAAAGAAGGCGGGCTGGAGAATGTCAAAGATGAGGTTGCGGATATTGCGGTCTATATCTTGCTTCTCTCCCATGACCTTGGGATTGACTTAATGGATGCGATAAGAAAGAAGTTGAAGAAGAATGCGAAGAAATATCCTGTTGAAAAGGCCAGGGGAAACGCAAAAAAATATGATAAGCTTTAAGCATGATCCTCGTTGAAACATATAAGGGCAAGTCTATCACGGAGCACCGCGTAGAGATTGTGGAGCGGAAAGGCACCGGGCATCCTGATTATATGTGCGACTCAATGATGGATGCGATTTCTGTTGCCCTGTCTAAGGAATACATCAAAGAGTTCGGAACAATCCTTCACCACAACATAGATAAAGGCCTTCTTGCAGCCGGACGGGTTGAAAAACATTTCGGCGGAGGAAAAGTCCTGAAGCCTATGGAATTGATTATCGGGGATAGGGCCACTTTCAGCGCAGGCGGAAAAAAGATAGACGTCGCCGGCATAGCGGTTGACGCCGCAAAGAAGTGGATTAAAAAAAATATGAGGTTTGTTGACCCCGAAAAGCATTTAAAATACCGTGTTGTGCTTGCGCCCGGCTCGGAAGAACTTACGGATATTTTTTTAAGAAAGGGAAAGGTAAAATCCGCCAATGACACTTCTGCTGCGGTGGGATATTACCCATTAAGCTCTACGGAAAAAACCGTTCTTGAACTTGAGCGATTTCTCAACGCAAAAAAATTCAAACAAAAAAATCCCGAGACCGGCGAGGATATAAAGGTTATGGGATTAAGAAGAGGAAGTGTTCTGGATTTAACGGTTGCAATGCCTCTGCTTGCTGAGCATATAGAATCCGAAAGAGATTATTTTGAGAGGAAGGATGTTATCCATCGGGAGATAGATGGATTTCTTGAAAGGTATAAAAGGTTTGAAAAGATAAGCGTTCATTTTAATACGCTTGATGAAAAAGATAGAGGGCTTGGAGGGGTTTACCTGAGCCTGCTTGGCACATCTGCGGAGGATGCTGATTCAGGCCAGGTTGGAAGGGGCAACCGCGTGAACGGATTGATTTCATTAAACAGGCCGCTCGGAACAGAGGCTGCGGCAGGGAAAAACCCGGTAAGCCACGTCGGGAAGATTTATAATATCCTGGCCCATAAGATTGCAAAAGAGATTTATGAAAGGATAGATGGTATAAAAGAGGTGTATGTGCTGCTCTTAAGCAGGATCGGCACGCCGGTTAATATGCCGCAGATGGCAAACGCCCAGGTTTTGCTTGAAAGAGGAAGAAAGATTGCCGACATTTCCAAAAAGGCAGAGGAGATTTTTGAAAAAGAGCTTTCAGACATAAATAGATTTTGCATGGAATTAAGCAGAGGAAAGTATCCGGTCTGCTGATTTCTTGTTATTCATCCTTAGATTTTTCATCTTTTGGAATAAACAGGATAGTCAAGAGTCCGGGAATTGCAAGGATACAGACTATGATAAAAAACATCCTATATCCGACCGCCTCTTGAAGATACCCGCTGATGAATCCCGGAAGCATCATGCCCAGAGCCATAATGCCGGTTGAAATAGCAAAGTGAGACGTCTTGTATCTTCCCCGTGCGGCATACATAAGATATACCATAAAAGCCGTAAACCCAAGCCCATAACCGAACTGTTCCAATGCTACAAGAACGTAAGCAAGCGCAATCTCCGGTTGCGCATATGCCATGTACACATAAAAGATGTCAGGGAAATGAAGAGTAATCGCCATCGGCCAGATGCATTTTTTGAGCCCGAATCTGGATATGAGCCATCCGCCGGTGATTCCTCCTGCAACAAGGCATATCATGCCGGCCGTCCCGTACACGAGCCCGACTTCTTTGGTGGAAAGCCCGAGGCCTCCTGCGACTTTTGCGTCCAATAGAAAAGGCGGTGCAAGTTTAAGGAGCAGGGCTTCGGCTAAACGATATAACAGAATAAAGGCAATAATCGCCCAAATTTTTTCCTGTCTGAAATAAGAACGGAGTATCTCAAGGAAAGGAGTATCGGCAATTGTTTCTGGTGCAGGATGCTTACTGTCTGTTATTGGAAAGGGAAGTGCAAGCGTGTGATATAGCGATATGAGAATGAATACCAAACCTGCCGAAGCAATGACAATTATCCAGCTAAATGGAACATTGCCTGTAGCAGACTCAATCCTGCCTGCTGTATATACGAGCAATCCCGAACCGAATAGCATGGCAAGCCTGTAAAATGTAGCTCTGATGCCGACAAAAAGCGCCTGCTCATCCTGGCCGAGCGCCAGCATGTAAAACCCGTCAACGGCAATATCATGAGTAGCAGAAACAAATGCAGCAAGCACAAAGATAGAAAGGGAAAGGAAGAAATATATATCTGTGTTTAACGAAAAGGCCGTAGAAAAAAGACCTAGGGCCATGGCAAGCTGAGTTGAGAGTATCCATTTTCTTTTGGTTGAGTAGATGTCAACCAGCGGTCCCCATAACATCTTTATCACCCACGGCAGATAAAGCCAGCTGGTCCAGAAGGCAATGCTGGCATTAGCAATACCCATTTTCTTATACAGAATGACGGAAACAGTATTGATGATAATGTAAGGCAGACCTTCGGCAAAATAGAGCGTTGGGACGAATATCCAGGGGTTCCGTGAGACTGTGCGCTGCTTGCTCATACGGAAAAGACTAACAAATCAGCAGACAAACATTCCAGAAAAAAATACACCAAAGGCATGGACAGGAAAAGAATTACGGGTAATTATGATAAAATATATACAAAGAATGAATGTGCGCAGTTTCCTTGACAGGCTTTCAGGGCATTCTTTATAATTAAACGCTTTTCTCTAAAACGGTTTTTCCGGCTTCTGCGGAAAAATGGGTCTGAAAAATGAAGATACTGATTTCGGAAATACCTGACGAAGGTCTTGATATAGATGTTGATGAAACGCTTCAGTCTGATGTTGTAAGGCTGATTTCTCCTGTAAAAGGACATCTCAGCATAACTAAAACAGGACCTGAGGTTTTAATACAGGGCGAGATAACGACAAGCGCAGAGCTTGAATGCAGCAGATGCCTGAAAAACTATACATCTGAAATAAATGCGCCTGTTGATGTGATATACCATCCTGCCGAAGAGCTTAAGGCAGAGGGTAAACATGAGATAAGAGAAGATGAACTGGAGACTGGATTTTATTCCGGAGATGAATTTGACGTTGCGGAGCTGCTGAAGGAACAGATACTTTTGAATGTCTCCATGAAACCGCTTTGCAGTGAAACCTGCAAGGGCATATGTCCGAAATGCGGGACAGACTTAAATGTAAATAAGTGCAACTGCAGTATAGATAGAACAGATTCAAGACTTGAGGTTTTGAAAGAATTGTTAAGAAGGGAGTAAAAAATGGCGAATCCGACGCACAGACATACCAGGACGAGAAGAGACAAACGCAGGGCCAACTGGAAAGGACAGATGCCTAACCTCGGTTCATGCCCGGAATGCAACGAGTTAAAACTGCCGCACCGGGCGTGCCCGAGCTGTGGTTCATATAACGGCCGCAAGGTTCTTGCAATAGTTGAAAAAGAAGCATGAGAATTGCCCTGGACGCCATGGGGGGCGATCATGCCCCTGCTGTCACAGTAGAGGGCGCGGTTGAGAGCGTAAACGAATCCGACGACCTTGAGATAATACTTTTCGGCGACGAAGACCAGCTCAGAAAAGAACTGAAAAACAGGCGCTGCACATCCAGCCGCATTCATGTAAGACATGCATCCCAGGTTATAGGGATGCACGAGTCTCCGGTCACAGCTCTCAGAAAGAAAAAAGATTCCTCTATAAGGCGCGCAGTTGACGCCGTAAAAAATAAAGAGGCGGATGCTGTTGTAAGCGCAGGGAATTCAGGCGTTGCAATGGCTGCTGCGCTCTTTGTGCTCGGGACTTCGCGGGGTGTTGACAGGCCTGCAATTGCCGCTCCCATGCCTACGCTCAAGGGGTTGTTTGTTCTGATAGACGCAGGCGCTAATGTTGACTGTAAGGCGGAGAACCTGCTCCAGTTCGGGTTGATGGGGAGTTCTTATTGCAAGGCTATTTTCGGTAAACGCGAGCCAAGGGTGGCGCTTCTGAGCATAGGTGAAGAGGATGTTAAGGGCAACGAACTTACAAAAGAGGCCTTCAAGCTTCTTAAAGATACAAATCTTAATTTTATAGGCAATATAGAGGGAAAAGATGTCTTCTCCGGCGACGCCGATGTGGTGGTATGCGACGGGTTTATAGGGAATGTGGTTTTAAAAACAAGCGAGGGCCTGGCCGACACTATAATAAAGATGCTTAAAAGAGAAGTTGCAAGCATGACAGCCGGAAGAGTAGGCTATCTTTTTATGAAGCCTGCTCTGAAAAACTTTAAAAAGAAAACAGACTATGCAGAATACGGCGGAGCGCCTCTGCTCGGGATAAACGGCACATGCATCATAAGTCATGGGAGGTCTTCATCGCGGGCCATAAGAAATGCAATAAGGGTAGCGGCAGATTTTTCCAGGAAAAAGGTGCATGAGGTTATATCAGAGGAGATATTGAATCTTCGCACAAAGGAGAAGACTGTTGTTAAGGGCTAAGATTATTGCCGCAGGCTCTTATGTGCCTGAGCGTGTGCTTACTAATTTGGACCTTGAAAAGATGGTTGATACCTCCGATGAATGGATCAGGGAGAGGTCAGGCATCAGAGAGCGGAGGATTGCATCCGAGAAAGAAGCTGCGTCCGACCTGGCATATGAGGCCGCAAGGGCTGCCTTCAAGAAAACGGATATAAAGCCAAAAGATATAGAACTGATAATCGTCGCCACAGTAACAGGAGATATGCCTACGCCTGCAACAGCATGCCGTCTTCAGCATAAGCTCGGCATAAAAAAAGCCGCTGCTTTTGATATAAACGCCGCATGTTCAGGATTTCTTTACGGGCTTTCTATAGCAGACAGTTTTATTAAGAGCGGTGCATATAAAAGAATTCTCCTTGTAGGAACAGAAGTTCTTTCCCGATTTACGGACTGGGAAGACAGGACAACCTGTGTGCTTTTTGGCGACGGCGCCGGAGCTGTAATACTGGAAACTACAGATGAAGACAGGGGAATAGTCTCTACACATATAAGGTCTGACGGTTCTCTTTGGGAACTTCTGAATATGCCGGGTGGAGGTTCGCTTAACCCTCCATCCAAAGAATCAATAAAAAAGAGGCAGCATTATCTTAAGATGAAAGGCAACGAGACATTCAAGGTTGCCGTGAGGACGCTTGAAAATCTTGTGGAGAGAACTCTTGAGGAGAACAAGCTCAAGCCGTCGCAGCTTTCCCTTCTTATCCCTCATCAGGCAAACCTTAGAATAATACAGGCAACTGCTGACAGGCTTAATCTTCCTCCGGAAAAAGTTTTTGTGAATATTGATAAATACGGGAATACGTCCTCGGCCTCTATAGCTATTGCGCTTGATGAGGCTGTGAGGCAGGGCAGGGTAAGGGATGGAGATTACGTGCTTCTTGAGGCCTTCGGCGGCGGCCTTACATGGGCCTCGGTATTGATAAAATGGTAAGGTGAGTGTCAGTGTCAGTTTTCCGTGTCAGTTTCTGATACTAATTACTGACACTATTCACTAATAAATAATATGGGTTATATTTCAGTCATAGGCGCGGGAAGCTGGGGAACCACCCTGGCATGCTTAATGGCGGAAAAGGGTTTTGACGTTGCTTTGTGGGTTTACGAGGAATCCCTTGCCGCTGAGATGCATGAAAAAAGGATAAACAGCACTTATCTTCCGGATATTATTCTTCCGGACAACATAAAGATTTCAAGCAAACTTGAAGACGCTTTAAGGCGTTCCAGGTATATTATAAGCGCCGTGCCCACCCAGCATACAAGGGCTGTGTTCAAAGAGGCAAGCCAGTATATCCCTGCAGGCGCAGTTATGGTGAGCGTGTCAAAGGGCATAGAGCGCGGGACACTTCTGACTGTTTCTTCAATATTAAAAGAAATTACCGGACATGACATTGCTGTTCTTTCCGGCCCCAGTTTCGCGAAAGAGGCGGTAGCAAAAAAGCCCACGGCAGTGACGCTTGCGGCAAAGGATAAGGATACTGCCTTGCTTCTTCAGGAAGTCTTTAACACAAACCATTTCAGGGTCTATACACATGACGACTTAATCGGTGTTGAACTTGGAGGCGCATTAAAAAATGTGATGGCAATCGCATCCGGAATATCTGACGGCCTCGGTCTCGGAGATAATGCGCGTGCGGCTCTGATAACAAGAGGACTTGCCGAAATGAGAAGGCTTGGCGTGGCTATGGGAGCAAAGGCTGAGACGTTCTCCGGTTTAAGCGGACTTGGAGATCTTGTTCTGACATGCACAAGCACAACTTCAAGAAATTACACAACGGGCATTAAGCTTACTAAAGGGATGAAATTGGCCGATATCCTCGCGCAGACAAAAGCGGTTTCAGAGGGAGTTGATACCGCCGAGTCGGCATTTCAGCTTTCTCAAAAACATAATGTCGAGATGCCGATTGTGGAGCAGATATACAAAGTTCTCCATGAAGGGAAAAAAGCGGCAGATGCGGTTAACGAACTTATGAACCGGGCGCTCAAGTCCGAGTTTTGATTCGGGTGGATAACAATAAAATAGAAAAGATTCTCTCCTCAGTAAAAACCGGTAAAATATCTGTTGAAGGCGCGGTAAATAAACTTAAACACCTTCCATACGAAGATATCTCATTCGCAAAGGTGGACCACCACAGGCATTTAAGGCAGAGAATTCCTGAGGTTATTTTTGCTTCAGGGAAGACGCGGGAGCAGGTTATCGGCATTGCGAAGGCAATGCACAAAAAGAGCGGAAAGTTTCTAATTACAAAGGCTACGCGGCAAGTTTATGACGCTCTTAAAATCAGAGGAGCTGTTTTTCAGCCGGCATCGGGAATTATTTCCGTCGGCGGGGAAAAGAAAAAAACGGGAAATGTTCTTGTAATCACAGCGGGAACTTCGGATATCCCTGTTGCGGAAGAGGCTGCGGTTACGGCCTCATTTCTCGGGAGCAAGGTTAATACAGTGTATGATGCAGGAGTTGCAGGGCTTCACAGGCTTTTTGACAATAAGAAATCTTTTTCTTTCGCAAAAGTTATCATCGTTGTCGCAGGCATGGAAGGCGCGCTTCCGTCGGTTGTTGGAGGGTTGACGGATAAGCCGATTATCGCAGTTCCCACTTCAACAGGTTACGGCACAAGCCTTGGAGGATTAACCGCGCTTTTTGCAATGCTCAATTCATGCGTGCCCGGAATTGCGGTAATGAACATAGACAACGGCTTCGGCGCCGGCTGTTTAGCGCATAAGATAAATGCGTTGTAATAATATTTTTAGTTGGTTTTATTTTTTTTCTTGTTAATCTCATTTTTATTTTATCTCATTATATATCGTTTCTCGCCGCGTTGATTTAGTAACCGTGCCCGCGCTTAAGCCGCAATTAAAGGAAAGCATTCTCCGGGAAGTAGTCTATGCGTAGAAGTTAAACACTTTATCTTATTGCATATGATATAATGCAATCAAACAGCAGGAGATAAAATGGCTACAAAAGTCGAACATACTTATATAGAAAAGGTGCAGGGGGTTCAGGGCGGACGTCCTGTCATAAGGGGCACCAGGACTCCTGTCAAAAGTATTGTTATATACCACAGAAGGGGCTTTACTCCTGAAGAAATACAGTTGAAACTCCCGCATCTAAATCTTGCCCATATCTACGATGCATTGTCCTATTACTACGATTTTAAAGACGAAATAGACTGTGATATTGATGCAGACTCAGAAGAGAAGATAAAACAAGAGTTTGCACAGTGAGAATAAAGCTCTATCTCGACGAAGATGTTGATATATCTCTTGCCCAGGCCCTTAAACAAAAAGGCATAGATGTCCTTACCACTCAGGAAAGCGGAAATAAGAGGTTAAGCGACTCCGCCCAGCTTGAATTTGCGATTAATAACCAAAGAGCAATTTTTACCCATAACAAAAGGGATTTCCTGCTGCTACATAAAAGCTATCTTTTAGAAGGAAAGAATCATTACGGAATAATCTTATCAGACCAAAGAACTGTCGGAGAGACGCTTCGCGGACTCAGTAGGCTTATCTTTTCTCTAACTGCTGAGGAGATGAAAAATCGCCGTGAGTTCTTGAGCAATTGGCTATAAATGTAAGAGGCGAACCTTTCAGTTTGACAATAAATTTCCGACTGCTTTATACTTAAACTAACCCCTGGGGGAGGCGAGAGCCTGAGAGTCCCGAATCTTATCGGGAGACCCCAAGAACCTGATGCGGGTAATGCCGGCGTAGGGATTGGGAAGGTAACCGTATCTCTCCGCCTCAGTGGATCAGCCGGGGCTGACGGGGATGCGGTTTTTTTGTTTTATGAGGCTGATAATTAACGGAGAAAATTTTGATTCAAGCGCGGGAACACTCAAGGAGCTTCTCAGCGAGCTTAAGATTGAGTCCGGCCGCGTCGCTGTTGAGGTGAATCTGTCCATAGTCAAAAAGGCTGATTATGAGAGTTATAAATTAAAAGACGGCGATAAGGTAGAGATTGTGAATTTTGTTGGAGGAGGAGAAGGATGATGATAAGCAGCGATTGTTTTCGTTTTCTGCCGATATTTTTCGACAGTTCTAAGGCTCTTTCCGCTACAGCCGCGAAACTCGGTCGTGCCGACCTCAAACAGTCTCGGCTGTTATCGCTGCAATTCGCCAAGAACTGTTACCGAAAAATCTCGAATATCACTCAAACAACCGCTGCTTATATGTTGAATGAAGTGTAGAAAAAG
>Ga0172368_10007947_pt1 | contig 10923 bp, 8 predicted proteins | sample Lak11m_FD_114540 | JGI IMG/M metagenome (GOLD analysis project Ga0172368, IMG submission 114540) | Freshwater microbial communities from Kabuno Bay, South-Kivu, Congo - kab_022012_11m | ecosystem: Environmental > Aquatic > Freshwater > Lake | place: Democratic Republic of the Congo: South-Kivu...
GCCGCAATGATCTTCGCGCCCCCGGACGATGCGTCGGTTCTCCGGGCGGCGGCCGGGAAGGCTGCCGCCAATGTGGCCATCGCCACCCGGCCGCCGGCACGCGAGCACACGGGCTGGCTGTTCCTCGCGACACCGGGGACGTTGTCCCGGCACTTCGGGGTTTTCCGCGACTTGCTCGCCGACCGCCGCCCGTGGTTCGGCCTGTTCGAGCCCGGGGCCTCCGCCGTTCCCCTTGTCGGCTGGCAGGACGTGGCCGTGCTGGCGGCTGCGACGCGGGTGACGCCCTACCTCGTCCCCGACCGGGACGCGCTGCGCCGGCTCATGCTCGCCAGGGGCGCGGGGGCGGCAGACCGGCTCGTCGGCTCGGCGGCCATCGACGGGGACGACCTCGTGGCTTGGAGCTGTGAGCCTCGGATGTACCGGGCGAAGGTGTCGGAGTTCGCGGCGCTATCGGGCATGTCCCGCACCGGGCTGGCGAGTTTGGAGGTCAGCGCCAGTGGGAGCCGCATCCACTGGGATGCCGGCGACGTGGATCTCGACTTGGACTCCATCCGGCTGCGTGCCGACCCCGAGTTCAAGGCCGCCCGCGAGCGCAAGGTGCGCGAGGACGCGCGTTCATACGCGGCAGCCATCCGGGCGCTGCGGGAGGCACACGGACTCGCACAGGGCGACATCGCGGGGCTATCGGAACGCCAGGTGCGACGGCTGGAAGAGGGGCTGAACGTGCCGCGCAGCACGACGCTGGCGAAGCTGGCGCGGGCGCACGGGCTTGGGCTTGACAGGTACATGGACGAGCTTGCCTGCCGAACAGGACGGGCGGCAGCGTCCCGGAAGAAGGGGAAGGGCACGAGAATGGCGCACCGGACGACGTAGGCGGACGGCGGCGTCAGGCGGGAGCCGGGGCTCGTCGCGGCGGGGAGGCACCCGGGGGCGCACGCCGTCCTCGCCCGCCCTTCGGTTTGCGCCATCATCCATGCAGGACAGGTGCAGCTCAGAGCTTGTGGAACCGGACGGCTATCAGACTCTCGAACCCCGGGGTCTCCCGAGTGGTGCGTGTCGCACGGCACCGAAAACGCGGCCCGGACACGAAACGGGGCCCTGGAACTGGTCGCCGGAGACGGCCCGGGTGCGGGGGATGATCGGTTTTCGCTCTGCGGACCGTGCTCTCCGCGCCCCGCCATCGACGCTTGACTCCGCACGCGCCGGTGGGTATGCGGCGCGGCTTCTGCGACACGAGCGGGAGCGGGCCCCGTCTGGATCATCTGCACCCGGAATCGGAGTACGGCTCCGAAGGGCTGCGTTTCGGGTGACGCGGTTGCGAAGTTCCGAGCGGGGTAGTGGTGGACATGGCCGACCTTGACCACATCCTCTTCCTTCTCGACGAGCCGGAGCCGACGGCCACCGGCATCCAGCCGGTGCTTCCGCCGCTGGACAGTCCCGCCTCCGACGCCGACCTGTTCCGCGAGTTGCGTCGCACGGCCGCAAGCCGGGACGCCGTTGTGACGCCAGACGATGTGGTGACGTTCGTCGGCGGCGACGCCAGGGTCGTGCGCCGCTGGCTCGACGGCGCCGTGACCCCACTCAAGCACCCGGCGGGCGAGGTCGTCTACCGCTGGGGCGACCTGGTCGATGCACTGGTCGATGAGCGGCCGCAGGCCGCCGCCGACAACAAGGTGCGGCGGGCGGCTGTGGACCCCGCGCCGGACTCGCCGGTCGTGACCGTCCGCGTTGCGGCGAAGCTGCTGCGGTGCGGCACGAACAAGGTGTTCGAGCTGCTGAAGACGGGGAGGCTGGTGCGCGCGGTGGGCGTCCCGGCGCGGGGCACGCACGTCACGAGGGTGTCTCTGCGGGCGTTCGTGGCCGCGATGACGCCGCCGCTGCCGCCGCCGAAGCCCCCGCGCCGTGGGAGCCGCCTCGCGACCAGGCCGCTGCCCGACCCGGAGGTCATGCGCGCCAACCTGCGGGAGCAGCGCCGTCTCCTGAGATCCGACGTAACTCCGACGTAAACAGGGGCCAGATCCGGGTTCCAAGGGGCGCTCGCGGGCGATCCGGGCCCCGACAAGGAAGAGCCGGAAACCCTCATTTCAAGGGCTTCCGGCTCTCTTTCGATGGCGGGCGTGGCGGGAGTCGAACCCACGACCTCTGGCTTCGGAGGCCAGCACTCTATCCAGCTGAGCTACACGCCCGCGGAGCGCAGCGGGACGGGGACGGTAGCGCAGGGGGCTGCCGGGGGCAAGCCGATTCGCCGACGCGCCGACGCGTCTTTCGCGGCGACCTCCGACCCGGCGCGCCGCTGTCCGCCCGTGGACTCCCGGAGGCCCGGGATGTGCTAGATCCGGGCGCATGGCGACGAACCTCGACGACCTGGCGGACGCGATCGCGGCGCGGGCCATCGCGCGGCTGCGTTCGGGCGCCCCGGAGCCCGATTGCACGCCTGCAGCGCCGCGCGGCGCGCACTGCGGCGCCGAAGGCTGCGCGTCGGGCTGCTCCGGCAAGGCCTGCGGCGTGCGCGCGGTGGTGGACATGGGCGCGGCGCGCGTGGGCACCACGCCCGACTCGCTGCGCACCTCCGGCAAGCTCGCCCCGTACATCGACCACACCCAGCTCAAGCCCGACGCCACCCGGGACGACATCGTCAAGCTGTGCGAGGAGGCCCGCCGCCACGGCTTCGCAACCGTGTGCGTCAACGCCTCGAACATCCCGCTCGCCGCCCGGCTGCTCGCCGGCTCTTCCACGCGGCCCATCGCGGTCGTCGGCTTCCCGCTGGGCGCCATGACCACCTCCGCCAAGGCCTTCGAGGCCCGCGAGGCCGTGCGCGCCGGCGCCGCCGAAATCGACATGGTCGTCAACATCGGCGCCCTGAAGGGCCGCGACTACGCCACCGTGCTGGACGACATCGCGGGCGTCGTGCAGGCCTCGCGTCCGGCTCCCGTGAAGGTCATCCTCGAAACCAGCATGCTCGACCGCGACCAGAAGGTCGTCGCGTGCGCGCTCTCCAAGGCCGCCGGCGCCGCCTTCGTCAAGACCTCCACCGGCTTCGGCGGCGGAGGCGCCACCGCCGAGGACATCGCGCTCATGCGTCAGGTCGTCGGCCCCGAAATCGGCGTCAAGGCCAGCGGCGGCGTGCGCTCCCAGGAGGACGCTCTTAAGTTCATCGCCGCCGGCGCCGACCGCCTCGGCGCCAGCGCCTCCGTGGCCATCGTCACCGGCAAGACGTCCACCGCGAAGTACTGATATTCAGTAGATTCGGCGCACTCTTCGCCCTTCGCCCTTCGCCCTTCATCCTTCATTCTTCATCCTTCATCCTTCATCGCCGTTGCCCGCCGCCGCCTTCGCCGCTACTCATGGGCGCGGAGGTGCCATGTCCGGCCTGTTCAGTCCCCTGGCGCTGCGCGGCGTCGTCCTTCGAAACCGCGTCATGATCTCCCCCATGTGCCAGTACTCGGCCGACGACGGCGTCGCGGGCGACTGGCACCTCGTGCACCTGGGCGCGCGCGCGGCCGGCGGCGCGGGGCTGGTGTGCGCGGAGGCGACGGCGGTCGCGCCGGAGGGCCGCATCTCGTGCTCCGACACGGGCCTCTGGGACGATCGCCACGTGGAGCCATTCGCGCGCATCGTGCGCTTCTGCCGCAGCCAGGGCGCGGCGGTCGCGGTGCAGCTCGCGCACGCCGGGCGCAAGGCTTCGACCGCTCCGCCGTGGACCGGAGGCGGCGCGGTGCCGGCGTCGGCGGGAGGATGGGCGGCCGTGGCGCCTTCGGCCGTTGCGTTCGGCGCGCTGCCCGCCCCGCGGGCGCTGTCGGCGGAGGAGTTGCCCGGCGTCGTGCGGGCTTTCCGCGCCGCGGCGGCGCGCGCCCGCGGCGCCGGCTTCGACGCGGTGGAACTCCACGCCGCGCACGGTTATCTGCTGCACCAGTTTCTCTCGCCGCTGTCCAACCGGCGAACCGACGCGTACGGAGGCGCCTTCGCGAACCGCGTGCGTCTGCTGCTGGAGGTCGTCGACGGCGTGCGTGCGGAGTGGCCGGAGCGCCTGCCGCTCTTCGTGCGGATTTCCGCGACGGACTGGGCCGAGGGCGGCTGGGACGCGGACCAGTCGGTGGAGCTGGCACGGCTGCTCGGGCCGCGCGGCGTGGACGTCGTGGACTGCTCGTCGGCGGGACTGTTGGCGGACGCGAAGGTGCCCGTGGCGCCGGGCTACCAGGTGCCGTTCGCGGCGCGCATCCGGCGCGAGGCGGGCATCGCCACGGCGGCGGTGGGTCTCATCACCGTGGCGGCGCAGGCGGACGCGATCGTGCGCGAGGGGCAGGCGGATCTGGTCGCGATCGCCCGCGAATCGCTGCGAAACCCGCATTTCCCGCTGCAGGCCGGGCGCGAGCTGGGCCTCGAAGCGCCCTGGCCCCGCCAGTACCTGCGCGCCCGCCCGTAGCCGGGGTCTCGCCCCAAAGGCTCTCTCCCAACCCCTCGTTTCCGCCATCGAACGGGGTTCCGCAGTCCGGCGTGGCGGCGTCCACAACGGAACCCCGTGCGCAGCGAGGGGACGGAACCCCGAGCGCAGCGACGGGACGGAACCCCGAGCGCAGCGACGGGACGGAACCCCGAGTGCAGCGAAGGGACGGAACCCCGAGCGCAGCGACGGGACGGACCCCCGGGCGCAGCCGGGGCCGTCGAAAGCGCCGCGGGCGCTCGCGCGGATGGACGCCGAGGCGGTTTCGCAGCATGTTCCCGGCGCATGGTTTACCGGCGCCTGATTCGCCCGCTGCTGTTCCGTCTGGACCCCGAGACGGCGCACGGCCTCGCGATGCAGGCGTTGCGGCTGGCCGGATGGGGGCCGTTTCCGCGGGGGCTGCGGAAGCTCGTGGCGCCGCAGGGCCGAGCCGTCGAGCACCTGGGGCTGCGTTTCCCCGGCCGGCTGGGTGTCGCGGCGGGGTTCGACAAGGACGCGAGGGCGCTCGCGGGCCTGTTCGGCCTCGGCTTCGGCTTCGCGGAGGTGGGCTCCGTGACCGCTCGCCCGTGGCCGGGCAACCCGCGGCCGCGGCTGTTCCGGCTTCCCGCCGACGGAGCGCTCGTCAACCGGCTGGGACTTCCGTCGGAAGGCGCGGTCGCGGTCGCGCGCCGGCTGCGCCGTGTCGTCGGGGATTCGGGGCCGCGGTTTCCCGTCTTCGTGAACATCGCGAAAACGGCGAATCCCGCGGTTCTCGGCGATGCTGCCGTGGCCGACATCCGATATTCAGTGGAACAACTGGCGCCGGTCGCCGACGCGCTGGTGCTGAACCTGTCGTGCCCGAACACGGCGGACGGGCGCACGTTCCAGAGCCCGGAGGCGCTGCGCGAGCTGCTCGCGGCGGTTCGTCCGGTCGCCGGGCCGCGTCCGGTGCTGGCGAAGATCTCGCCCGACTTGGATTCCCCCGCGCTGGAGGCGGTCGTGGAGGAGGCGCTGCGCGGGGGCGTCGCCGGGTTCGTGGCGGCCAACACGACGCGTTCGCGCGACGGGCTCCGGACGCCGCTCCGCCCGGCGATCGAGGCCGGGGGCCTGAGCGGAACGCCGCTGCGGGCGCGCGCCCTGGCGGCCGTGCGCGTCGTGCGCCGCGTCGCGCCCGCCGGCACGCTGGCGGCGATGTCGGCCGGCGTGCGCACGCCGCCGACATCGCCGCATTCCTGGACGCGGGCGCCGACCTGGTCGAGGCCTACACCGGGTTCGTCTACGAGGGACCGCTCTTCTGCCGTCGGGTGCTGGCATCGTCTTGCGCGCCGTGACGCCGGCCGTGCCCTCCGGGCGTGTTCCGGACGCTCTTTCGCGTTGCCCGCCGGCCGCGGCGCGGACTAGTCTTGCGCACCCCGGTCGGCGGGCAGCGGCGCATGGCCGTGGGTCGACGGGCTCCCCATGAGCGGGTTCGACAGGCTCGACAGGCTCACCATGAAGGGTCCGGCAGGCTCACCATGACCGGCGACATGGCGACGCCCGCGTCTGCAACCGCCCGCTGCGGCCGCCCGCGGGGGCTCGCGATCTCCTGGTACTTCGCGCCCAATCTCGGCTCGGCCGACGTCGATTTCTTCAGGCGGATCAAGGACCTGGACGCGGATTTCGACGTGCTCGCCGTGCGCCGGCCGCAGCGCGACGAGCGCCTGCTCGACCTGCCGCACCGGGCCGGACTGGAACGCCACGAGTTCCCCCTCGGGCACTGGCCGACGCGCAGCCGCGAGGCCCGCGACGGCTACCTGCGGTCGTGTCTCGACTTCTTCGAGGCGCACCGCGGCTCGTTCGACTTCCTCGTCTCGCACTCGAACGAGGTCCACTGCCATCGCGTCGCCCGCGAAATCCAGCGTCGCAGCAGTCTGCCGTGGATCGCCTATTTCGGCGATCCGTCCGAGCGAAACCCCTACGTGCGCCACCTGCGCGACTACCCGTTCCACGCCGAGGACAACGAGGCCGAGCGCACGGCGTTCGCGTGCGCCGACCGGCTCGTGTTCAACAACGAGTACCAGCGCCGCCTGATGCTCCGGGGCATGGAGCGGTACCTCGGAAAATCGTCAGTCGTTCTGCACGCTTATGACCGCGACGCATACCCCGCGACCCCGATGCCGCGCGAGGACGGGCGCTTCCACGTCGGGCATTTCGGCACGCTCTATCCGGTGAAACGCCGCGGCGACCTCGTGTTCCGCGCAGTGGACCGCCTGCTCGAGATCTACCCGCGCCACGCGGACCGCCTCGTGCTGGAGTTCTGGGGCACGCTCTCGGCGGACGACGCGGAGGCGCACCGGGCGATGCGCTTCCGCGACAACGTGCTGCTGCGGGGCCAGGTCGGCTATCTGGAGAGCCTGGCGCGCATGACGCAGATGGACGCGCTGCTGCTCGTGGACGCGTTCTTCGACCCGAAAGAGGACGACCTGGACTTCAATCCTTTCCTGCCGTGCAAGTTCACGGACTACCTGGGCGCGCGCAAGCCGATCGTCGGCGTCACGATGCGCAGCGGCCTGCCGGGCGAGGTGCTGGCGGCGTCGGGCAACCCGCTCGCCGACGAGCGCGTCGATCGCATCGCCTACGTGCTCAAGCGCGCGGCCGACGGGCGGATCGCCCCGGACTTCTCCGTCTACGAGCGCTTCGACCACGCGCACCAGGTGGAGGGCATGCGCGCCGTCGTCGACGACATCCTGGGCGCGCGGAGGCGTGCGGCATGAACCCGTGCGTCTCGGTCGTCGTGCCGGTCTACAACCTCGAGTTCTACATCGCGCGCTGCGTCGACTCGATTCTGGCGCAGGACTTCGACGCGCCTTTCGAGATCGTCGCGGTGGACGACGGCTCCACCGACGACACGCCCGTGCTGCTGCGCGAGTACGCCGAGGCGCACCCGCGGGTCGTGCGTCGGTTCACGAAGCCCAACGGCGGGCACGGCGCGGCGTGCAACTTCGGCATCGGGCAGGCGCGCGGCGACTTCGTCATGTTCGTGGACGGCGACGACTTCCTGGAGCCGGACGTGCTGCGCGAGATGCACGCCAAGGCGCTGGAGACGGACGCCGACCTGCTGCTCGGCAACCTGCGCTACCACTTCGAGGATCGCGTCGAACAGCACCGCCCGCTCCCGCACGTGGACGGCGAGCGCGCGGTCGCGGGCGACGACTGGGACGCGCTGTTCCACAACTGGCCGACCCCCTGCGGACGGCTCTACCGCCGCTCGCTCTTCGACGACCCGGAAGTGCGCTTCCCCGAAGGGCGCATCCACGACGACGCCGGCTTCGCGCCCAAGACCTACCTGGCCGCGCGCAAGATATATTACGCCAACAGGATATGGTACGAGTACGACCTGACGCGGCCCGACCAGTCGATGAAGGCGACGACGCGGCGCATTCTGGACATCGTGCCGGTGCTGACGGACGCGCTGGAGTTCTACCGGCGGCGCGGCGCGTTCGAGCGCTGCCGGGCGCAGCTCGAGGAGTACACGGTGGCGCACGTGCTCACGTGGATGATGCGCGCGGGGCGTCTGTGCGACTACCCGGTGGACCGGGCGCTGCGCGAGCTTTGCGCGGTGCCCGACCGCTACTTCCCGGGGTGGATGGACCGCGGGGCGTTCGCGCGCCAGAGGCCTCATCCGCGCCAGCGCCTGATGATGAAGATGGGGCGCGCGACGGGCTACCGGACGTACCTGGTCAAGCGCGCGGTGAAACGCGGCATCGCGCGGTTCTTCGACGTGTCGCGCGACCTCGCGGAGCTGCCGGCGGCGGGCGTCGAGCGGCTGAGGGACCGCACCGAGCGGTTCGTGGGCAACCTGAAGGATCCGTTCTAGCGGCGGGAGCGCCATGCGCATCCGAGTGATGCCCGGACACAGGAGCATCGAGGCGCCCGCATGAGGCAGCGATACGACGCGGTGGTGGTGGGAGCGGGCTTCGCCGGCTCGATCCTGGCCGAGCGCCTGGCGAGCCGGCGCGGCATGCGCGTCGTGCTGCTGGAGCGGCGCCGCCACGTCGGCGGCAACATGTTCGACCGGCCCGACGCCAGCGGCATCCTGGTGCACGTGTACGGGCCGCACATCTTCCGCACCGACGACGAGCGCGTCCGCTCGTACCTGTCGCAGTTCACCGGATGGCGTCCGTACCGCCACCGCGTGCGCGCCAGCGTCGACGGGAAACTCGTGCCGATGCCCTTCAACCTGGACTCGCTGGCATCCCTGTACCCCGCGGAGGAGGCGGCCCGGCTCGAGCGCAAGCTTCTCGCGCGCCACGGAGCCGGCAAATCGGTGCCGGTGAACGAGCTGCGCGCCGATCCCGACCCGGAGCTCGCGGCGCTGGGCGAGTTCGTGTTCCGAAAGATCTACCTGAATTACACGGTGAAGCAGTGGGGCGAGCGGCCGGAGAACCTCGACTTCGCGACCATCACGCGCCGGGTGCCGGTGCGCCTCTCGCGCGAGGACGGGTACTTCCTGCAGAAGTTCCAGGCCATGCCGGACGAGGGCTACACGCGGCTGTTCGAGCGGATGCTCTCGCACCCGGGCATCGAAATCCGGCTCGGCGCGGACGCGACGCGCGTGCTGGAACCCTGCGACGACGGGCGCATTCTGTTCGACGGCGAACGGTTCGACGGGCCGGTGGTCTACAGCGGGGCGCTGGACGAGCTGTTCGGATACCGCTTCGGCGAGCTTCCGTACCGATCGCTGGACTTCAGGGTCCGGACGGTGGCGCAGGACGAGTACCAGCCGGTGGCGGTGGTGAACTACCCGAACGAGCACGCGTACACGCGCATCACGGAGTTCAAGCACCTGACGGGACAGCCCGTGCGGGGCACGACGACGGTGGCGGAGGAGTATCCGCTGGCGCGCGACCGCAACGCGGCGGCGGGCAGCGAGCCGTACTACCCGATTCCGGGCGCGGCGAACGAGGCGGCGCACGCGCGCTACCTGGAGGCTGCGGCGCGCTGTCCGGGGCTGGTCGTGCTGGGGCGCCTCGCGGAGTACCGCTACTACGACATGAACGACATCGTGGTGCGAGCGCTCGACACCTTCGACCGGATGCCCTGACGGGGCCGATGGAAGGACGAAGGATGAAGGGCTTTCCGGTTCGCTCAGGTCCGCGAGCCGGAGCCCCGCACCATCCCTTGTTCCGCGCGACCCTGTCCCGAAGAGCAGCCCCCTCCCCGACCCTCCCCCGAAAGAGCCCTGATCATTCATCACATCTCCGGCGGGAACCGGCCTGAAGTCGGCAGGGTGCATTTCGGCCACGTCGAGCCTCTGCGACCGGCCGGCCGCCCCCCGACCCCCTCTCCACACGGGCCGCGATGCGCAACGCTCGATCGCGCGTGGTTGCGGCCCGGTGGAGAGGGGGAGTTCTCCATACCGGACCGGCGACCGACGTCGAATCCAGGCGCGGCAGCCCTCCCCTCTCCACCGGGCCGCTTTGCCGTGAGACGAGCAGTGCCTCCCTGGCCCGTGTGGAGAGGGGTCGGGGGTGAGGGCCCCGTGCGCGCCCCGCAGATCGGGCCTCGCGCGGGCTGCATCCAACTCGGTTGCCGCCGTCTCGTCGCACGAGATGTGATGAATGATCAGAAAGAGCCCCGGGGGAGGGTCGGGGAGGGGGCCGGTCTTTCCGCCGCGGTGCTCGCGGACCTGAGCGAAGCGGGAAGCCCTTGAAGGATGAATCATCCTTCATCTGGCCCCGCGGCACTTCGAGCGACGCCGCTCGTGCTATTTCGGGTCCGTGCAGCACCGGAACCCGAGCCATCCGTCGCGGTTTCCGGAAGGCATCTGCACGCGGGCGGCGCAGCGGGACGCTGCCGCGGGCGAGGCCCCGCCCCCGCCCTTGACGACGGCGAGGTGCCTGGGGCCGGCTGCCACGGTCGTGGATGTCCACTCGGCCGCGTTTCCCGAAAAGTCGAACAATTTCAGGTCGTTGGCACATCCGGCGCGGGCGCCGGCACCCTCCAGGCTGCGCGGTTTCCCGCCGCGGCGCGTCACGCAGGTGTTCTCGTCGGGGGCGTCGCCGTAGGTGAAGCGCCGGTTGGCGCCGCCGCGGCAGGCGCGCTCCCACTCCGTCTCGGTACACAGGCGCTTTCCGCGCGCGATGCACGCATTCTGCGCCTGCTCGCGCGTGACGGCGGTCGTCGGAATCTCGCTCGCGTGGTTGGGGAACTCGTACACGTCGACGCAGTAGGCCGGCGTGGCGATGTCGCGCGGCGCCAGCTCGCCGGGGGCCCGCTTGGCCTCCTCGGAACCGAACCGGAACCTGCCGGCGGGCACGAGCACCATGTCGGACGGGCATCCCGGAGGTGGAGGCGCGGGCGCAGCCACGGGGACCGGCGCGACGGGCGCGGCCGCGGGCTCCGGCGTACCGCTCGGCCGCAGCGCCACCGCGAGCACCACGACCACGACCGCGAGCGCCGCTCCGGCCCCGGCCAGCGCGCGCATTCCGAATCGGCGTCGCCGCACCAGCGCCGCGATCTCC